>Ga0307508_10001655_pt1 | contig 24773 bp, 24 predicted proteins | sample 9_EM_MG_FD_203089 | JGI IMG/M metagenome (GOLD analysis project Ga0307508, IMG submission 203089) | Populus trichocarpa ectomycorrhiza microbial communities from riparian zone in the Pacific Northwest, United States - 9_EM | ecosystem: Host-associated > Plants > Roots > Unclassified | place... | reverse complement strand
GGTGAGCCATAGAGCTCGGTGCGGTTGCGGGCAACTCGCGACGCTCAACGCCCATATAAGCCTCAGACGGACATAGGATCTTGTTGGGTCTAGTTGACACCGAGGCCTAACTCCTGGCTAGTAGTGCTCGGGAACACTTCGAGTGTCGGCTTTGCGGCGGTGGGAATCGCCTCGCGGACTTCGGCTGTGGGTCGCATCCGGGTATAGCGCTCAGACCGACGTGCGCCGGCTTCACCTCGCATAGCTGTCGTTGAGGTTCGAACGTCAGCGATGCGACGGTAGGCTGACCACCGAAGAGACCGATATCAGGCAAGTCGCGGCCAATTCCTGCCACTACGTTGGCCCGCTGTTCGCTGCACCAAAGACCGGTCCCAAAGTAGAGCCGCCGTAGGGCGACCGTCGTTCGCGCTTGCTAGCGCGACGTAGCCCAGCCCCTGATGTTTGCAACGCAGCTCTTGACAATGCGGCAAGTGCGTGAATAACATCCGCTCACTCGCTGGCAATATCGCCAGCCGCGGCAACATCGCCGCACCACCAACGGCAACACTGCCCTCTGATTCGCGCTCACGCGCATCGGAGGGCATTTTTTTTGGGCTTTTCACATGTCGATCTCCGCTGCGCTCACCACGGTGGCGTGCCTGCAATTCGAACCCGTCGTCGGCGCGAAGGCGCACAACGTCGCGCTCGGGCTGAAGCACATCGAGGCAGCCGCCGCTCGCGGTGCGCAGCTGATCGTGCTGCCTGAGCTCTCCAACTCTGGCTACATGTTCGCGACGCGTGCAGAGGCCTTCGCGCAAGCGGAGCCGGTGCCCGGCGGGCCGACGTGCGAGGCCTGGATGGCGGCGGCCGCACGGCTCGGCGTCACGCTGGTTGCGGGTGTCGCGGAGCGCGATGGCGATGTGCTCTACAACGCCGCCGTGGTGATCGGCCCGAGCGGCTGGATCGGCACCTTTCGCAAGGTGCATCTGTGGAACGCGGAGAACCTGTTCTTCGAACCGGGCAACCTCGGCTTCCCGGTGTTCAAGACGCCGCTCGGCCGCATTGGCGTGGCGATCTGCTACGACATCTGGTTCCCCGAGGCGTTCCGGCTGCAGGCGCTGCAAGGCGCCGACATCGTCTGTGTGCCGACCAACTGGGTGCCGATCCCCGGTCAGGCGCCGGGCCGCGAGGCGATGGCGACGATCCTCGCGATGGCCGCGGCGCACAGCAACTCGCTCTTCATCGCCTGCGCCGATCGCATCGGCACCGAGCGCGGTCAGCCGTTTGAGGGGCAGAGCGTGATCGTCGGCTGCACCGGCTGGCCGGTGGCCGGACCCGCCAGCCGCGATGCCGAGGAGATCGTGCTCGCGGTAGTCGATCTCGGCCAGGCACGCCGTGCTCGCAACTGGAACGAGTTCAACCAGGTGCTGCGTGATCGGCGCACCGATGTCTACGACGAAATGCTCGGCAGCAAGCACGTGCCGAGCTGGTACTGAGTTCGACGCTTCCACTCTGACAACCTTCACCACAGGAGCCTCTCATGTTCAAGTTCCGCTCACTCTCTATGGCCGCCGTGTGCGCGCTCCTTCCGCTCTCGTTCGCTGCGCTCGCGCAAGGCGATGCGCCGATCCGCATCGGCATGCCGGTCGGCCTCTCCGGCGCCAACAGCGTCGTCGCGCCGTCGGTCGTGCAATCGGCCCAGCTCGCGGTCGAAGAGATCAACGCCGCCGGCGGCGTGCTCGGCCGCAAGCTCGCGCTCGAAGTCGCCGACGATGCCTCGGGCGCGGTCGGTGCGCAAAAGGCGTTCGACGCGCTGATCTTCCAGAAGAAGGTGGACGTGCTGATCTCGATGGAGACCAGCGCCGCGCGCAACGCCGGCCTGCCCATCGTGGCGCGCGGCAAGGTGCCCTACATCTACACCTCGTTCTACGAAGGCCGCTCGTGCAGTCCGTGGATGTACGTGAACGCGTGGGTGCCTGAGCAGCAGGTGCCGCCCATCGTCGACCACTTCATGAGGGCGAAGAACGCGAAGACATTCTTCCTGGTCGGCAGTGACTACTCGTTCGGCCGCGGCATGCTCGAGTTCACGAAGAAGTACGCGCAAGGCAAGGGCGCGACGATCGTCGGCGAGGAGTATTTGCCGATGGACGGCAGCGACTGGACCGCGGTGATCAGCAAGATCCGCGCGGCCAAGCCCGATGCATTGGTGACCTCGACTGCAGGCGGCGCGCCGAACGTGACGCTGACCAAGCAGTTGCGCGCGGCCGGCATCAACATTCCGTACGGCAACCTCGCCGTCGACGAAGGCACGGCGAAGAGCATGGGCGCCAATGCGCAAGGCATCTACATCTCGGCCTCCTACGTGACCGGCATCGACAGCCCGGCGAACAAGAAGTTTCTTGCTGCGATGACGAAGAAGTTCGGCGCCGACCTGAAGACGCCCAACGACCTCTCGGTGCCGGAGTACGAGGCTGTCTACGCGTACAAGCTCGCGGTCGAGAAGGCCAAAGGCACCGACCCGGAGAAGGTCGTGAAGGCGCTCGGCGAGGTCGCGGTCGACGGTCCGCGCGGCCGCATCGCGATGACGCAGCAGCGCCACGCGCCGCTGACGATGTACCTCGCGCAAGTGCAGGCCGACGGCAGCGTGAAGGTGATCGACAGCTTCAAGGATGTCGATGCCGGCACGCAGTGCCCCGCCATGAAATGATGCGCTGACAAGGGAGGCGCGATGAACCTGCTGCTCGACGTGCTCACGACCTCGGCGATCCTCTACATCGTCTCGGCCGGGCTGCTGCTGATCTTCGGCGTGATGAAGATCGTCAACTTCGCGCACGGCGCGTTCCTCACGGTCGGCGCGTATGCAAGCCTGGTGTCGGCGCGGCTCGGGCTGCCGCCGGTCGCGGGCTTCGCGATGGCGCTGCTCGTCGGTGCGGTCGTGGGCATGGCGATCGAGTGGCTGGTGGTGCGCCCGCTGTACGCTCGGCCGCTCGATGCGATCCTCGCCACCTGGGGCCTGGCGATCGTGCTCGGGCAGCTGATCACCTTGGCCTTCGGGCGCGAGGTGCAGTTCGTGCCGAGCCCGGTGGATGGCACCTTCGCCTTTGCGGGCGGCGAGTATTCGGCGTATAGGCTGCTGTTGGTCGGTGCCGCCGTCGTGCTCGGCACCGTGCTGGCGCTGCTGCTGACGCGCACCCGCATCGGCCTGGTCACGCGTGCGGTCATCATGAACGAGCAGCTGGCGCGCGGCCTGGGCATCCACGCCGGGCTGGTGCGCTTCTTCACCTTCGCGGCGGGCGCCGGCATCGGCAGCCTGGCGGGTGCGCTGATCACGCCCCTGTCGAGCGTCGATCCGAACATGGGCGTGCCCTGGCTGGTCAACGCGTTCATGCTGGTGATGGTCTCGGGCGTGTCGATGGCGAGCCTGCTCGTCGCGACGCTGGTGTTCGGCGCAGCGCAGGTGCTGCTCAGCACCTTCGTGAGCCCCATCCTCGGCGGCCTCGCCATTGCGGTGTTGGCGGCGGTGACGCTGCGCATCCGCCCGAAAGGATTCGCGCGTGACTGAGCCGCTCGTGATTGCCACCCCACCACGGAGCGGTGCGCCGCTGCGCCTGCCCGGCCGCGCGCTCGGGCTGTTCGGCGCGAGCATCGCGGTCGCGCTCGTCGCGCCATGGCTGCTGGACACCTACACGCTGAACATCCTGATCCGCGCCATGTTCTTCGCGATGCTCGCGCTGACCGTGGACGTGCTGTGGGGCTACACCGGCTACCTCACCTTCGGGCAGTCGGCGTTCTTCGGCGCGGGCGCGTACGCGGCCGGCCTCGTGTTCACGCACCTGGGTTTCGACCCGGGCCATGTGTGGCTCGCTGCGGGCCTGGCCGTGCTCGCGGCGGCGGCGATCGCCGGCTTGACGGGGTGGCTGTCCTTCTATAGCGGCTCGACGCCGCTCTATGCCTCGGTGATCTCGCTGGTGCTGCCGATCGTGATGACGCAGCTGCTGTTCTCGGGCGGCACGTTCACGGGCTCGAGCTCGGGCCTCACCGGCTACACCATGCCGGACCTGAGCCTCGAAGCCTGGTTCCGCATCGCCGCGGGCGCGCTCGTGCTGTTGACCGCCGCGAGCTGGCTCGTCGTTCGCAGCGATGGCGGCCGGCTGCTCGCGGCCATCCGCGACAACGAGATGCGCTGTGCCTACCTCGGCATCGACACCGCGCTGCTGAAGATCGCGCTGCTCGTCGTCACTGCGGCGATCGCCGGCGCAGCCGGCTTCGGCTATGCGAGCTTCTCCGGCGTGGTCGCGCCCGAGCTCGCGGGCTTCGTGTTCGGCACCGAGGTGATCATCTGGGTGGCGCTGGGCGGACGCGGCACGCTGATCGGCCCGGTGATCGGCGCGCTGCTGATCGAATGGGCCAGCGCCTACCTCAGCGGCAGCCTGCCGTTCGTCTGGAAGCTGTTCGTCGGCATCGCGTTCGTGCTCGTGATTGTGCTGCTGCCGCAGGGCCTGCTGCCGCCGCTGCTGCGGGTGTTCGGCCGCGCGAAGCGCGCAGACTTGCCAGCGCTGACTGTGACCCTGACCGAAGCACCGCTGGCCGCGCACGGCACAGACGCGACGCAGCCGGTCATCGAGCTGCGCGGTGTCGCCAAACATTTCGGCAGCCACCAGGTGCTGTCGGGCATCGACTTCGTCGCGCACCGCGGCGAACTCGTCAGCCTGATCGGCCCGAACGGCGCGGGCAAGACGACGCTGATGCGCTGCATGAGCGACGGTGCCGAGCGCAGCGCGGGCACGGTGCGCATCGCCGGCCACGACATCCGCCATGCGCCTGCGCACGCCTGCGTGGGCTTCGGGCTCGGCCGAAAATTCCAGACCGCGACCATCTTCGAGACGCTGACGGTGGCCGAGTGCCTGCGCATGGCGCGTGTGCGCATCGCAGCGCCCTCGTGGTGGCGCCGCTCGACCATGCTCGCGCTGCCGCCCTACGCGCTGGAAGTTCTGCGAGCGACCGAGCTCGATCACAAGCTCGATGTCCAGGCGCGGCACCTCTCGCATGGCGAGCAACAGGCGCTCGAGCTGGCGATGGTGCTCGCGCTCGAACCGCAGGTCGTGCTGCTCGACGAGCCTACGGCGGGGCTGACGCTGGAAGAACGCAGCCGCATTGGACGCGTGCTCGTCGATCTCGCCGGCCGCTTCGGTCTGTGCCTGCTGCTGGTCGAACATGACCTCGACTTTGTGCGCGAGATCTCCAGCCGCATCGTCGTGCTGCACCAGGGCAAGCTGGCACTAGAGGGCACGGTGCAGGAAGTCGTCGATTCGGAACTCGTGAAGACGATCTATGCGGGCTCGGGCCATGACTGACATGCTGCGACTCGACGGCGTCAGCGCCGGCTACGGCGAAGCCATGGTGTTGCGCGGGCTGAACCTCGCGATGCCGCGCGGTTCGATCGTCGCGCTGCTCGGCAAGAACGGCATGGGCAAGACGACGCTGCTGAAGGCGGCGATGGGCTTCCTCCCGAAGGCTGAAGGCCGCGTCGTCATCGACGGGCACGACGTCACGCGCGAACCGGCCCACCGCATCGCGCGTGGCGCGGTGTCGTACACGCCGCAGGAGCAGGCGCTGTTCGCGGACCTCGGCATCCGCGACAACCTGCGTCTGGGTCTCGCGAACGATGCGGCGCTGAACGAGCGCATGGCCGACATCGTCGACCTGTTCCCGTTCCTGAAAGGCCGCGATGCGCAGCGCGCCGGCACGCTCTCCGGCGGCGAGCAGAAGATGCTGCTGATCGCACGCGCGCTGCTGTCGCGGCCGGCGCTGATGCTGGTCGACGAGATCACCGAAGGTCTGCAGCCGTCGGTGATCGAGCGCGTGGGCATCGCGCTGCGGCGCGAGCGCGAACGGCACGGCACGACGATGCTGCTGGTCGAGCAGAACGTCGGCTTCGCGCTCGCGGTCGCCGATCGGTATGCGGTGCTCAAGCGCGGCGCCATCGTCATCGAGGGGGCGGCCGGCGATGCCGGCGCGGCCGAGGCGATCCGCGCGCAACTTAGAGTCTGAGCATGGACCAACACGACACTTCTTGCTGGCGAACCCTGAGTGCGTGCCGCGCGATCGACGCGATCCGCGAGGGCACGATGCAGACCGACGCGCTGATGCGCCGCACGCTCGCCGCGATCGACGCCGGCGAGCCCACCATCGGCGCCTTCGTGCAGCGCCTCGACGCCCTCGCGGCCTTGCAGCAGGCCGCTCATGCGCGTGGCCCGCTGCAAGGCCTGCCCATCGGCGTGAAAGACATCTTCGACACCCGCGAGCTCCCCACGGCCTACGGATCGCCGCTCTACGACGATGGGCAATGTGCGCGCGGCGACGCGGCCATCGTCGGCGCGATCCGCGCGGCCGGCGGCGTGATCGTCGGCAAGACGACGACGACCGAGTTCGCGTATCTGCAGCCGACCGCCACGCGCAACCCGGTCGCACCCGGGCGCACACCGGGCGGTTCGTCCGCCGGTTCGGCGGCCGCGGTGGCCGCGGGCATGGTGCCGTGGGCCATCGGCACGCAGACGGGTGGATCGACGATCCGACCCGCGTCGTTCTGCGGGATCGTCGGCTTCAAGCCGAGCTTCGAGCTGCTGCCGACCGCGGGGCTGAAGTGCTTCTCGTGGTCGCTGGACACCGTCGGCCTGTTCGCGCGCGACGTCGCCGATGTGGCCTGGCTCGCTCAGGCGCTGAGTGGCCATGCGCTGGCCTGGCCTGCGGCGCCGCAACGCTCGGCGTGGACCGTCGGCGTGCCGCGCGCGTACCCCTGGTCCGCGCCCTCGGAGAACGCACAGCGCGCGGTCGATCGCGCCGCGCGTGCCTGGCAGGAAGCGGGCGCGACGATTCTCGCGGTCGATCTGCCGCCCTTTGTGGCTGAGCTCGATGCGGCGCACGCGGCGATCCAAGGCTGGGAAGCGACCCGCACGCTCGCCGCCGAGGCCGCACGTGTGCCGGATCTGCTGTCGCCGCTGCTGCGCGCCTACCTCGATGGCGCACGCGCGATCGAAGATGCGAGCTACGAACGAGCGCAACACCGCGCCACCGATGCGCGCCAGCGTTTCGCCGACGCGCTGCTGCCTTGCGATGTGCTGCTCACACCGAGCGCTCCCGACGAAGCGCCACTCGGCCTGCTCTCGACGGGTGCTTCCGACTTCAATCGGGCATGGACCCTGCTTGGCGTACCCTGCGTGAACGTGCCCGGCCTGTACGGTTCGGACAGAGCGCCGATGGGCGTGCAATTGATCGCCGCGGCCGGTGCTGACGCGACTCTGATGCAAGCAGCGGGCGCACTCGAAGTCGCGCTGAACGTTCACTCTCCAAGACCATGACTGTCCCCACTGCCAACCCACTGAACACCGACGCCGAACCCTGGCGCGTCGGCATCCTGTTCTCGCGCTCAGGCGTGATGTCGATCTCCGGCAGTGAACATTTCTTCGGCACCGTGCTTGCGATCGAGGAGATTAACGCCGCCGGCGGCGTGCTGGGCCGGCAGATCGAACCTGTCGCGCTCGATCCGAAATCCGACCCCGTCGAATACCGGCGCCTGGCGGACCAATTGCTGCTCGACGACGGCATCAGCGTGATCTTCGGTTGCTCGACGTCGTCCTCGCGCAAGGCCGTGCTGCCGGCGATCGAGCGGCGCAACGGGCTGCTCTGGTACTGCTCGATGTACGAAGGCTTCGAGTTCTCGCCGAATGTGATCTACACCGGCGCGGCACCCAACCAGAACAGCCTGCAACTCGCGGCGTGGCTGCTCGGCGAGGGGCACAGGCGCTGGCACCTCATCGGCTCCGACTACATCTACCCGCGCGAATCGAACCGCATCATGCGCGACGTGGTCGAGGACCACGGCGGCGAGATCACCGGCGAGGTCTACCTGCCGTATGAGGCGAACACCGGCGCGGTTGCGCGTGCGGCCGAAGCGATCAAGGCCGCGCAGCCCGACGTGGTCTTCAGCACGCTGGTGGGCCGACCGGGCCGCGAGTTCTACCGCATCTACCGCGAGCTCGGCATCGACCCGCGCAAGACGCCGATCGCCAGCCTGACGATGGGCGAGAGCGAGGTGAAGGCGATCGGGCCGGAGCTCTGCGTGGGCCACCTGACCTCGTCGACCTACTTCGAATCGATCGCGGCGCCGCGCAACCGGCGTTTCGTCGCCGCGTTCCGCGAGCGCTTTGGTGCCGCGGCGACCGTCGGCATGTGGGGCGAGGGTGCCTACAGCCAGGTGCATCTCTTCGCACGCGCACTCGAGCAGGCCGGCACGCTGGACACACAGAAGCTCGTGGCCGCGGCCCTGCAGGTGCGCTTCGAAGCGCCGTCCGGCGAGTTGCGGCTCGATGCCGACAACCACCACGCCTGGCTGCGACCGCGCATCGGCCGCGTGCGTGCGGATGGCAGCTTCGAGCTGGTCTGGGAGTCCGGCGAGGCCATCAAGCCCGATCCGTATTTGACGATGTACGGCTGGCCCGACATGTCAAGCGAGGCCGCTGCGGGTTGATGCAATGGCCATCGGGATCAAGCGTCTGTTTGACGAGCTGCGCGGCATATCGGTGGCGGTGATTCACCCACCGGGCGCCGACTGCAATGTGCTGCTCGATCAGTTGCGGCGCATCGGGTGCCCGGTGAAGTCGCTGTGGCCGTATCCGCCGGCGCCGCCCGCGGACACCGACGTGGTCTTCGTGCTGGTGCCGGCAGAGCGCGGCAGTGAGCCGCTGTGGAGTGGCGTCGACTCGGACGCGGTCGTGATCGCGCTGGTCGAGTACGAGAACCCGACCGTACTCAAGGGCATCCTCGACCTGAACGCGCAGGCGGTCATCAACAAGCCGTTCCGGCCGACCGGCGTGCTGAGCACGCTGATCCTCGCGCGCTCGACCAAGGGCTACCAGGACCGGCTGCTGAGCAAGGTCAAGAAGCTGGAAGAGACGCTGCGCTCGCGCCGCGAGATCGAACGTGCGGTCAAGCTGCTTGCCGAGCGGCAGGGCGTGACCGACATCCAGGCGTATGAACAGATCCGGCGACAGGCGACGAGCAAACGCATCGCCATCCTTGAGGTGTGTGCCGCAATCAACAATGCGGGGTCAGTGCTGGATGGGCTATGGCCACTCGATCGTTAGCGGACACACCAGAAAGACGAAGATCGCAGGTATGTCTGCTGGTCAAGGCGTCGGACTGGCGCTGCCGATCCACAGAGGCCGGTCACCCTGTCCCGTTGACCGACCCAAAAACGGCCGCTCGACGTTTGGCGTGGGCGGCGGCTGGAGGCCGTCCGCTTGATGGAAGGGTTGGCCGCCTCTACGGGACGGCAACCTCTACGTACGTGCCAGGAGTCGCGGTATTGATTGCTGCGACGACTATTTCGGCTGCGGCCTTGATGCGAGGCCAACTGGTGGTGCTCAGAACCACAATCGCGATGCTTCGAGAGGCGAGGTTCTGTTGGTATTTGAGGTTTGTGTCCGTTGTTACCAGCACCTCCAGACCTTGACCTTCTGCAGCGGCAAGTAGCTCGCCGTTCTTCAAAGTGGACCAGCTGCGTTCGTATGCAGTGGAAACCTCGTGGCTTGGCAGCAAGTGGCGCAGCGGCGCCGGAGTGCCTTGATCGAAGAGGACGCGCACTACGCTGCGGCGAGAGCGCTACGTGCCGCGTGCTCCAACACGGCGCGCGCCTGGTCAAGGGTAACGCCAGGGAACAGTTCGACAAACTCGCCGACTGGCACACCGTCTTCAAGATTCTCGAAGAGGGCAGCAACGGGCACGCGCGAGCCGCGGAACACCCACGCTCCACTGACCCGCTCGGCGTCACTTTCAACCGCTGGACAGCTTGACCAATCGATCATGAAAGAGATGGTAGCACCGGCGTGTTTTGGAAGCGGCTCACGTTCGACGTGAGCGGCGGCCGACAGATGGCGAAGGAAGCGACTCACGCTTGACGTGAGCGGCGGCCGACAGATGGCGAAGCCATCTATTGGACGTCCGCCTACATCGGCCCTCTGAACGCCTTGACATGAGCCGCCGCAAAGCGGTCATCGTCAGGCGGCAGCTTGAGTGTAGGTTTATCCGATATCGGCCCGTGACGCAGAACCGCATGGCGGTGGGCCACGACCTGAGGGCGGATGTTGGATAAACCTACACAATTGCTGCCGGTCGCGGAGGGCAGTCTCCCGACTTCCCGAAGCCGTCCACCTCCGCGACCCCGTTCACCGCGACGTGCAAGCGGTGGGTGATGCAAGCGGCAGAAACTCGAAGCCCATCGTTCGCGCGTGGTAGTGCAGGCCACCGTCCTGAACGATGAGAAACAGCGCGCGGCCATCGCCGTCGTTGTGGTGCGAGTGCGGCGCGCCTGGCGGCGTGACCATCGTGGACCACGGCACCCAGTCGCAGCGTTGGCCGCCGACCAGGGAGTGGCAGGCTCGGCCCTGGATGATTAGGGTGACGGCCGCCGAGTTGTGGCGGTGCGCACGCTGCGCGGCGTGCGGCGGCAGCGTGTTGTAGCTCAGCGTCAAGGTCGGCATCAGGTTGCGGCTGGCCTCATGACGCTCGCTCGAGAAGATCAGCGCATGGCCGGAGGTGGCGTCGTTGGTGCCGGCCTCGAACAGGAAGTCGAGCTGGCGCGCGATCTCGGCCGCGGGGTAGTGCACCAGCTCGAGTGACACGCGCGGCGGGAGGGCCGGCTGCAAGCCCTCGAAGGCGAGTTGCGGCTGATTGCCGACCATCCAGAGCAGCACACCGTCGGGGCCGCCTTGCAAGCGGTAGCGTGCGCCGCCCGGCAGCAGCACGACGTCGCCCGCGGCCAGTATCAACTCGGCGTCACCGCCGCTGCAGCAGGCGTCGCCCGCGATCACATAACCGATCGAGCCGGTCGCCATCGCGTCGACGGCGAGCGAATCGCCGGCTGCGACGCGCGCATAACGTGCCAGCATGAGCGGCGTCGTCGCTGCGAACTCGCAATCGAGTTGGGCCGACTGGTCGCAGTCGAACCACGCGCTGTGGGTGGCGGCGAGCGCCTGTGCTGCTTCGTCCACGAACACGTGCGCCGGAACGGCCGGCAGCACGACGTTGAACGCATTGCCCGAATTGAAGAAGCGCGCGCGTGCCTGCGCCGTCGTTGTCGGCGCCGATGGCCGCTGCACGGGCAGGTCGGCCATGTCCACAGGGCGTGCGGGGCGAACGTTCATGTCCGTTCTTTGTCAGGCGATGTCGGCACGCCGCGCCAGCACCTGCAGCAACACGTCGGCACCGGCGGTGACGTGCGCGGGCTCGGCCCACTCGTGCTCTGCGTGGCTCACGCCGGCACGGCACGGGATAAAAATCATCGCGCTCGGCGCCAACGGCGCCATGTGGCGTGCATCGTGGCCGGCGGCCGACAGCAGGCGCATGGAGGGCAGGCCGAGCCGGTGTGCGGCGGCTTCGATGCTGCCTTGCAGGCTGGCATCGAAGCCGTTGCCGGGTGCATCGACCAGCGTCCGTACGTGGACCTCGCACGGTGCGGCATGGGTACGGCACAACGCGACGAGCCGCGCGCCGAGCAGATCGAGCGTGTCCGCGTCGGGGTGGCGCAGATCGATGCGCATCAGCGCGCGCTCGGGCACCACCGACGGCGCGTTCGGTTCGACGCGCAACTGCCCGATCGTGAACTTGACCTGCTCGTCGTGCGCGCCGATGTCGGCGTACAGCGCCGACGCGATGCGCGCGAAGGCCGCGAGCGCATCGCGACGATCGGCCATCGCAAGCGTGCCGGCATGGCCCTTGTCACCGCGCAGCTCGACCTCGTAGGTCTTCTTGCCTTGGATGCCGCTGACGACACCGATGGTCGCGCCGGCCGCTTCCAGCACCGGGCCTTGTTCGATGTGGGCCTCGACATACGCCTCGAACACGAAGCCTGGCCGGCGTCTGGGCAGCGTCGGGAAGGCCGCGTGCAGCGCGTCGAGTGCCTCGCCGACTGCGACACCGTCGGCATCGCGCAGGTCGCGCAGCGCGGCCAGTTCGCGCACGCCGGCGAAGACCTCCGAGCCCATCATGCCGGGCGCAAAGCGCGAACCTTCTTCGTTCATCCAGGCCACCGCGACCAGGTCGCAACGCGGCCGCAGGCCCTGCTCGGCGAGCACGGTCAACATCTCGAGCGCGGCGACGACACCGTAGACGCCATCGAACTTTCCGCCGGTCGGCTGGCTGTCGAGGTGGCTGCCGCTGAGCAGCGGTAACGTGCTCGGGTCACTGCCGCGCAGTGTGATGAACAGGTTGCCGGCGTCGTCGGTGCTCGCGATCAGCCCGGCCTCGTGCGCCCACGCGATCACCTGCCGCCACGCGCCGATCTCTTCCTTGCTCAGTGCCTGGCGGTTCACGCCGCCCGCAGGCGTCGCGCCGATGCGGGCCAGCGCCATCAGCCGGTCCCACAGGCGGTCGGCGTTGACGCGCAGAGCAGATGCCGCCGTCATCAGCTCGTCTTCATGATCTGGCTGGGGATCGCGCGCGGGTCGCGCGGCAACCACTGGCCGGCCTCGACCTGCGCGATGAACTCGGCGAGCAGCGCGTTGAACGCGGCCGGCTCTTCGAGGTTCAGCGTGTGGCCGGTCTTGGGCATCACCGCGAGGCCGCAGGCGGGAATCGTCTTCTTCAGGAAGATGCCCGGCTGCAGGCAGTGATCGTCCTCGTCGCCGACGACGACCAGCGACGGCACCGGCATCGCGCGGATTTGCGCTTCGAGGTCGTAGATCGACGGGCGCCGCGCCTGCACGCCACGCATCGTGTTGGCCGAGCCGAGCGCGTCGTGCTCGCCGAGCCAGGTCGCGAACTCCTGCCAGCCGCGCGGGTCCTTGTTCTGGAACTGCACACGGCTTGCGCCCAGCGCATAGGTCTTCGCGAACTCTTTCGCGCCTTGCAGTTCGAATTGGCGCGCCACTTCGAGCGAGACCTTGCGGAAGTAGTCCTCGTGTTCCTTCTCGGCGCCGTAGCCCGCGCCGGCGATCGTCAGCGACAGCGCGCGGGCCGCGTGGCGCAGCCCGAAGTGCAGCGTCGCGAAGCCGCCCATCGAGAGGCCGACGATGTGAGCCTGGGTCAACTCGAGCGTGTCCATCACCGCGGCGATGTCGTCGGCCGCGAGCACCTGCGAGTAACGCTCGACATCTGTCGGCACGTCCGACGGCGGGTAGCCGCGTGCGGCAAACGTGACGCAGCGGTGCCGCCGCGCGAAGAAGCGCACCTGCGGTTCCCAGCTGCGGTGGTCGCCGCCGAACTCGTGCACGAAGACGATGGGTGTGCCGCTGCCGACGCTTTCGACATGCAGGCGCACGCCGTCGGGGGTGGTGGCCGAGGTGATGGACGCGTGGGTGGCAGCAGTCATCGCGGCTCCTTCAGTACAGCGCCGCGGTGGCGGGCAAGGCTCGCGCGCGTTCGACCGCCTGCGGTAGCACGTCGCACAAGGCCTGCGCCCAGGCTGCGGGCACGGTGGTCGAGATCTTCACGAAGCGGTGCCCGAAGCGCGGCGTGTGGTACGCGCCCTGGCGCACCATGATGCCGTGCTCGCCCAGCGCCGAGACCAGCGCCTCGGGCGTGATGCCGGCGTCGACGCACTCGACGACGATGAAGTTGGCCTGCGAGTTGGGCACCGGCACCGTGAAGCCGGGCAGTCGCAGGAACGCGTCGGCGATCAGCGTCTGATTGGCACGCTGCTGCGCGCCGATCTGCGCCATCCACTCGGTCTTGACGCTTAAGCCCGCGAGGGCAGCGCGCTGTGCGATCACGCTCGCGCCCAGCGGTGATTGCGAATGCGGCAGGATGGTCTCGAGCAGCGCGGGCGCCGCGACCAGCGCGCCCAGGCGCAGGCCGGCCAGGCCCAGCCACTTCGAGAAGCTGACGATGGTGATCGTGCCTTCGGGGTAGAAGCTGGCCGCGAGCGTGTGCGCGTAGGCGAAGTCGCGGTAGGTGCAGTCGTGGATCAGGATCGCGCCGAGCGTGCGTGCGCGGTCCGCGAAGGCGCGGATCTCGTCGGCCGTGTAGGTCGTGCCCAGCGGGTTGTTCGGGTCGACCAGGTAGATCACGCGCGTGGTCGCGTCGGTGCTGGCGACCAGCGCGTCGAGGGACAGCTTGTAGCCGTGCTCGGGCCCGTAGATCGGGATCTCAGTGGTCCGCGCACCGGCCTTCGCGGCAAACTGCAGCGGCCACTTCCAGCCCGGATCGGTCGTGACGAAGCCGCTGCCCGGCGTGCAGAACGCGCGGCACGCGAGCGCGAGCGCCGACACCGCACCGTCGGTGACGACGGCAGCTTGACCCGGCACTTCGAGGTCGGCGACGATGGCCTCGCGCAGCGCCTCCAAGCCCAGCGGCGGCGCATAGGCATGGAAGCTCTCGTCGTCGATCGCGTCGTGCAGCGCCTGGCGCACCGCCGGGTGCATGGGGAAGTGGTTGGTGTTCTGCCCCAGCCACTTCAGCTCGGGGTTGGTGAACAGCCGGTCGAAGTACCGGTTGCGGATCTCTGCGTCGCTCATGCGGCGAGCTTCCGAGCCTGTTCCAGCGCGGCCGACTTGCGGCTGGTCTTGATGATGGAGCCGCGCGCGGCGATGCCGCCGTCGATGGTCACGACCGTGCCGCTGATGTAGGCCGCGCGCTTCGACGCGAGGAAGACCATCAGCTCGGCGACCTCTTTCGCCTCGGCCGGGCGGCCGCCGGGGTAGTTGTCGAACAGCTCTTCCCAGCGGCCTTCGTCGCCGTGCGTGTCGAGCGCGCGCCGCTTCATCAGCTTGACCATGCGGTCGGTCGCGACCGGCCCCGGGTTGACGCCGACGACGCGGATGCCGTCGTCCATCGACACGCCGCCGAGCGCGCGCGTGAACGCCATCACCGCGGCGTTGCCGGTGGAGCCGGCGATGTAGTTCGCGTCCCAGTTCTCGCCGGAGTTGCCGATGTCGTTGATGATCACGCCGGCGCCGGCGCGCTTCATGCGCGCGTAGTAGAGCTGCGACAGCTCCATGTAGCCCAGCACCTTCAGTTGGAAGCCGCGGCGCACCACCGCGAAGTCCAGCGACTCGATCGGGCCGGACGGAATGTCGCCGGCGTTGTTGACGAGGATGTCGACATCGCCGACGGCCTCGGCCAGCGCGCTCATCGCCTCGGGCGCGACCAGGTCGATCGCATGCACGCCGACGCGCACGCCATGTGCCTTCGTGATCTCCGCGCGTGCCGCTTCGAGTGCGGCGCCGTCGCGGGCGGCCAGGTGCAGGTGGCAGCCTTCGGCGGCGAACGCCCAGGCGGCGGCGAGGCCGATGCCCTTGGAGGCGCCGGTGATGAGCACGGTTTGATCTTCGAGCTCCAGATTCATGGGTTCATTCCTGTGGTCGGTCGGAGAAAGTGGGTTGGGGTTCAGGCCGCGCCGGTTTCGCGGGTGGACAGCGCGGCGATCAGGTCGACCATGTCGTCTTCCAGCAGGCTGACATGGTCGACGGCCGCCGCGAAAGCCGCGGCCGGGTCGTTGCGTTCGATCGCTGCGAGGATCGCGCCGTGCTCGCCGATGGTCGCGGCCATGCGGCCGGGCTGGAAGGTGACGTAGCGGCGGTAGACGCGCACGCGCTTGCGCAACGAACGCGTCTGCTCGGCGAGGTATTGCGTGTTGGACGCGTCGTAGAGCGCGTCGTGAAAGTCCTGGTTCACGTCGTAGAAGCGCGAGTGGTCGCCCGAGGCCAGCAGATGCGTCAGCTGCTCGTGCAGCTGCGTCAGCGATTGCTTCTGCACGGCGGTGGCGCGGCGCGCGGCGAACTTCGCGCACAGGCCTTCCATCACCGCCATCATCTGGAACATCTCGATCAGCGTCGCCAGCGAGACGCTTGCGACGCACACGCCTTGCCGGCCGCGGATGTCGACCAGGCCGGTGCCGGCCAGCGCCTTCAGCGCCTCGCGCACCGGCGTGCGCGAGACCTGGAAGCGCTCGGACAGCTCGGCCTCGTCGAGCCGCACGCCGGGCTTGAGCACGCCGCTGACGATCAGGTCTTCGAGCGTGTCCTGCAGCTCGTCGGACAGCGTCACCGACTTGTCGCGGGCGCGGTCGCGCGGGGTCGAGGCCGGGGTCATCTCGGGTTGCGGTTGATCCATCGTTGTCTCCTTGTTGTTCTGAGAGAGGCGGATTCAGTACGGGCGGTCGCCGGCCACCGTGGTTCGGTGCATCACGCGCCGGTATTTGATGTCGTCGTAAGGCGTGGCGCGGTGCATGGTGCAGCGGTTGTCCCAGATGAGGAGGTCGCCAGCCAGCCATTGGTGCCGATAGCTGAAGGGCGGCGAGATCGCGTGCTCGTTCAACTCGGCGAGCAGCGCGGTGCTCTCGTCCTCGGGCAGGCCATCGATCTTCTTGACCACGTCCTGGCCGACATAGAGCGACAACCGACCGGTCTCGGGGTGCGTGCGCACCAGCGGGTGCACCACATCCGGCGTTGCGGCGAGTTGCTCGGCCGTCAGCGGATTGCGGTCGGCGAAGGCCTTGCCGTAGTAGTTGGCGTACGAGTGTGTCGCGGTCAGGTGGCGGATGCGCGTCTTGGTCGACTCGGGCAGCGCGTCGTAGGCGGCGTGCATCGACGCGAAGAAGGTGTCGCCTTCGACCGGCGGCACCTCGACGGCGTAGAGCAGTGCGCCCAGCGAGGGCTCGGCCTTGTACGACAGGTCGGAGTGCCAGTTCCAGCCCTCCTTGTGGTTGCCGATCGGCTTGCCGTTCTCGGACACGTTGGACAGCACGTAGACCTCGGGGTGCTCCTTCTTCAGGAATTGCGTCAGCACGTGGCCCAGCAGCGTGCCGAAGCGGCGCGAGAACGCGACGTGTTGCGACTCGTCGATCTGCTGGCCGCGGAACAGCAGCAGCGAGCGCTGGTTCAGCGCGTCGCGCAGCACCGCGAAGTCGGCGTCGGCCACCGGCTCGCGCAGGTCGATGCCATGCACCGAGGAGCCGATGAAGGGCGTGAGGTGTTCGAGTTGCAGCGTCATGATGGAAGCGTCACAGGTGGTGATTGGAGCCAAGACGGTCGAGCAGGCGCATGAAGGCCGGCCACTCGCGCGTGCCGGGCGGCAGGATGTCGCCGTGGAAATCGTTGAACTGGCGCGATGCGAGCTCGCTGGCCTCGAGCGCCGGCAACACCAGGCGCTCGCCCGCGCTGACGGCGCTCTGCGCGAGCAGCTGCACGCGCGCCGCCTTCTCGAAGTAGTACATCAGGATGAAGGCCTCGGGGATGGTGCGGCCCACGGTCAACACGCCGTGGTTGCGCAGCACCAGCGTGTGATGCGTGCCGAGGTCGCGCACGAGGCGCTCGCGTTCGTCGGTGCCGAGTGCCACGCCTTCGTAGTCGTGAAAGCCGGTGTGGCCCTGGTAGCGCATCGCGAACTGGCTCACCGGCGCCAGGCCGTTCGGCAGGGCGGCGATCGCGGTGCCGGCGTCCGAATGCGTGTGCAGCACGCACAGCGCGTCGGGCCGGCCGGCGTGCACAGCGCTGTGGATGACGAAGCCGGCACAGTTGACCTCGTAGTCGCTGGGCTCGACCTTGTTCCCGTCCAGATCGATCTTCACCAGGCAAGAGGCCGTGACCTCGGAGAACAGCAGCCCGTACGGGTTGATCAGAAAGTGGTGCTCAGGCCCGGGCACGCGCGCCGAAATGTGGTTGTAGATCAGGTCGTCCATGCCGAAGTGGGCGACGAGCCGGTAGCAGGCCGCGAGCTGCACGCGCAGCTCGGCCTCGGTGTGCGGGTAGTGCCGGGCCGGGGTCATGTTCATCGCCACCACACCAGCTTCTGGTCGATCCAGACCAGCAAGCCATACGCGACCATGCTGGCGCTTGAGGCGAACAGCACCGCCGACCAGACGCTGAGCAGATCGATCTGCTGCGTCGATTCGTAGATCACGCGGCCCAGGCCGCCGTACGCGCCCAGCATCTCGCCGACGATCGCGACGATCATGCTGCGCGGCACGCTGATGCGCAGCGCGCTCACCATGGCCGGCATCGCGCACGGCAGCCGCAGCCGCCAGACGATGCCCGACGGGCTCGCCCCGAAGCTGCGCATCAGGTTCACTGCCGCCTCGTCGGGCTGCTTCAGCCCGTGCAGCGCGTTGACCAGCATCGTGAAGCCGACCGCGAGCGTGATCAGCCCGATCTTGGACGCCGGCCCGAGCCCGAACCAGATCAGGAAGATCGGCGCGTACGCGACTGTGGGCACCGAGTTCACCGCCACCGCAACCGGCAGCACGATGCGCTCGATGGGCTTGACCAGCACCATCGCGACCGCGAGCAGCAGCCCGAGCACGCTGCCCAGCACATAGCCGCCGACGGCCTCGAGCAGCGTGGCCCACAGCGCGCCGGAGAGCTTGCCGACATTGCTCGCCGCGTGGTGCACGATGCTGCCCAGCCGCGGCAGCACGAACGGCGGAATGTCGAACAGCGCGATCGCGCCTTCCCACAGCGCGAGCAGCACCAGCACGCTGATCACGACCGGCACCGTGCGCGATTTTGAAAGAGCGTGCATCAGGCTTCGCTCCGCCACCACACCAGCCTCCGCTCAATCAGGCTGAGCGCGCCGTACAGCAGCATGCCCATCACGCTGCACGCGACCATCACGACCCACAGGCGCACGACGAGGTCGCCGTTCATCGCCTCCATCAGCATCACGCCCAGGCCCACGGTCTCGCCGAACCACTCGCCGACGATAGAGCCGATCAGGCTCAGGCCGATGCCCAGGCGCAGCCCGACCATCACCTGCGGCAGCGCCGACGGCACGGCCAGCTTGAAGAACATCACCAGCCCGTTGGCGCCGAAGCTGCGCATCAGCGCGATGCGCTGCGGGTCGCACGACTTCAGGCCGCGCAAGGTGTTTACGGTGACCGGGAAGAAGGTCAGGAAGAACGCCGTCATCACCTTGGCCAGCAGTGAGTTGCCGAACCAGATCACGATCAGCGCGCCGAACGCGACGATGGGCACGGTCTGCGACACGACGAAGAGCGGGAAGACCGAGCGCTCCATCCAGCGCGAGTAGGTGAAGACCGTGCCGCAGAAGCTGCCGAAGGCCGCGCCGAGCGCGAAGCCGAGCACGGTCTCGAGCAGCGTGCGGTTGAAGCAGGCGAGCAGTTGCGGCCGCACCGACCACGCGTCGCGGCCGATCGCGCTGAGCGCGGGCAGGTAGCGCGGCGACGGCGCGAACGCCAGTACCGCGAGCTCCCACGCCACGGCCACCAGCAGCAGCGCGAACGCCGGCGAGCGCAGCACGCGGGTCGTCAGGCCGGGGCTGCTCACGACGCGGATTCCTCCTGCGCGAAGGTCTTGCGGCTTTCTTCCTCGATCTCGTCGAGCAGGCGCCGCTTCAGGCGCATGAACTCGGGCGAGGTCACGATGGACGGGTCGCGCGGCCGCGGCAGGTCGACGCGGGTCTCGCTCTTGATCGTACCGGGGCGCGCGGTCATCACGAGCACGCGGTCGCCGAGCACGATGGCCTCGTCGATGTCGTGCGTGATGAACAGCACCGTGCGGCGGTGGCGCGCCCAGATGTCGAGCAGCCAGTGCTGCATGCGGGTGCGCGTCAGTGCGTCCAGCGCACCGAAAGGTTCGTCGAGCAGCAGCAGGTCGCGTTCGAACAGGAATGTGCGCATCAGCGCGACGCGTTGGCGCATGCCGCCGGAGAGCTGGTGCGGGTAGTGGTCGGCGAAGCCCTTGAGCCCGAACTCGGGCAGCATCAAAGCGGCGCGCTCGCGCGCCACCTTGCGCGGCACGCCTTCGACTTCGAGCGCAAGGATCGCGTTGTCGAGCACGCTGCGCCATGGGAACAGCAGGTCGCGCTGCGGCATGAACGAGATCTGGCCGAGCATCTGACCGTCGCGCTGCGACGCACCGCGCAGCAGCAGCGCACCATCGTCGTCGGGCGGCAGCAGCCCGGCGATCATGTTGAACAGCGTCGACTTGCCGCAGCCCGAGGGGCCGACCAGCGTGACGAACTCGCCCTTGGCGATCTTCAGGTTGACGTTGGACACCGCTACCGTCTGCGCCGACGCCTCGCCGAAGCGCTTCCAGACATTGACGAGTTCGAGCATCGCAGGCGCCTCGTCGGCCGGCGGCGGCATCACTTCGAGCGGCGACAGCTTCATCGCGTGGCCGGTCAGAACTTCTTGTCGGCCGCCGGCACCTTGGCCCAGAAGCTCGCGTCGTAGGCCTTGGCCAGGTCGGCCGGTGCCTTCAGTGCCTTGTAGAGCACCAGGTTGTCGTGGACCTTGCTGATGGCCGGCATGTCGATCGCGAGAATGCCCTCAGTCGTGCCCTGGCCGGCCTTCACGAGCTTCTCGAATTCGTCGAGCATCGCTTCCTGGTGTACGCGGTTCAGGGTGGGCGAGGCCGCCATGATGATGTCGATGGTTTCCTTCTTGTTCTGCAACGCGTACTTCCAGCCCTTGATCGACGCATTCAAAAAGGCCTGCGTCTGCTCGGGCTTCTCGGTGCGGAACTTCTCGGTCGTCAGCACCGTGTCCTGCTGCACCACGACGCCGTAGTCGTCGGGCTTGATCAGCGTGATCTTGTCGCCCAGGCCTTGCTCCTTCAGCGTGTTCAACTCGTTGTAGAAGGTCGCGGCGGCGACGTCGAACTGCTTCTCGATGAACGGCGACATCGAACCCGACTGCGGCACGATGGTCAGGTCGCTCTGCGGCAGGCCTTCCTTCGCGAGCATCGCGTACAGCGTGTATTGCGTGCCGGTGAACCAGGTTGCGACCTTCTTGCCTTTGAAGTCCTTGACCGTCTTGATGCCCGAATCCTTGTAGGTCACGTAGGTGAACGGCGTCTTCTGCACCGCGACGCCGATGCACACCAGCGGCAAGCCTTTCTCGCGCGCCAGCAGCACGCCTTCGGTGCCGCCGGCCACGCCGAAGGTGTCGTTGCCGGACGCCACTAGGGTCTCGACGTTCAGATTCGGGCCGCCCGGGTTGATCGTCAGGTCGAGTCCGGCTTGCTCGTAGAAGCCTTTGGCCTTGGCGACGTAGTAGCCCGCGAACTGGGCTTGCGCCACCCACTTCAGGCGCAGGGAGACCTTTTCGGCAGCCATGGCCGGTAGGGCGGTCAGCAGCGCGGCACCCAGCAACAGATCAGAGAAGTGACGACGGTTTGCTTTGTGCACGGAGGACTCCTGTGGATATATGAAATGCATAATAAGCAGTATCCATGCCAATTACACTGGGCGCCGTCTTCCCAGTAGACGAAGGTCCGAAACCTGCTCGGCCCCGCCGCCATCGCCTCAACTCCATACGTCCGCGAACCAAATGAATGCGTTGCTGGCCCTCCATGCGTTCGAAGCCGCCGAGCGCATCGCCAACGGCACCTTGCGCTGCGCCGACTACGCCGAGACGCTGATCACGCGCGTCGGCGAGATCACGCACCTCGGCGGCTTGTTGCACCACGACGCGCCAGCACTGCGCCGTGCCGCCGCGGCGCTCGACGAGCAGCCGCGGCCGGCGCCCGGCAGCCGGCCGCTGTTCGGCGTGCCGCTGGTGTTCAAGGACAACATCGACGTGGCTGGCGTGCCGACCACTGCGGGCAGCCCCTGGATGGCCGACCACGTGCCGCGCATCAACGCCGGCGTCACGCAGCGCCTGCTCGACGCCGGCGCACTGGTGCTCGGCAAGAGCAACCTCCATGAATGGTCCCAAGGCGTGACTGGCCACAACCATGCCTACGGTCCGGCCCGCAACCCGCACGACCCGACGCGCATTGCCGGAGGCTCCAGCGGCGGCAATGCGGTGGTGCTGGCCACGCACGCCGCCCCCGCGGCGATCGGCACCGACACCGGTGGCTCGGTGCGGGTGCCGGCAGCCTTGTGCGGGCTAGTTGGCTTTCGCCCGACCATCGGGCGCTGGCCTGACGATGGCCTGGTGCCGATCTCGCCTACCTTCGACACCGCGGGCGCCATGGCGCGCAGCGTGGCCGACTGCTGGCTGCTCGACGGTGCCGTGACCGGCGGGTCGATGTGCGGCCCGGCCACCGCGTTGCATGGCCTGCGCATCGGCGTACCGCAGGCCTACTTCTGGGAGTCGCTGGACCCCGCCGTTTCCGCGGTTTGCCGTCACGGGCTGGACCGGCTGCGCGACGCCGGGGTGGTGCTCGTGCCCTGCGACCCGGTCGGCGTCGGTCGGTTGTTTGCGCAGGGATCGATGCCGATCTCGCTGTTCGAAATCCTGCCCGCCCTGGCCGCATATTTCGAGCGCCATGGTCGCTCGTTCGACGCACGTGCGCTCGCCGCCGCGGTGGTCAGCCCGGACGTGCGACCACTCTTCGATCGGCTGTTCGGCGCGAGCCGGATCACGCACGAGGCGTATTCGCATGCGATGGACACCTTGCGCCCGCGAATGCAAGCCGCCTACCGCGCGTGCTTCGCCGAACGCGGCGTCGAGGCGCTGATCTTTCCGACTACGCCGTTGCCGGCGTCGCGCATCGGCGAGGACGACACCGTCGTGTTGTGCGGCGAGCCGCTGTCGACCTTCAGCACCTATATCCGCAACACCGGCCCCGCGGGCATGGCAGGCCTGCCGAGCCTCAGCCTGCCGGCGGGGCTGACGGCCGAGGGCTTGCCAGTCGGCCTGGAACTCGACGGACCACCGGGAACGGACTTGCGCCTGCTCGCCATCGGCCGCGCCATCGAAACCGTACTGCCTTCCGCTGCGGTGGCACCCATCGCGCGCTGGCAGAAGCAGTCCGTCAAAAATTGACGCGGCCCTGGAGTGACCCCCTGAGGCTGGACCGGCAGGGGAAGTCAGACTGATACGCTGGCTGGGCCTCCAACAGGAGAAGGTCCATGTCTTCAAGAGGTCCATACCGGCGCCACGCGCCGCAGTTCAAGCTCCAGCTGTGCCAGGACATCCGTTCGGGTGCGCTCGGTCGTCGCGACGCGCAGAAGAAGTACAGGCTGTCGGCCAATCTCATCCAGCTCTGGCTGACGCAGTTCGATCGCGGCGAGTTGACGGGAGAGGAAGTGGAAGCCTCGGTCGTGATCGACTATGAGGCCAAGATCGCTGCTCTCGAACGCAAGGTGGGGCAGCTCACCATGGAGCTCGATCTCGTCAAAAAAACGTCACGCCTGCGCCTCGTGAGCGACAACGAGAACTCCTCGATCGTCAGCGGCCCGAAGGCTGCTTCATCCGACGGGGGTGCCAAGTGATCGAACTTCCGCGAAGCAGTTTCTACTATCGGTCGACAGCAACGGGCGCGAGCCTCAGCGATGCGCGACTCGTCGAGCTGATCGGTGATATTCAGGACGAGCTGCCCGGCTACGGTTATCGACGCGTGACTCGAGAGCTGCAGCGCCGCGGTCACCTTCATCAACCACAAGCGCATTGCGCGAGTCATGAAGTCCCACGGGCTACTTCAGGGCAAGTGGCTGGTTCTGCTGGAGCCAGCCTTCAGTCTCCGCAATGATTCGCTCGGCCCACTCCACGGCGCTCGCAACGGCTGCTTCATTGATGATGGGTTCGGCGTCGTACCTGATCGTGTTCCTCGCCTTCACCATAACACCTGCCGCGTCGGCGACCTGCCCCTTGAGCCCGAGCGTCTTGATCATGAACGCCATGGCCTCGACGTGATGTCCCTGGCCTTGAAGCTCCAACTTGCTGCTCTCCAGCAGAAGCAGGGCGCAACTCAAGCCGCAATCGTAGGCGGCTTCGAACCGGCGTGACATCGAGACGAACTCGGCAGGGGCCCGCGCATCTTTGAGGGCGGTGTGCGCATTGCGCCAGAGGTTCTTGACCTTCTGGATAGAGAAGGTTCGTGTTGGTCTCAGGTCAGCCATGCCAGTTCACCTTTGAGATCAATGCGTGGGTTGGCCAGGATGTCGGCCACGACCGGATCGCCTGTTGCCACCTTCTCCCGAAACTCCTCCTGCGAGTAGATCTGAGGACTGACTTGTCGGCCCACTTTGTCGCTCGCCTTGCTCAAGGCGGTCATGACGGCAAAGCGGTCCAGTTCATGCGTTTCCAGGACAAGGAGGTCGATATCGCTGTCTCTGCGGGTCTTGCCTGCCGCAAACGAGCCGAATAGTCCTGCATAGGCAGCTTCCTTGAAGGGCTTGAGCGCGCGCTTGAGGTGGTCGACCACGTCGCTGTCTTGTCTTATCAAGAGGAAGAGTCCTTTGAGACGGACGTCCTCGAATGGTGCGCGGTAGGCCGGACCATGGTCGGCCTCTTCTCGTACTACCAGTTGACTTTGCACAAGCTCGTGAAGGGTCTTGTTGATCGAGCCATAGGGCACACCAGCTTCTCTCGCCAAGGCACGTGCCCCCAACAGTTTGGTATCGTTGCCCTGAACGTAGAGCCATTGAACGACCTTGCTCTTCGCGCCTGTGCCAAGCAACGCCTCGATAACGGGCTTGCTCATAAAACATCTCCCTGGAAACCAGAGGGATCAATTGTAGCTACCTTAAGTAGCTGTGTAACTACCAAAAGTAGCTTGTCGACTACTTTTGGTAGCTAATAAGTCTGAGGAATCAAGCCCTGTGTCAGGGCCTGCAGTACAGATCTGTAAGCGAGAGCCGGACGCCATGCGACCCGATCGTGCCGAGATCAAATTTGGTGTGCCATATTTGTGCCATGAACAGGCTGGAAACGGGGTTGGCAAGCACTGCAAGTGGTTGATTTTAAAAGACTTTTTCCCGCCTTCGCGGGCTCTTAATCCGTAGGTCGAGTGTTCGAGTCACTCAGGGCCCACCAGAGGTGAAACAGACCCGCCAGCAGGCTTCAGCCGCTGGCGGGTTTTGTCTTTGGTAGGCGGATAGCAGGTGGCTTC
>Ga0307508_10001654_pt1 | contig 24828 bp, 22 predicted proteins | sample 9_EM_MG_FD_203089 | JGI IMG/M metagenome (GOLD analysis project Ga0307508, IMG submission 203089) | Populus trichocarpa ectomycorrhiza microbial communities from riparian zone in the Pacific Northwest, United States - 9_EM | ecosystem: Host-associated > Plants > Roots > Unclassified | place... | reverse complement strand
GATCGGGTGCTTGGTGGAGCGCGATTTGTTGTCGGCGCGCGACGACAGGATGTCCTGGCCGCCGGTGGCCGAGGTATAATGGTTGTCGACTACCAAAATGACACCGTCATGCTGGTTGTAGACGGCGTTGCCGATGCCGCTGGTCAGGCCGTTGTGCCAGAAACCGCCGTCGCCCATGATCGCGATCGCGCGTTTGTCTGCCTTGACGTTGAAAGCGGATGCCGAGGCCGGGCCGAGGCCATAGCCCATCGTCGTTGCGCCGATATTGAACGGTGGCAGGATCGAGAACAAATGGCAGCCGATATCGGCCGCGACGTGATGGGGCCCGAGTTCCTTTTCGACCAGCTTCATCGCGGCGAAGATCGGCCGCTCCGGGCAGCCTATGCAGAAGCCGGCAGGGCGCGCCGGCACCACTTCGGCCAGCGCCTTGACCTTGTCGTGGGCGAGGATCGATGGGTCGTTCGGCGCGCGGATGTGATCCGGCAGGATTTCGGGCGCGGCGGCGGTGAGGAAGTTACGAAGCCCCGCCGCCATCACGGTAGCGGTATATTCGCCGCCGATCGGCAACTCGCCCTTGCCGTAGATCCTGGCCGGAATATCCGCCGTGCGCAGCACCTTGTGCAGCGCCTGTTCGATGTAGTCGGGCTGGCCCTCTTCGACCATCAGCACCGCGCGTTTCGACCGGCAGAAGGCGACAAGCTCATCGTCGATCAGCGGGTAGGTCACGTTCATCACGTAGAGAGGAATGCGGGTATTGCCCCACACGTCCGCAAGGCCGAGGCCCTGCAGCGCGCGGATGACGCCATTGTACATGCCGCCTTGCAGGATGATGCCGACTTCATCGATGTCGCCTTCGAAGAACTCGTTGAGCTTGCGCTCCTTGATGAAACTGATCGCCGCAGGCCAGCGCTGTTCGATCTTTTCCTTCTCGTGCTGGTAGGAGGCTGGCGGCAGCACGATGCGGTTGGTATCCCGGCGCGGATTTTCCAGCGCGTGGGCCAGCGTGAATTCCGGGCGCTTGTTGTCCTTGGCGACGAAGCGGCCATGGACGTGGCAGGAGCGGATACGCACTTCGAGCATGACCGGCGTGTTGGTCGCTTCCGACAGCTCAAATCCGTCCTCGACCGCCTTGACGATGGATTCGAGGTTGGGGCGGGGATCGAGCAGCCAGATCTGGGATTTCATCGCAAACGCGTGGCTACGCTCCTGCATGATCGAGGAGCCTTCGCCGTAATCCTCGCCGATCACGATCAACGCGCCGCCAGTGACGCCGCCGGATGCAAGATTGGATAGCGCATCGGAGGCGACGTTGGTGCCAGCGGTCGATTTCCAGGTCACCGCGCCGCGGATTGGATACATCACGGATGCGGAAAGCATCGCGGCTGCGGCCGCCTCGGACGCCGACGTTTCGAAGTGAACGCCGAGCTCGCCGAGAATGTCCTGCGCATCCGCCAACACGTCCATCAGATGCGAGATCGGCGCGCCTTGATAGCCGCCGACATAACCGACGCCGGATTGCAGCAGCGCCTTGGTGACGGCCAAAATCCCTTCGCCGTGGAAGACATCCCCGTTGCCAAGTCTGAGGTCCTGGACTTCGCGGGCGAATGAGCGTTCAGCCATGACGCATTTCCTTCGGCTCGACCGGTGAACGGCGAGCCCATGCCGGACCGGGCCCGATGCTAAGTGGAGATATTTTAAGTGTCAAATAAGTTGCCGTCATTGGGCACCCCGCTTTAGCCGGTAACCGGACGCGTCGCGGTCCCAGGTCGATGCGGTCACACCGCGCTCGCGCAGCTCGTATTTCCGGATCTTGCCGTTCTCGGTCCGCGGCAAGTCGGCGACAAAATCGACAAACCGTGGCACCGCGAAATAGGGCAATCGCACCGCGCAGAACTGCATCAGCTCGATCGGGGGGATCACAGCTCCCGGCCGTGTGACGATCGTGGCTATCACTTCATCCTCGGCCAATTCCGAGCGGGCGGGAAAGACCGCCGCGATGTCGATGTCGGGATGCGCCAGCAGCACCTGCTCGACCTCATAGGAAGAGATGTTCTCGCCGCGGCGGCGGATCGCGTCCTTTATCCGGTCGACGAAGCGGAAATAGCCATTCTCGTCCCGGATAACGCGGTCGCCGGTATGGAACCACAGGTTCCGCCAGGCTTCGACGGTCTTTTCGGGCATGCCGAAATAGCCGCCCGCGAACGCAAACGGCTCGTCGGCGCGCAGCACCAGCTCGCCGGCCTCGCCAGGCGATAGCTCGACGTCATCTGCATCGACGACGCGCGCCTGCCCCCCCCCGACGACACGCCCCATGGTGCCCGGCTTCTGCATTTCGGGCGATGCGCCGATGACGAAATTGGTTTCGGTCGAACCGTAACCTTCGAGCAATTTGACGCCAGTACGTGCGGCGAACGCAGCGCCGAGATCGGCGGGCACCCCTGGCCCCAGCCCGGTGCGAACCTTGTGTCCGCGTTCGTCGGCGCGCGGTTCACCCGCCAGCAGGATCGACACCATGGCGCCGAGCAGATAGATAACGGTCGCTTCGTTGCGGGTCATCGCCGGCCAGAACCCGGAGGCCGAGAAGCGCGGTTCGAGCACCATGCGCGCGCCACTGAGAAGCGCCTGCGCGAAGGTGTTGAGCGCATTGATGTGGAACAGCGGCAGCGTCGTGCAGAGCACGTCGTCGGCCTTGACGCCCAGAATGCGACCGGAGTGAACGCCCCACCAATAATATTGCGCATGCGGGCACATCACGCCCTTGGAGGGTCCCGTGGTGCCGCTGGTATAGATGATCGCGAGCGTGTCGCCGGGGCTGACGGGCGCAGCCTCAATCGCATCCGTGCGCGGCGGCATGACTTCCATCAACGGCGCGGCAACGCCCAATGGCGCATCGGCGCCGATCACCCAGATCGAATGAAGCGAGGCGATGCCTTCGCAGACGTGCGCCAGCCGTTCGACGAATTGCGCCTCGATCGCGAACAGGCGCGCGCCGCTGTTCGATAAATAGTAGCCGATCTGCGGTCCCATCGCCGCGGTATTGATCGGGACCGCGATCGCGCCGATCCAGCCGCAGCCTAAAATGATCTCCAGCGTTTCCAGGCGATTGGAGCAAAGAATCGCGACGCGATCACCGGCTGACACGCCCGCCGCGCGCAGCGTCGCGCCACGGGTGGCGGCGAAATCGCGCGCCTCGCGGAAGGTCCATGAGTAGCCGGCACACGTGAGCAATTTGCGGTCGCCGTGACGGCTGGTCTGGAGTTCTAGCATACGCGGCAGCGTCCGGTCGTCCGGTCGCAGCAGAACCATGTCGGCCGCGGAAACGGTCATGGCCGCGCGACTCCTGCCAGGTTTGACGGCACCAGCGCCAGCACGCGCAACGGGCTGCCGCTGCCCTTCAGGATCTTGAGCGGCGGCGCGATCAGCGAGCTGCCGGTCGGCGGCAGCTGGTCGAGATTGGTCAGGCATTGCAGGCCGTAGCGTCCGGCGCCGTGCAAGTAGTAGTGGCACGGATAGGGCGGCAGGAAATGTGCCGCCTGGCCGGCGTCGGTGCCGATGGTCTCGGTGCCGAAGCCGAGCACGTCGCGCTCGTTCAGCAGAAAGCGCACGGCATCCGGATCGGGGCCGGGTGTGTGCTGGCCCACTTCATCGTAATTCTGGTAGGCCGCCGGATCGGTCTTCTTCGACCAGTCGGTCCGCATCAAGACCCAGCAGCGCGGCGGAATCTTGCCGTGCTTGGCTTCCCAGGCCTTGATGAAATCCACGCGGAGCAAGAAGTCGGCATCATCTGCGGACTCCTTCGAGCAGTCGATCACAACCGCGGGCGCGATCAGGTCGTTAACCGGAATAGTATCCGTCGAACTGTTGGGAAGATCGCGTCCCGAGACCCAGTGGATCGGTGCATCGAAATGCGTGCCTGTATGTTCGCCAAAGGACAGGTTGTTCCAATACCAGCCGCCGCCGCGCTCGTCGTAATGCGAAATTTCCTCCATGCGGAAGGCGCGGCTCTGTCCCATTTCCGGCGGCATCACGATGCTCGGAAAATCCGGACCGAGCGTCTGCGTGAGATCGATAATGCGAATCGCGCCGGTGGTGAGTGCGGTGGTGAAGCCCGCCAGGATTTCGATGCCGGCCGCTGAATCATGCTGTTTCATCGGCCGAGCTCCCGTTCCAGGGCTTTTGGGTTATCGCGGAAGCGGGCGAGCCAGTCCTGCGCAATATCGCCGGGATAGACGTCCTCGACCGATCCCTTGAGGGAGCCAACGATGGCGCGGGCGACGGCCGACGGCGCGAGTTTTGGCGGCAGCAGCAACTGATTCCACTCGTCGTCGATCGGTCCGGGGAACATGTTGATGACGCGGATGCCGGCGTGGCGCATCTCGGCGCGCAGCGCCTGAGAGACCGAGAGTGCTGCCGCCATCGATGCGGAGTAGGTCGCGTGCTGCGGAAAATTCGACAGCGCATAGATCGACAGCAGGTTGACCCAGGCGATTGCGCTCGAATCGCCATCGGCGCCGCGAGCCTGCATGATCGGACCGAAGGCCTGCGCCAGCCGCAACAGGCCAAAGCAGTTGGTTTCCATCTCGGCCCGCGCGGTCTCGACCCCGGCGCGGCCGAACAGACCGAACGTGCGATGGTGCTCGGCGGTGTTGATCACAATATCGACCTTGAAGCCGAGTTCGGCGGCCAGTTCATTGACCGATTTGGTGTCTGTGACGTCGAGCGGCACCAGCGTCGTCTTCGGCAGTTCGGCAATCGCCGCCCAGCCCGGCGGGTTCTTCCAGGGCTCGCAATGGCCGGCCCAGACCAGATCGGCGCTGGCCTCGAGCACCGCTCTCACGACCGCCTGTCCGACCGGTGACTTGGCGTCGGTGACGAGCACTTTGCGGAAGCGCGGATCCGACGTCATGTCGCGCAGCTTCGGCTCGTCGGCAAGTGTCGTGTCGCGACCGGCAGGCCTGGCGACAAGCACGGCCTGGCCGGCGCGGTCGAGCGCCGCCTCGACCTTGACGGCGGAGGGCGCCGGCCCGCAGCGCGCGTCGAGATGCACGACCAGGCTGACGCCCTCGGCAAGACGGACGAGCCCAAGCCGCCACGGCATGCGTTCGCGAAAGAACAGTTCCTGGGAGTGGCGCAGCGTCGTCTCGCTGACGAGCTCGCCTTCTCCGCTCATCACGGTCCATTCGAGTTCTTGCGACAGGCAACGAACGCAGGCTTCGCGCGGCGGATATTGGATCGCGCCGCACTCGGCGCACCGTTGCAGCTCCAGTCTGCCCAGTGCGGCGCCGCGGACGAGACCGAGCGCAATCCGGCTGCGGCGCTCCGGCGGCAGCGTCGGCGCGCGGGTCCTAAGAATGGGGTTCTTGCGCTTAGGTCGTTTGATTGTGTCGCTCATCACAAAATCCCGATCAGGTTGCGGCGAGGATAGCGGCGCCGGAGCACAGTCCGCGGTCGAAATTGATCATGCCGTAGCCGGAGACCAGGGCATGGCGCGCGTGTTCGACCTGCGCGCCGATCGCCTGTCCGGTGACTTGTCGGATCGCCTCGACCAGACCGAGTGTGCCGCCGGCGGCACCGGCCTGGCCGACGGATAATTGTCCGCCCGACGTGTTGAAGGGAAAACTGCCGTTTGCCTCGAAACTGTGGCGGCGGATGAACTCCGGCCCTTCGCCCTTGGCGCAGAAGCCGAGATCCTCGATCTGGAACACGCAGACGACAGGATAATCGTCATAGACCTCGATTACGTCGATGTCGGCGGGCCCAACCCCCGCCGCCGCGTAGAGGTGATCGCGGTCCATCACCCATCCGCCGCGGTGCTGCACCGGATCGTCGGGGAAGGCGTTGTGCCGTTCGATGGCGCCGGTGAGCCGCGCATGCGGCAGCCCGAGGCGCCGTGCGCGCTCCTCGCACATGACAAGGAAGGCGTCGGCGCCGGCGCAAGGCATCACGCAGTCGAACAGCCGAAGCGGGTCAGCGACCAGGCGCGCGCCGAGATATTCGTCGAGCGTCAGCGGTTTTTTGAAGAGGGCATTGGGATTGCGCAGCGCATTACTGCGCTGGGCGACGCACAGTTTGCCGAAATCCGCAGGCTTCGCGCCATAGGTGCGCATGTAGTAGGCCGTGAGGAAAGCAAAGCTGCCGTTCGGCCCGCCGGCGCCGTAAGGATAGACCGCGTCCTGCGCGAACATGCTGAAGCTCGCAGTACTCTGGCGGAAGCTGTCGATCTGGTTGGTGTCGCCGGCGATGCAGGCGACGATCTCGGCATCGCCGGCTTGAACGGCGCGCGCCGCGCGGCGCAGGCTGACGATCGCGGACGCGCCGCCCATCGGGATATGGTCGAGCCAGCGCGGCGAGAGGCCGAGATGCTGGGTCAGCCCGACCGCGGAGTCGGGCGCCAGCGTAAAACTCGCCACGCACAGGCCGTCGATGTCGTCCTTGGAGATCCCGGCGCCGTCGACCAGTTGTTTCAACGCCCGCGCCATGAACCAATGCGCGCCGCGGATTGAGAAGCGCTCGTAGGGAACGGTGACGGGCACCGCGACCGCAACCCCTTCATAACCTGCAATACGGTTCACCATCGCGGTCAATGCCCCCCGCCGAGATAGCTGGCCTGAACCTGCGAATTGCCGAGCAAGCTGGCGGCCTCGCCATCCAGCACGACTTCGCCGGTTTCGAGCACATAGCCGTAATCGGCGATTTCGAGCGCGGCGCGCGCATTCTGCTCCACCAGCAGGATGGAGACGCCGCTATCGCGCAAGGCCGCCACGTTGCGCAGGATGTCGCGCACGATCAACGGCGCCAGGCCGAGGCTCGGTTCATCGAGCATCAACAGCCGTGGCGCCGACATCATGGCGCGGCCGAGCGCGAGCATCTGGCGCTCGCCGCCCGACAGCGTGTCGGCGCGTTGCATGCGGCGTTCGGCAAGGCGCGGAAAGCGGCCATAGACCTCGTCCAGCGTGCGGTTGACAAAGACGCGGTCGGATCGCCGCGGATAGGCGCCGAGCACGAGATTGTCGTAGATCGTCAGTTCGCCGAACAGCTCGCGCGTCTCCGGCACCAGGCAGAAGCCATGCTCGACCCGCGCCTCGACATCGAGCTTGAACAGGTCCTCACCATCGAACATCAGCCGGCCGCGCGACGGCAGCAAACCAATGGTGGCGGCGAGCAGGGTGGTCTTGCCGGCGCCGTTCGGTCCGATCACCGTGACGATCTGGCCCTTGTTGAGCGTCAGCGACACGCCGCGCACGGCCTCGACCTTGCCGTAGGCGACGTGAAGATCCGTGATCTCGAGCATCGCGCTCATAGCACGCCTCCGAGATAGGCTTCCTGCACCTTCGGGTTGGCGCGTACTGCTGCCGGATCGCCCTCGACCAGCTTGCAGCCGAACTCCATCACCACCAGCCGGTCCACCAGCCCCATCACGAAATCCATATCGTGCTCGACGATCAGGATCGTGACGCCCTCGTCGCGGATCTGGCGGAGCACCCGCGCCAGCGCTTCCTTCTCGGGCGGCCGCAAGCCCGCGGCCGGCTCGTCCAGCACCACCAGCACCGGATCGGCGGCGAGTGCCCGGGCCACTTCGAGGATGCGCTGTCCGCCGAGTGGCAGATTGCCGGCGAGTTCGTGCGGCTTGTCGCCGAGGCCGACGCGCTGCAATTGCCGCTGGGTCTCGTGCAGTGTGCGGCGCTCCTCAGTGCGATCAAGCCGCAGCGCGCTCTTCAGGAAACCGGTTGCCGTGCGCGCATAGGCGCCGAGCGCGACATTATCGATCAGGCTCATGTTTGGGCGCAGTTTCACGTGCTGGAACGTGCGTGCGATTCCCATCCGCGCGATGTCCATCTGCGGAAGGCGGGTGATGTCCTGCCCGAGGAAACTGATGCGGCCGGTATTGGCCTGTAGCGCGCCGGTCAGCAGGTTGAACATCGTGCTCTTGCCGGCGCCATTGGGGCCGATCAGGCCAAGGATCTCGCCGGCCTTGAGCTCGAAACTCACCTTGTTGACCGCGGTCAGCCCCCCGAACGTCCGCACCACGTCCTCAATCTTCAGGATCAGGGTGCCGCTCTCGGGAAGCGCGCGGCGTACCATCGCTTCCGCCACGGCCGGCGGCGGGCGCGTGCCCTTGGGCAGACGCTTGGCGATGAAGGCGACGAGGCCGCCGCGGGCGTTCTGCAACAGCAGGATCAGCAAGATGCTGAACGCGATGATCTCGAATTGCGCGGGGTTTTTCGTCACCAGCGGCAGCAAATCCTGCAACCAGTTCTTCAGCAGCGTGATCAGGGCCGAGCCGGCGACCGCACCCGCGACATGGCCGGCGCCGCCCGCCATCGCCATCAACAGATATTCGATGCCGGGCTTGACGTCGAACGGGGCGGGGCTGACGAACCGGTTCATGTGCGCATAAAGCCAGCCGGCAAGTCCGGCGAGCAATGCGGCGAGCACGAAGGTGACGAGGCGGATGCGGAAGATATTGACGCCGAGGCTCGCCAGCAGGATGTTGCCCCCGCGCAGGCTTCGGATCGCGCGGCCCTCGCGGGAATTGAGCAGGTTGGCGCTCGCCAGCATGGCGAGGCCGACGATGAACCAGATCAAATAGTAGATCGATTGCGACGAGATCAGCGGCACCGTCAGAAGCGTGATCGGCGGGATGCCGGCCATGCCGCTGTTCTGCCCGAGGCCTGTGACGGTGCCGAACAGGAAATAGATCGAGATGCCCCAGGCGATCGTGCTGAGTGAGAGGAAATGCCCGTCGAGCCGCAGCGTCAGCGCGCCGATCGCAATCCCGGCGAGGCCGGTCATGGCCAGTGCCAGCAATAATCCGATCCATGGCGACAGGCCCATCGTCACGGTCGCCCAGGCGGTGGCATAGGCGGCGATGCCGACAAAGGCGGCCTGTCCGAACGACGTCATGCCGCCGATCCCGGTCAGCAACACCAGGCCAAGGGCGACCAGCGCCGAGATGCCGATATAATTGAGAAGCGTGATGGCGAAGCTGCCGAGCAGTGCGGGCGCGATCAAGAGGGCAATGATAGTGCCGCCGATCAGGCCGTAGCGAAGCGGCGGGCTGAGCGCGATCGCCTGCGGCATCTCGATTTCTTCGCCGGCCTCATCGGCGTGTCCGGATGTCTTCCAGGATTGCCACAGCAGCACCGGGATCAGCAGGCTGAAGACGATCACTTCCTTGAAGGAACTGCTCCAGAACGAAGCAAAGCTTTCCATGATGCCGACCAGCACCGCGCCGAGGGCGGCGACGGGATAGCTGGTGAAGCCGCCGATGATGGCGCCGATAAAGGCCTTCAGCCCGATCATGAAGCCGGAATCGTAATAGATGGTCGTGGTCGGCCCGACCAGGATGGCGGAGACGCCGGCCAGCAGCGACGCAATGAAATAGGCGATGGTGCCGGTGCGGGCGGGGCGGATGCCGACCAGCCGCGCGCCGATGCGGTTGACCGCGGTGGCCCGCAGCGCCCGGCCCGACATCGACCGTTCGAAGAACAGGAAGAACAGCAGGCTGAGCAGTGCGGCCGTGATCACCATCAACAGCACCTGCGCGGAAACGATGACGCCGCCGCCGAGGACGTAGATGCCATCGACCACGGGTCGAATGCGAAAGCCCTCGGCACCGAAGAACATCAGGCCGAGGCCACTCAGTGCGAAATGCAGCGCGAGTGCGATGATCAGCAGCACCAGCACCGAGGCGTCGGCGGCGGGCCGGAACGCGATGCGGTCGAGTAGCGGCGCGATCGGCAGCACCAGCAACAGTGCCAGCACGATCTGCACCGCATGCGGCACGGCAGGCGATGCGGCGAACCACGCCAGCACGCAAGGGATCAGCGGCAGCAGGCCATAGAACATCAGCGAATGCGGAATCCGCGCAGCCTCGCCGGAACGGATATGGCCGGCGATATCGATCATGGTTGCGATGGCGGCCAGGATCGCAACCACCCAGATCGTGCCAGGCGGCCGGCCAAGTTCGAAGGCTGCGATCGAGAGCACGCAAAACGCGGTGATGTCGCCGAACGGCACGAACACCACGCGGGTGACTGAAAAGATCAGCACGAGGCCGAGCCCCGCCAGGAGATAGATGGCTCCATTGGCAATGCCATCGAGCAGCAAAATGATGGCGATTTCAGTCGTCATGCGATCCAGGGCCTTGATTAGCCAGATTAATACAGTAAATTACTGTTTGAAAATGATAAATGAGGAGACGTTTTTTTGGCCAAGAAACTGCGAAATTCCCAGCCGGCGCCCGCACCCATTGCCGAACCGGCCGTCGAGATCTCGCCGATCGAGCAGACGATAAACGCATTCGAATATGCGGCCTGGCATTTCGGTTCGGCTTTCGCCCGGTGGCGGCGCGATTGCCTGGGCGCCATGCCGGCCAAAGAGCTTGGCGGCACCGAGGCCTCGATCCTCCACGTGCTTCATCTCAATGGCACACCGAAGGGCTTGAGCGACGTGGCACGTCTCCTGCATCGCGACGATCTTGCCAACCTTCAATATGGCCTGAAGAAGCTTCTTTCCCTTGGTTTTATCGAGAAAGCGAGCAATGGAGCCTCGCGCCGAAATACCACTTACGTGCCGACCGAATCCGGCCGCGCCATCGTCGACGCCTATTTGCAGCATCGGCGCGACACCCTGGTCCGGCTGGTCGGCAGCATGTCCGGCACCCAAGAGGCGCTGCAGCAGGCGACCTCGATCCTCCACGTCATGACCGGGCTTTACGATCAGGCCAGCACGATCCTTTCGAGTCAGATCGGCGACGTCCTCGGCCTGCGGCCGTAAGAGAGAAATCACAGCTTCAATTGATAAATTCATCGTACGAATTACCTCTTGACTATGCCCATACTAAACGCTTTTATGTTTTATGTCTAAAACAATTTTTATCCGGCAATAGCGGATGGCGCGGCTGTGAACAATAATCCAGACCACGACGAAGTGGGGACGAACCCGCGGCAAAGCCGCGGTCAGCCTGCCATCGCCCCGATCTCTCCCATCAGTAGCAAGGCGCCCGTCGACTGAGCGACGGCCCAACAGGAGGTAGCGACGATGAACAGACAGATGATTTCGCGCCGAAAAGTTCTCCTCGGTGGTGCAGCACTCTCGGCTTTCGTCGCGGCTCCCGCGATCGTTGGGGCGCAGCCCGCCCAAATCTCTGTCGGCTTCGTGACCGGCCAGACCGGACCGGGCGCCTCGATCGGCATTCCCTATTCAAGGGGCATTGCTGCTGCGATGGCTTACCTCGACACGATCGACGGCCATAAGATCAGGCTGATCCAGATCGACGACGGCGGCGATCCGTCGGCCTCGACGCGCAATGCCCGCAAGCTGGTCGAAGAAGAAAAGGTCGACCTCTTGATCGGGACGTCGGGTCTTCCCGGATCGGTCGCGATGGCTGCGGTCGCCGGCGAGCAGAAGGTGCCGTTCGTTTCGATCTCGCCGCTGCCGCCGACCGCGGGCAAGGGTGACGGCGGCTTCTGGGCCATTTCGATCCCGCAACCGCCGCCGCTGATGGTCGCCGCCGTGGTCGCCCAGATGCAAGAGGCCGGCATCAAGAGTCTCGGCTATATCGGCTTCAGCGACGCTTGGGGCGATCTCGTCTACGGGGCGCTGTCGAAAACCGCCTCGCCGATCGGAATCAAGATCCTCACCGACGAACGCTATGCGCGCCCCGATACCTCGGTGACCGCGCAAACCCTCAAGATCATCGCAGCTCAACCCGATGCCGTCATGACCGGCGGTTCGGGCACGCCAGGCGCGCTGCCGTTCCTGGCGCTGCGCGAGCGCGGTTTCCGGGGCCCGATCTACGGCACCCACGCTTTGATCAATCCGGATTTCATCCGGGTCGGCGGTGCTGCGGTCGAAGGTGTTCTGGCGCCGACCGGGCCGGTGATCGTCGCCGAGCAATTGCCCGACAGCAATCCGGTGAAGAAGGTCGGTCTGGAGTTCCGCGCAGCCCACCTCAAGGCCAACAATATTGCGTCGACCGACGCGTTCTCGGCCTATTCCTTCGACGGCTGGCTGGTTTTCGCCGCCGCGGCCAAGCGCGCGCTCGCGACCACACCGCCCGGCACGCCGGCGTTCCGCTCGGCGCTGCGCGACGAGCTCTACCGCACCAAGGAATTGGTGGGTTCGCACGGCGTCTACAATTACACCGAGAACGACAACTCCGGTGTCGACGAACGCGCCCGCGTCATCGTCACGCTCGAGAAAGGGCAGTGGAAACTTCTGGGCTGAGGCGACCGCTGCTCGCCGATCGCGCCGCACCTGATCAAACAGCGCGCCGTCAGCCGGAAGCGCGCGGAAGAGGGGTTTTGCCATGAAGCCGATCCGCATCTGGTATCAGAGCTACGTCGATTACGATAACGGCAAGGTCTATTGGGATCGCCTGCGCAAGCATCTCGATGAGGTCGCCGAGCCGGGCACGACGATCGACATCAAGGGCATTACGCCGCACGATTCCTATGCCCACGCCATCGTCGAGTTCCGTTGCGCCCGGGAAGTGATCTGCAATGCGGTTCGGGCCGAGCGCGAAGGCTATGATGCATTCGTGATCGGCCACTTCCAGGATGCCGGTCTCTATGAGGCGCGTTCCGTGGTCGACATTCCGGTGCTCGCGCTCGGCGAATCCTCGATGCTTCATAGTTGCCAGCTCGGCCAGCGCAGCGGCATCATCACGATCAATCCCCGCTACATTCCCTGGTTCCATCACCAGATCACCAAATACGGGCTTGAACGCCGGGTTGCGGGCGTCCACGCCATGACGTTTGAGCCGGGCCAGATTTTGAAGGCCTATGAATCGGAGACGCTGGCCCGCGAGGTCGAGGAGCTTTTTGCCGAGCAGGCGCGGCCGCTGGTGGCCAAGGGCGTCGAGGTGCTGATCCCCGGCGGCGGCATCCCGATGTTGTTGTTTTCAGCGCTCTGCGATCATGCGATCGACGGCGCGCCTGTCATCAACGGCATCCCGATCGTGGTGAAGATGGCTGAAATGGCGGTGAAGCTTCGCCGCCTGACGGGCCTCGGCGTCAGTCGCGCCGGGGAATTCGTCAGGCCGCCCGCGGAAATCATCGAAGAATTCATGACGCATCCGAAGCTCGGCTAGGAATTTTCGACGCCGGCGCGACGCGCCTATTCGGTCGCTGACGATCCCCAATGAAGCCGCGCCACCAGTGCTGCGCGATTGGTTACGTTTCTCGAAAATTTGGTCGAGATGCGTGCGGACGGTCCAATAGCGGGCGAGAAGACCGTGACCGCCTGCCAAACGGCCCTGGCGAAACGAGGTGTTGCCGTTCTGATCGTGCCGGCGGATATCGCCCCCTCAGTGGTGGATGACAGCATCCCTTACGCCGTGCATGTCGCCAGGCCCGTCACGCGGCCGAACGACGCCGATCTTGCCGAGATCGCAGAAATTCTCAACAAAGATGAAGAAACTCACGCCCCGCGTCCGTTGCGCGAACGCCACTACTCGATCGTTCGAAGATAGTTATGCCAATCGAATGCTCCAGCTGGCGAATACACCGGCTCAAGGTCGATTGCTGAACCGATAGGCCTTCGGCTGCTCGTCGTAAGCTCCCCTGATCTCTGGCCGCGACGGCATATCGTAGATGCTGCAGGTCAACAGCCAAGATCCGGCTGTGAATTGCCATTCCGGTGGAGTGCTTATTATCTATCATGCTGCAATATCGTAAGAAAATGCATCGAACACGCTCGACGCCAAAGAAGAAAATCACGCGGAATGTATTTGGCAGCGAACGAGAATTTCGAATTGAAGGATTTATGACAGCCGGGTTCGCAACCCGGCCACTTGGAGAAGTTGTGGGCGCGCCAGCAATTCTGGTCTGTCCGCAGTGTTGGAAACGTACCGGCCGCGACGCGGCGTAATCTTCTTAGCGGTCGAATCGACGCGACGGTTCGACCACAACGCCGTCATCTCATCCTCCGGCATTCGCTCTTGCCGGCAGCATAGCCGACCAGAACTCAGGCCGAAAGCGGTGGCGAAAACGGTGACGCCTCGCCGGGCGCGAAGCGCAGGCGGAGTGCGCCGCGCAGCCAGCGCCCGCCGATCGGATGGAACTGCCACAGCCGCTGGACTCCGGGCAAAGCTGCGACTGCCGGGCCGTCCCAATCCAGCGCGGTGACTCCGGTCAGCTGCAGCAGGTCGCCGGTCGCGAAATCCGGGAACAGCAGCCCGGCGCGCGGATGCACCAGCATGTTGCCCAGCGTATTGAAATACATGTTGCCCGAATAGTCGGGCACGGTCAGCGTGTCGTCGGCCGCGACATCGACGAAGCCGGGCTGCCCGCCGCGATGCGAGACGTCGGGTAGCGCGTCTCGGCCGGCGGAGGAGGCGACGAAGAAGGTTGCGGCTTCGGCGATCAGCCGACGGGCGCCGTCATCGAGCGTCGAGATTGCCTCGCTCGCTACCTCCTGTGCCGGCGCCAACGACTGGTAGTCCCGTTTCACGATGTATTTCGGGCAATTGCCGAAGCTCTCCTCGACCGTGACGGCGAAGCCCTGGTCGTCGGCCGCCACGACGCGGCCATTGGCGCGGTTGCGCCGACGGGTCGGTAGCTCGATGCCCAGAAGGCCCAGCGGCGCGCCCGGCGCCAGCGCTTCGCCCAGCGGATCGCCGTCCAGCGGCAGCGCGTCAACCTCCAGCCGTTTCGGTCCGGGGCTGCTGACGAAGCCCGGAGATCCTGCCAGCAGCGAGGCCCAGAGCTGGCCGCGGCGGTCGGTCGAACCCAGCAGGATGACCGGCAACTGCGCGAAGAAGGCGCGATGCTGGTCGGGCATGAAGCCACGAATGGCGTGGCGGCCGGCGGCTTCCATGCGGTCTGTGATGTTGAGGCGCTCATGCAAAGCCCGTTCGCCGTCATGCCAGGGGGAGACGAGCGCGGCCATGATCAGGCTTGCTGCGACACTGGCATGGCCAGGAACCGCGGCAGCGCTTCGACCCGGCCCAGCCAGGCGCGGAGAGCGTGGTAGGGTTCGAGTGAGATCTCGCCCTCCGGCGCCCGTGCGACATAGGAATAGACAGCGACATCGGCCAACGTCGCAGCTTCGCCGACCAGAAACGGGCTTCGGCTCAGCGTCTGCTCGAGCACCGGCAGCAGGGTATTGGACACGGCGACTGTGCGCGCGTAGTCGAGCGGGCCGCCGAAAAGTTTGATGAGCCGGGCCAGCGCTGGGCCGTTGAAGACCGGCCCCTGGGCGACCGACAGCCAACGCTGAATCTGTGCCGCGATGACCGGATCGGTCGGCAGCCAACGGCGCGCCGGGTCGTAGCGGCTAGCGAGATAGACCAGGATCGCGACGGAATCTGCGATGACGATGTCGCCATCTTTGATCACGGGCACGGTGTGGAAGGGGTTGAGGGTCAGGAATTCCGGCCTCTTCTGGGCCCCCGCCCGTAGATCGACATGGCGGAACTCGTAGGGCAGGTCGAGCAACGACAGCATGAGCTCGGCCCGGTGGGAGTGGCCTGAAGGGGGAAAGCCATAGAAAACGATCTTTTGATCCGGGGTCATGCGATCCTCCAATGTCTTGTGCGCAGCCGATGATGATCACATAGGTTGTGTTCCTTTGCGGCATAATTGTCTAAAAACGGTGAAGTCTATTTTGCTGATCGGAATAATGCCATGGACCGCTTGGACACGCTCTCGGTCTTCGTAACGGTAGCCGAACAGGGCAGCTTTGTTGCTGCGGCGCGCCGGTTGGGGCGATCGCCGGCGGCCGTGACCCGCGCGGTCGCGTCGCTGGAGGATCGGCTGGCGACCCGTTTGTTGACGCGCACGACCCGCGCGGTGGCGCTGACCGAGGCCGGGCAGAGCTATCTTGAGCAGGCGCGCCGGGCGCTGGCCGAATTCGCTGAGTTGGAGAACAGTGCGGCGAATGCTCGCGCGCAGCCGACGGGTCTCTTGACCCTGACCGCGCCCGAGATGTTCGGCCGCATGCATGTCCTGCCGGTCGCGATGAACTTCATGCGCGAATTCCCCGCGGTTGATGTCTCGCTGGTGTTGCTGAACCGGCTCGTCTCCTTTGTCGATGAAGGTGTCGATCTGGGCGTGCGCATCGCCCATCTGCCGGACTCGACCCTGTGCGCGACCCAACTCGGCAGCGTCCGTCGCACCTCTGCGCCAGCCCGGCCTATCTCGACGAGATGGGCGAGCCGGCACATCCTGATGCGCTGTTGCGGCATCGGATTATCGCCGTCACGGGCGTCCGCCCGATGCCCGACCGCTGGAACTTCGGCGGCGGCGATGGCGAGTTCGCGGTGCCGGTCAAACCTCGCCTCGCGATGAACACGGTGCAGGCCGCGCTCGACGCGGCGGTCGCCGATGGCGGGCTGGTGCGGATCATGTCCTACCAGTCCCAGACGCTGGAGGCGGCGGGCAAGCTGCGCCGGGTGCTGGCCGAGTTCGAGCCGCCGCCCATCCCTGTCCAACTGGTCTACCCGGCCGGGCGTTATCTGCCGCTGAAGACACGGCTGTTCATCGGCCGGGCCACGACCGCGCTACGCGGGCGGTTCCGGTAACGAGGCTCCGGGGAGATTCGTGATGTCCAAGTATGATCGCAGTGCCCCGCCCAGAAGCGCTGGGAATGCCCAACGCCGCCGCCAGCCGGCATCTCAAAGGCGGCTTCGGCGAAGTTAGGTCGACGCGGCTAGATCGGAACCGTCAGCGAATGTCGGTCTCGGTGGTTGCGCCTCCGCCAGCGCGAAGCCAGACGAGCTCGTGGTTGACGGTGCGTTCGGACGCGACGGAGGACGAGAAACAGGTGGGGCGCGAGCTGGGCGTGCGCTATGTCGTCGAAGGCAGCGTACGCCAGTCAGAAAACCGGATTCGTATCACGAGACAGCTCGTCGATGCGTCGATCGGCACCCACCTCTGGGCCGATCGATTCGAAGGGATGCTCGACGATATCTTCGAGCTTCAGGATCAGATCGCGACAGCATCGTCGGAGCGATTTCCTCCCAGCCCGAGCGCGCGGAGACGAGCGTGCCAGGCGGAAGCCGACCGGCAACCTCAGCGCCCACGATAACTAATTGTGCGCAATGCCTCACCTTCATCGGGGAACCCGGGAGGCGATGAACGAGGTGCTGCCGCTGTTCTACACGGCCATGCAGCTCGATCCGGAGTTTGCTTTCGCCCATGCAATGGCGGCCTGGTGTCATTTCTGGCGGAAGATAAATGGCCGGATGACCGATTGGCCAATCGCGGAAGGCGTTCGATTTGGCGCGCCTCGCGGTGGATGTCAATCGGTGTCCAATATTGACCCCTCCATCAGGGGGACAATATTGCAGGCCGAATGACACGCTGCGATCGCCGAGACCACATGGAATCTGGCCGCATGCGTCGCGTTAGGCACGAAGCCTTTAGGTGAAGGATAGCTATCCGCATTGACAGAGGTGCGTCTTCAGGTTAAAAACGAGTAACCAATTGGTTACTCGATCATGCACCGTGTGCGCTCAGACGCCGATGTTTTTCACGCGATCGCCGATCAAACGCGACGTGCGATTCTTGATCGACTGCGGGTTGGTCCAGCCGCCGTTAATATTCTTGCTGCCGAGTTCTCTCAGAGCCGCCCGGCGATTTCAAAGCACCTTCGCGTATTGCGTGTCGCTCGTATAGTCACCGAAGACCGCGTCGGCCGCGAACGTGTCTATCGACTCCAGCCCAAGGCCTTAATCGAGGTGGCTAGTTGGTTGGAAGAATATCGTTCGTTCTGGCAGCAAAGTCTCAACAACCTGAAACGATACTTGGAGGAAAAATGACCTTGAAAGGTGCGCGTGCGGTTGCCGACCTCGCTGATGGTTTGATTCTGGCTTCCGTTGACATTTCAGTCCCGCGTGAGCGTGTTTTTCGTGCACTTACGACGGGCGCCGAAGTCGTGAAATGGTGGGGATCAGACGAAACGTACCGGACAACAAGTTATGTAGCCGATATTCGCGTCGGTGGTCAGTGGTGCGCCGAAGGGTGCGGTGCTGACGGAAAGCCCTATTCGGTCGGCGGCGAGTTTCTTGAAGTCGATCCGCCATCCAAGCTTGTGCAGACCTGGAAATATGACTGGGGTGATGGACATGAAACGAAGTTGACCTATCGCCTCGACGTAATCGAGGGTGGAACACAGGTGACCGTCCGGCACGAAGGGTTCCGAAGCCAACCGGAAGCTTGTCAGGGTCATTCCGAGGGGTGGACGATGGTTCTCGGATGGTTGGCGGATCATTTCAAGCGCGAACGATGAGGAGATAGCGTCAGATGGGGAAGCTGAAAACTCTCGACCGCTTTTTCGGGGTCCTGCTCTTGGTCGGCTCCGTCCTGCACGCCTACGGATCGATTTCCTTCTATCGCTTGGGGAGCGCCGAACTGGTTTGGGCTTTGTCGGGAAGTTTAGCTGGCGGATTGACCTCCGTTGTCAATTTGGTTCGCGCCGGGCGCCCCGAAGACACGACCGTTGCATGGATATCACTCGTTGCCGCGATTTGCTGGGCAATAGTCGCCGCTGGTTTCGGTGCTGCCATTGGCAATCTGATCGACCCACGCGTTTTGTGGCACTTGGTTTGCGCGCTCGCGCTGGCGACCTTCAGCGTGCTGACCGTGATCGGGCGTGCTCAAACTCAGTGGTGAGGAGACTGCTGGTTCATAGTGCCCAGTTTTGTCCGAATGTGGATTCACTAAGGCGCTGAACCAAAATGCAAATTGGCGTTGGTGGGCCCGGCAGCGGCCACATTAACGGATTTTATAAGGAAATTTCTATGCGTTAGTGAGATGCTGATCGAGCGTGTGCCAACTGAAATATCAACAACTGGTCAGGTGTGGAAAGATCGGCCCCGGCTGCTGCAGGCCCTCGGTGGAAGCGACAGTTTGGGTCGCCGAAGGGGTGCGCATTGAGCAATTGCCGAGCATGGATGTCGCCATAGAAGGCGAAATGTGTGGAAGGTTTGGCGCGAGTAAATTTATTGACCATTCCCCGTCCGGCAACGATGTACCGACGGACGCCGCGTTGCTGCGATCCTACCGGTGGATCATCAATTCAGCTTTGCTCGGTACCTTTAAATGCATTGGGGGCGTCGCCGGCACCTGCGCTACCCCTCGGTACGGACTACGAACAGTTGTCGCTACTTCTTGAGGATGACAACCAAGACCTTGCTAGCTTTCCGGACGCTACGGACATTGTGCTTCAGCGACCCGGGAAACTGCAGATAATCGCCCTTGCTTAAAATCTGCTTCTGATTGCCGACTTCGATCTCGAGCGCTCCTTCCAGGACGAAGAAGACTTCCTCGCCGGTGTGATAAGCCTCAGCGGATCGGCGCATTTCTGAATCCCCTGCGAATTCAATGACGAATGCGTTGACGAGAGGATCGTTGCTCCGGCTCAGACTCGCGAAGTAGTAGCCGCCATCGGCGGCGGTGGCCTTGCGGAAGGTGCGTCCCGCGGCCTTTGACAGATGGGATTTTCCGGCGGCAGCAGACTCGCCGAGGAGTTCGGCGACCGATGACTGAAGGGCGTCGGATAATCGCATCAGCTTTGCGAGCGAAAGCGATTTCTGGCCGCGCTCGAACCGCGAAAGGTGTCCTTTGCTGACGCCTGTCTGGTCGGCCAGACTATCCAAGGTCATTCGCCTTTGAAGTCTCAGCGACTTTGCGCGAACGCCAATCCCGCCATAAGCCTGCGCCTTCTTCGGACGCGCTGTCTTGACCCCGGCTTTTTCCGCCACCTTCTCGCACACCTTCTCTTGTTTCGACTCGCGTCACGACAATAGGGGGTTCGATGCTTCCCCAATACCTGCTTCCGCTCAATCTGCTCAAAAATTTCGCCGCTGCGAGATAAAAATGGGCTTGCAAAGTTCACGATTCCGGCATGAGTTGCTCTGAGGACAACAAAAGTTGTCTATCTGAGGGGGAATACAATGGCTGAAACGATCGGCGTAAATACGGAGCAGGCCGCGCAACCCTTTGCCCGGCGCGGGGTCGAATCCTCCGGCCGTTCGATGCTCAAGATTACCCTCGCGACCATGATCGGTGGGGCGATCGAAGCCTTCGATTTCCTGGCCTACGGGACGGCCACGGCACTGGTGTTCAGCAAGCTGTTTTTCCCGACGTTTAATGCCACGGCCGGGCAACTGGCGGCTTTCGGCGCATTTGCCGCTGGCTTCTTCGCGCGGCCCGTAGGAGGAGTGATCTTCGGTCATTTTGGCGATCGTCTCGGCCGCAAGAAGATGCTGATGATCGGCTTGATCCTGATGGGTGTCGCGACCGTCGCTATCGGGCTGTTGCCGACCTATGCCTCGATTGGCCTCGCGGCGCCTGTTCTGCTGATCCTGCTGCGCATCGCCCAAGGTATTTCATTCGGCGGGGAATATGCAGGCGGCATGTTGATGATGGTCGAGCATGCGCCGGTTTCCAGGAGGTCGTTCTTCGGAAGTCTTCCGCAGAGCGCGGCCCCGATCGGCCTGATGCTGTCGACCGGCGCATTCGCACTGGTCAGCCTACTGCCGGAAGACGCGTTTCTGTCCTGGGGGTGGCGGCTGCCATTCCTGGCAAGTGTGGTGATGTTCGCAATCGGCGCCTATATCCGGCGCGATGTCGAGGAATCGCCGGTTTTCACGGCGCTTCAAAGCGCGCGTAAAATCTCGGCGTTTCCGGCCCGCGACGTGATCAAAAAGCACTGGCGATCGCTGCTGCTTCTGATCGGCGGCAAGCTCGGAGAGGTGACGCTGTATTTTACGCTGGTGGTGTTCTCGGTCTCCTATGCGATCACGACGCTGGGATTTTCGCGCAGCGAGGTGCTTCGTGCGATCACGGTTGCGGCGGTTTTCCAGATGGTGGGGATTCCCTTCTTCGGATGGCTCGGCGATCAGGTCGGGTCGCGCAGGCTTTACATTTTTGGCGGGCTTCTGCTGGCGGTGTCTGCCATTCCGCTAATGACGGCAATGGGAAGCGGATCGTTGCTCGCCTTCCAGATTGCCGTGATCGTGGGACTGTCCGTCAATTATACCGTCATGTTCGGTCCGCAGTCGCATCTCTACAGTGAACAGTTTCCCGGCGAATTACGATATTCGGGGATGTCGATCGGGATTCAGATCGCCGGCGCGCTCGGAGGAGGGTTGGCCCCGATTATCGCAACGTCGCTGATCGCAAGGTTTGGCTCCATTCAGGCGGTCGGGGTCTATCTCGCAGGGCTCGGTATTTTGGCCGCGCTCTGCGCGTATCTGATGCGATCAGCCCATGAGCCGCCTGCGCCGCCATCCGCGGCGCTCTGATCGTCCATTCTGCGAAGCGAGGAATAAATCATGCCAGTAATGACCTTACCGACTCCCAAGGATGTACATGCAACCCGGGCGGATGGGGACCTGGAGACTCTGCAGAAACAGACCAACTGGACCGATGTCCAGAAGCTCGCGCTGTCGGCACGCATTCTTGCAAGTGAGGGCCATTTCGGCGGGCTCGCCGGCCAGTTGACGGCGCGGATCGCTCAGGACCGGTTTCTGACGCTTGCACTGGGCACTACGTTCGACGAGGCCAGGCCGTCGGACTTCATCGTTGTCGACGATGATCTGAATGTGATCGACGGTAAGGGGATCCCCAATCCGGCTACACGCTTCCATCTGTGGATCTACAAGCAAAAGCCGACGGTCCGCTCCATCGTACATACCCATCCACCCGCCACGTCGGCCTTGTCGATGATCGGACAGCCGCTGATCGTCGCACATATGGATATGTGCATGTTTCAGGATCAGTGCGCCTATCTGCCGGACTGGCCGGGGCTACCGATCGGCGACGAGGAGGGGATCATTATCTCGGAAGCCCTGGGGGGCAAGAAGACGATACTGCTCGCCAACCATGGACTGATCGCGGCCGGCGAGACCATCGAGGAGGCGGCCTACCTCGCATTTTTCTTCGAGCGCGCCGCCGCTCTTCAGCTTGCGGCATCGGCAGCCGGCACGATTCATCCGGTTGATCCCGGCAAGGCGCGGGAAGCCCGCGACTTTCTGTTGAAACCGACGATCGTCGAGATGACGTTTGAATACCTCGCACGCAAGGCGCTGAGAGGCAGCGATGTGCAAGGGCTGATCGGGAATTAAGTCGAGCCACGCCGGAGATGAATATGTCCGCCACGGTCTGACGCCCGCGGCTTCTCAGTCATTTCGCTCGACCAGGGCGCGCAGTCAACGCCGCGACTGATACCGGTTGCAAGATCATGTCTTGCTGCAGCCCTCAGCTGTCAACCGGTGGCGCGTACAACATCGCCAAGGTCTCCGAGCGGATGATGCGCGCGCTCGAGCTGAGGGGGGCCGTGGCCGACCAGATCAGCCCGATAGGCTCAGGCCGAGCCGGCAACTGCAACGGTGTGATAATGCAGACGCCGCTGCGGACCCATTCCCCGGCGAGGTTGGCTGGCGCCAGAGCGAGCAGCGGCATGGTCTGCAGAAGCGTCGCGATCGTGGTGGCGGACGTGGTTTCGATCACGCGGACCGGCATGGCGACATGTAGCGCGGACATCGAGTCGACGAAATGCTCGCGGATCGGGGTGCCTGGAAGCGGCAGGCACCAGACGTGGGAACAAGCTTCCTCCCAATCCAGCCCGGCCTGCTGCAGCAGCGGGTGGCCGCGACTGGCGATGACGACGTAGGGCTCGGACAGGATTTGCCCGCCATCAAGGTCCGGTGTGAGCAACCCACGGATCATCCTTCCGAACACCAGATTGACCCTTCCGGCACGCAACTCACGCAGCAGGCTGGGCAGCGTATCTTCGACCAGACGGACGGTGACGCGCGGATGGCGCGTCTTCATGGTCGCCACGACCTTTGCAACAATCTGCAGAATCGAAATCGCCTGCAAGCCGATGATCAGCAGACCGGCTCCGCCCTCCGAAATTAGAGCCACCTCTTCGCCGAGCAACTTCAGTTCGCCCACAACGCGCCGCGCGGTGCGAATCACATGATGGCCCGCGTCGGTCGGGGTGATGCTTCTTCCCTTCCGCTCGAACAGGTCCGTACCGACAAGGGTTTCCATTTCAGCGATCACCTTCGAGACCGCGGCCTGGGTGATGAACAGGTGTTCTGCGGCGCGGGTGATGCTGCCAAGTTCATCGACCGCCAAGACGACGCGCAGCTGGCGAAGTTTGATGCGCTCTGCCCATTGTGGCGCCATCTTGCATCCCTTTGGTTATGCCGATAGAAGATATAAGATTTGCAATTTCAATTAGATATAGCATTACATTACCGTATAGTTATGTATTGTAGCCAATTTTTCAATTCCGAGCGAGGGCTGGCGGTCATAAGACTGACAAAGTGGCCATCAGGCGCACGGCCAAGCCCCCTTCAAGAAGACGCCCCCATCACGAGATCACGGAGAGCATCATGTCGATGACGCTCGCAACGTCGCTCGAGACTCCATCCAGGTTCCGCCTGATCGCCGGCGTTTCGATCGGCAACGCGCTGGAATATTTCGATCTCACCCTCTTCACGTTTTTCGCCGTGACGATCGGCAAACTGGTGTTCCCGACGCAGGCACCCGGAACGCAAATCCTCCTGTCACTCGGCATCTACGGCACCGGGTATTGCGCCCGGCCGCTCGGTGGTCTCGTCATCGGCGCGTATGGGGACCGACGCGGCCGCAAGGCGGCGGTCAACCTGACGCTCGTCTTGATGGCGCTCGGGACCGCCATGATCGGCCTGACGCCGACATACGAGCAGACCGGGTTGCTGGCGCCCTTCTTCGTGCTGGCGGGGCGGCTTCTGCAGGGGTTTTCGGCCGGTGGCGAGACCGGCGCATCGACGACGTTGCTGGCGGAATCCGCACCAGCCGACGAACGCGGCTTTTTCGCGAGCTGGCAATCCGCGAGCCAGGGCCTTGCAGTCATGCTCGGCGCCGGCGTGGTTTGGTTTCTCAGCGTCAGCCTGCCGCCCGAAATCATGACGAGCTGGGGCTGGCGTATTCCATTCATGTGCGGCATCGGAATCGTGCCGGTCGGCCTTTATCTCCGGCGCACGGTGGAAGAGACGCTCGAGCCCGCGGCTGCGAAGGATGCTGCGCCGCATAATCCGGTGGGCGACGTCGTCCGGCTGCATTGGTCGAGCGTCTTGTGGGCGCTGCTCGCGATGCTCGGCGCCAATGCGTCCTATGTCATTCTCAACCTCTATATGCCGACTTACGGCGTGCGCGAACTCGGTCTGTCGCCCGCCACGACCTCGGCCGCGGCCATGGTCGGCGGAGCCTTCATGCTGCTGTTCTCGCCGCTGGGCGGCCTGCTGACCGATCGCTTCGGCCGCAAGACCTTCCTGGTGCTGTCTCGCGTCCTGATCATCGTTCTCACCTATCCTGCGTTTCTGCTGCTGACGGCAGCGCCGAGCGCGGCGGGATTGCTGCTGATCGTCGCCGTGATGAGTGCGGTGCAGGGGCTCGGCAGCGGCTTCTTCGTCGCGCTCACCGAGAATTTCCCGAAGAACGTACGCGTGACCGGATTCTCGTCGGTCTACGCGCTCGGGGTGATGCTCAGCGGCGGCTTCGGTCAGTTGATCGTGACCTGGCTGATCCAAGTGACCGGCAGCAAGCTGGCTCCCGCGTTCTACGTGATCGCGATCGGCGCAGCGTCGCTCGTCGGCATCTTGAATCTCAACTATCGAACCGGCAATGAGGAGACGGGCACATGAACGACAGTCGTGACGTCTGGCAGTTGGTCGACGACAAGCGGGACGCCTTCATCGCGCTCAGCGACCGGATCTGGGCCATGCCCGAAATCTCCTACACCGAGACACGTTCCGCCGCCCAACATGCCGCCGAACTTGAGCGGCACGGGTTCAAGGTCACGCAGGGCGTCGCCGGAATTCCG
>Ga0307508_10001653_pt1 | contig 24829 bp, 21 predicted proteins | sample 9_EM_MG_FD_203089 | JGI IMG/M metagenome (GOLD analysis project Ga0307508, IMG submission 203089) | Populus trichocarpa ectomycorrhiza microbial communities from riparian zone in the Pacific Northwest, United States - 9_EM | ecosystem: Host-associated > Plants > Roots > Unclassified | place... | reverse complement strand
CCATGGCAGGTCTGCGTCCATTTCTGTACGGGCGGGATCGCCGCGGTCGCGCCGGGATCGCCGCGGTCGGGCGGGGATCGGCGCTGTCTGGCGCGGTCGGGCGGGGATCGGCGCTGTCCGGCGCGCTCAGCCGCCTGCCGGTGCGTTGCCGGACAGCTTCGCGATCTGGTCGCGGGCGGCGGTCACGAGCTCGGCGTTGGTGTGCGCGTGACCCCACAGCCCCCAGCCGCCCTCGGGCGCCTCGGTCAGCAGCACCCAGGTCCGCTCCGCCAAGCTCGGGTCCCCGGCGGCCTCCGCGACGATCTCGGTGAGCCTCCGCACCACGGCGAGTTGTTTGTCGCGGTCCAGGGCGCCGGCGTTGGTCAGCACCTGCACGCGTACGTAATCGGTGTCGCCGTCGACGTTGGCGAGGCCGTCGATGGGCAGGTCGTGCACGAAGGCCGCCGTGTTCTGCCGAAACATCGGGATGTCCGGCACCTGCTCGATCGTCTTGACCGCCGCGGCCAGGTCGACCGCGAGCTGGTGCTTGTCGGCGAAGGTACCGGCCACCGCGTAGGCGTCGATCATGGGCATGGAACTGCTCCCTCGGATGTGCTGATGTGACCCCGGGAGCACATCACGTCGCCCGCGACGGTTACACCACGTGAATAGGTGAGGTCATCAGCCGTGCGAGAGCAGGTCGAACTCGTTGCCCTCGACGTCGGCGAAGGTCGTCCACCGGCGGCCGGGCACCCTCAGGTCGTCGAGGCGTACGGCGCCGAGGGCCAGCAGACGGGCGCAGTCGAGCTCGAACGCGTCGGTGGCCAGGTCGAGGTGGACGCGGTTCTTGACGTACTTGCGCTCGGCGACGCGGCGAAAGGCCAGTCGGAGGGCGCCGATCCGTACGCCCGCCGAGTCCTTCGAGGACTCCGGCTCGACCTGACCGTCCAGGGTGGAGGCCCAGAAACGGGCCGCCGCCGCGGCGTTCACACAGTCGAACGTGATGGCCCGGACGCTGGTCATCTCGCGTCTCCTTCCGCTCGTGGAGGTTCCGTCCCCTCCGGCGAGAACACCACGTGCCGGGCCTACGCGGGCACCCTGCATTCAGGTGATGCTCAGCGGACATCCTCGGTACGCACGATGTTGCTGAGTTGGACGCGCGAGCGCACGCCGAGCTTGCCGAACACCGACCGCAGGTGGGTGCCGACGGTGTTGGCGGAGACGCCCAGCTCGTTGCCGGCGGTCTTGTTGCTGTGCCCCGACGCGATCAACCGGGCCACCCTGGCCTCGGCCGGCGTCAGCGACTCCCAGCCAGACTCGGGTCGTGCCGTCGCCGGCGCCCACTGCGTGCGGCGGAAGCCGGCCCCGCGCATCCGGTCCTGCAACGCGATCATCGGTCCGGCCGCGCCGATGCCGTGGTAGATCTCCCAGGCACGGTCGAGCGCGGCCGCCGCCTCCCGTCGCTCGTCCCGCTCAAGCAGGGCGAGGCCCAGGTCCTCGTACCCGCCGGCCTGCAGCAGCGGTCGCGGGCTGCGGGCCAGCCGTTCGGCGCCCCGGCGGAGCAGGTCGACGTCGCCGGTCACGAGGCCGCGGAGCTGATCCGCCGTACCCGTCAGGCTGAAGACCCCGGGGTTGCGCTCAGCGCCGATCTCGGCAAGCGCGACCACCTCGTCGGTGAAGTCCGCGGTGCCGGCCGCCAGGCCGAGCTGGGCGAGCATGCGCAGCCAGCCCGCCTTCCACGGCCACGGATCGCGCTCCGCGCGCCCGCCGAAGACCAGCGGCGACAGGATCGCCATGGCAGCGTCGACATCGCCCTCCGCGTACGTCACCCAGCCGCGGACCAGCAGCAGCGACGGTACGCGGCGTTCGTCGTCGCCGGTGGCGGGGCCGAACCCGCCGGTGAGGCGCTGCCGGGCGAGACCGGTGTCGCCGCGCTGCAGGGCCACGAGGCTGAGCAACGACGCCGACTCGATGCCGCAGCTGTAGCTGCCGCGTTCCCGCGCGATGGTCAGCAGGTCGCCGGCGCCCGCCTCGGCCTCGTCGAGGTGCCCGAGGTGGTAGTCCCACCAGATCTGCGAGTAGATCAGCGAGACGAAGACCATGCCCTTGTCGATGCCCATCTCGCGCCGCGCGCCCTGCAGCATCACCGACGCGTCGTGGAACCGGTCGAGGTGCTGCAACCCCTGGATCTCCTGGGCGATGTACGCCGGGCCGCTCGCCGCCCGCAGAGCACGGTAGTGACGCAGCGACGCCTCGTGGTCGGCGCGGTTCCTGGAGACCTCGGCCAGCGCGTGCCGGGCCAGCATCCGGGCGTCCTGGTCGTCGAGCCGGTCGGCCTCGTCGAGGGCCCGTTCGGCGACGGGTCCGGCGACCGCGGCCGGCTCCACTCGAGACAGGGCGAGCGCGTGCAACGCGGTCAGCCGCGCCCGCAGCGGCGCCGAGATGTTCGGCCGGGCCAGCGCCGCCGCGCTACGCCGCACCGATTCCTGCCAGGCGCCGGCCAGCCAGAGCGCGCGGGCGACGGCGATCTCGAGGTGCCCCGCGGCCTCGTCGTCGTCGAGGTGGGCGAGTACGACGCCCGCGACCCGGATCGCCTCGGAACAGCGTTGCACGAGGCTCAGCAGCTCGACGCAGCGCCGCCCGAGGGCGAACCAGCCGTCCTGCTCGGGCCCGACGGCGTGGAACGCGGCGAGGGCAAGGTCGGCGGCGGCCTCCGGCATCGACGTCACGACCTTGTTCGCGGCGTCCATCAGCAGGACGGCGTCGGCCGTGTCGCCGGCCGTGATCGCCTCACGCGCGTGGGTGGCGACGGTGAGCGGGTCGCCGGACACGTCACGCAGGTACAGCGCGCACCGCCGGTGCAGCCCGCGCCGCGTGTGCGCGGTCAGGTCCGCGTAGATCACCTCGCGGATCAGGTCGTGCCGGAACGCGAACCGCCGATCGGGGTCGTTGCCCAGCAGGCGGGCGCGGAACGCCTCGTCCAGGGCGGCGACGACGGCCGCGGCACTCTGATCGTCCAGCAACGCGGTCGCGTCCTCCACCGACATCGGCTGCCCGAAGACGGCGGCCGTGCGCAGCAGCCGAGCCGTGGTGTCGCCGAGCTCGCCGACGCGCCGACGCACGCCGAGCACGAACCCCGTCGGGACATCGACGGCGGAGTCGCCGGACGCGGACGCGACCACGCCGTCGAGGATCTGCGTGGCGAAGAACGGGTTGCCCCCGACGCCGTCGAGCAGGCGCAAGAGCTGGGGAGACGGCGAACGGTTGAGCCTGTCGCGGGCCATGGCGGCGATGTCGGCCGGCTCCAGCGGACCGAGCTCCACCAGATCGATCGGATGATCGGGCAGGCTCGCGCGCTTGAGGTCCTCGACCAGCCCGTCGTCGGCGAGCCGGCTCGCGAACATCCAGACGATCGGAGACCGGGCCAGCCGGGCCGGCAGCGACCTCAGCACGAACCGGCTCACCGGGTCGGCCCACTGGACGTCGTCCACCCCGATCAGCAGCGGAGCGTCGCCCGCCCGGCGCTCGAGCAACGCGGTGACGTCCTCGAGCAGCAGGATCGGCTCGGCCGTCCGCCGGGCCAGCGCGGCGATCTCGTCGGCCGACGCGAGCGGTCGGTGACCCGACCGCAGAGCCAGCAGCAGCGGGGCGGCCGGCGAGATGTGCGCGATCTGGTCGGCCTTGCTGACCGCGTACGCGAAGCCCGTCGCCGCGGCCTGCTCGACGACGGCGGCGAAGACGGCGGACTTGCCGATGCCCGGCTCGCCCTCGATCAGCAGGGCCGAGCCGCTGCCCGAGGACCGCGTCCGCCGCAACGTGGCCAGCGCGGTCGCGATCACCGCCGAACGTCCCCGCAGCACCGTTCTGAGCATCGCAGACTCCTCCCACAACGTGGCCGAATGCTACCCGCACATCCGCGGCAACGTGGGGCTGACATCGCCTACAACCGCATGGCCACGTGCGGTCGGCCGCGCGTGGCGACCTGGGCTGAGGGCGACTGGAACGGATGCTGCCGCAAGGCGTTCGGTCGGTTGGCGCGGATGTCGGGCCGTTCGACGTCGGGTGTGTCTTTCCGGAGCTCGCGGCGCAGCCAGGCATAGCTGACGCATTGCGGGTTGGCTGAGCCGTCGGGAAAGGTCAGCCGCTCCAGTGCCGCCACGAACTCGCTCTGCGGAAGGTTGAGGGTGGCCTGGTTCTCGGCGCACGCCGCCAGCAGCACCGTCGTCGCCGGCACGGCCGCGAAGACGTTGGCGAAGGCGGCGGCGTAGCAGGTTTCGGCGATGACGACGATGTGTGCCGACGATGACACGGCGGCGAGTAGTTCGGCGATCTGCGTGTGGCGCAGCACTCCGTCGCGCAGGCACCAGCCGCCGAGGTGCTCGCCGGGTACCGCACGTTCGCTGTGGCCGCTGAAGGTCAGGACGAACAGGCCGTCCGGGCCGATGCGGCTGACCGCGTCCGTGATCGCCTCACGGACCCGGCCCACGGTCGCGTCGGGGCCGAGCAGGCGGTCCTGGGAACGCACCCCAGCGGCCCGGCACAGGCGGGTCAGCCGCTCGACCGTGTCGCGGCAGGACAGCACTTTCGCCCACCTGGCATGCTCCGCGCTCTCCAGAACGCCAGCCCCGACGTGTACCGCGATCGCGGTCCGCGCAGGCAGATCGCTCACCGTACGGTCAGGGTCGGCACCCGATCGGGTGGGGCATCGCCCAAGGCGGCCGGCAGCGCAGCGCCGACGGGCGGCCTCGGCGGGTCGTCCTTGTCGCCGCCGGAAACCGTGGCCACCTGGACGGCGGCGTTGTCTGCGAGCTGGACCTGCACGTCCTGGGTGGTACGGAAGTAGTAGGTGCCCTCGGCGAGGTGCACCGACGTGGTACCCGGCTGTAGGAGTTCGCCGTGTTGCTCGACACCGGACGCGGTGACCCGATCGATCCGGACCCGGTCCTGCACCGTCAGTTGGACCTGGCTGGGCTCGGCGACATACAACGCCACCATCAGACATGTGTACGCGGCATTCGTCCAACGACCCGGCATGCGTCTCCCCCGCTCTGACTTCACCTGTCGACTCCACTGCTCATGATCTGCGCGACGACACCGGCCGGCTGGTGAAGACAGCCGAGCTCCCCCTCCGAGTTCGGCGTTGCCGCATTCGCAAGAAACTAGACGACGCCACCCACGCGCGACCCACGCGCCGCCAACGCGCTCAGCTGGGCCAGTAGGCGACTGTGCTCACAAATGGAAGATCTTGACCACGTTGGGGCTGTCGGCCAAGACATGCGGGGCGATCGCGTGGTAGGCCCACACGTGCACCCAGGCATTGCCGGTGCGCAGCGTCAGTACGGTCTTGACCATCCCGGGTCCGAGGTACTGGAGGAACAGGAAGATGACCGACAGCAGTACGGCATTGACCGAGTCGAACGCCAGCCAACCGTCGAAGCAATGCAGCAGCGTATAAGTGATCCCGCCGAGCACGACCGTACTAGCCGTTGATTCGGTCAACCGCTGGAAGCGCGGCACCAGCAGGCACTGGATGAAAACCATGGTCGGGAGCACTGTCCCGATGAAGTAGACCACGAATGTCAGTGGCAGTCCGAGCGCCAGCTGGCGGGCCGAGAGCCCGAAGATCGCCGAGCTGAGACCGACCAGTTCGGCCACGGCCTCGATCGCGAGGATCACCACGATGACCAGCAGGTCGTTGCGGCGGTTGGTGGACCAGAGGTTCAACTGCGTCGCGCTGTACCGGCGGCGGAAGAAGGCATACGGGCCGACCGCGAAAACGACAAAGTTGTACGCCGCCCAGACCGCGACCTCCGCCGGCGTCACCACGTCAGTCGTGCCGTAGAGCGTCCCGGTCAGGTGGAAACTGATCGCGTGGAAGCCGAGCGCGCGGCCCAGGACCAGCCCGCCGATCAGGCCGGCGATCCCGTACCCGACCAGCCAGGCGGTTTCTCGCGCCGCGATCGGGCGGTCCGGGGCGCGCCCGCCGACATCGGGGGTGACCCGGTGCCGGGTCAAGCCGAATGCGACCGCGATGAGGATCAGTGCCTCGACGATCGCGAGCTGTGGTGCGAGGAACTGGCTGCCCAGCGAGGCATGGTGAAGGTCGGGCCGATGGAATGGCAACTCGCCCCCGGCGAGGGCCACAGCAACGACCGTGCCGGTGATCCAGGCCACGATCGTGAGCTGGACACTGCGGTGGCCGAGCAGGGCAGGCAGCCAGGAACGGCGAGGGCCAGACGACGGCCCGTCACTGACGTGAGGCTCAGTCCTTGGTCCGGACAACATATCCTCCTGGCGTCGATGTGTCGGCCCTGCCTCGAGGATCCAGGCAGGGCTGCCGTGCGACGGCGCGAACGCCGGCCAGGGGAGGCCAGTGGCGGGCCCGTGACCTCAGCCTCACGATCGGTGCCCACGCGGTGCCCACGCGGTGCCCATACGATGCCTAAGCCGCCGGAACGGCCGCAGGGTGGAACAGCACAGGGTGGACCGGAATCGTCGACCCGCCGGCGAGCTGCTTCTCCTGCTGGCGCTGACGGCCGCTGGATCAGGCGCTCAGGCGGGCCGGTAGGAGCAGCGCACGCCGGTGCGCACGCTGTCGCGCAGATGTGCGCCGAGGAGGGCGTCGGCCTTCTCGATGGTGACGATCGTGCGGCGGATGGCCTTACCGACCGAGAGCCTGGCCCGTTCGTCGCCGTCGGTAAACGTCCGTGTCCGCCCCGCGATCCCGGCCGCGGAGGCCAACTCGGCGAGCAGCCAATCACGCTCAACGATGGCCTTGGCCGTCCAGTCCGGACCCTCGTCCGACCCCGGATCCTCGATGCGGGCGCGAAGTTCTTCGATGCGTTCGCGATATCGCCGGACTGCCGGCCGATCGAGGACCGGCTGACCCGACAGGGCGGCACCGCCAAGCACGTTCGATCCGGTCGCGAGGTCGACGGCGGGCACGTCACGGCCGGGGTTGGCCAGCAACATCGCCAGGTACGGCATCCCTGTGCTGTGCGGCACCCGCACGCTGGACCTGCGATAGCGGACGGTCCACTGCTGACCGGTGCGCTCGCAGGTCGCCGGTTCCTGCTCGATCGGCCCGCCGTACGGGTACTCAGGAACCGGAATGCCCAGCGTCGCCGCCTCGTGCCCGGCCGCGGCGAGCGCGGCGCCGGCCAGCGCCCGGTCACCGTCGCGGTCCCGGCGGATCAACGCCTGTGCGAAGCGGGCGCGTGAGCCGATCACCGCCGGCCAGTGCCGCAGCGCGAGGTTCCCGCGGATCGCAGCGTCGAAGTGTGCGACGGCCCGATCGAGGTCACCGGTGGTCAACGCGGCGACGCCCAGGGCGTGCTGGACCGACCCGAGGCACAGCGTACCGAAGGTGGCCACGGCGGCCTGATCGGCGTACGGGGTGAGCAGTTCGTACACCCGTGCGCTCGTCACGGCGTCGCCGAGCAGATCAGCGGTCTCGGCGATGCCGAACATGGCCGACAGCCAACTGCTGGACCGCGGCAGTTCGGCAAGGTCGCGGCCGCACAACGTGGCCAGGACACCAGCCGCCGTCAGCCGGTCCCCCGCCAATGCCGCGGCGGTGGCGAGCGCGGAGAACAGCGAGCTGTCGACACCACGCAGCGTCGGCGAATGGACCATCTCGCCGAGCAGCGACACCAGCTCCGCCACCCGGCCCTGGTACCAGCGGATGGCGATGAGGTGGGCGGTGTGGAACGCGTACGCGTCGAGGTCCCCGACCGCCGTGCCGGCAGCGAAACAGGCCCGCGCCTGCGCCTCCGCCTGTTCGAGCCGCCCGGCCCGGATCGTGAACGTCACGCCGATCACGTCGGACAGGTAGCCGACGGCGCGATGGTCCTGCTCGGCCAGCAGCTCCCGCAACTCGGCGTGGCTGCGCTCGACCCTGCGATCGCCCTCGATCAGCAGGTCCACTGTCTTCCACAACATGCCCATCAGCAGGTCGCTGCGCCGCCCGGTCCGAACGCTCTCACCGACCAACTCTGCGGCGAGCCCTCTGCGCGTCTCGGCATGATCGTGGCCCGGACCCAGCAGGCAGTGATGCGACAGACTCAGCGCCAACGCCCGGGCCACCGGATCCGCCGCGCGGGTCGCCTCCTCCAGCGCCTCGAGGATCGCCGCGTGCCCACCGACACGATAGTCACTCTCCGCCGCTAGCCGGGCACGGATCTGCAACCCGATCGACGACTCCGGTTCGAATAGTCCAGCCAGCTGCCGCAGCCGGAACACCATCACGTCGCCCTCGGCGGTGCGCTGCTCGTGCACCCGCAGGCCGCCCTGCCCGAGCACGGCGACCGCCATCGCCCGGATGTCACCGTCTCGCTCGGCCAGCTCGTACGCCATCTCGAACAACTGCCGACCGGCCTGCGAGTCGCCGGCCACCGTCTGTGCCTCGGCCGCGCGGGCGAGCAACGACGCGACATCGGAGCCGTCGATGCCAGCCCCGCACCAAGCCACCGCCCGCACGCTGTCAGTCACTCAGTCCGCTCCCAAGCTCATCGATCTCCCCACGGTCCCCGACACCGGACGTTTCAGATGTGTCCGGCTCCTCTTTGAGTCTCTCGCCGGGAAGGACAGCCTTCTGACGCGACGGAGCCGATCGATCAGCATCGACCAAGCGCAGTCGAGGGCCACGCGAATTGACGGCCCCGACAGGTAGCGTCCGCTGCCGTCACGGTAATTGTGACTCACCTTGGCGTCAGCAAGCGCGGGCTGTTCAAAGGTCAGGAACGGCGCCCTTCGGGTTCGGCGCAGGCTGCGTCCGCACAGAGGATCGTCTTGATCAGCCTGTTGCGGCGTCGCGGTAGCCGATCAGCGGCAGGCCTCCGGCACCGACGCGTCCGACCGCGGAGATGTCCATCTCGACGCGATCACCCTCGTGGCCTGCTCCTGACCTCGCTCGATCGAACGGGGCTTCGCCCGCACGCCGGCCGCGCCGGGAGGTCGCCTGGTCGCGGTCGGTCAACGCCATGAGCTTCACGCCGGATACGGGCGGGGCGAGCGGCAGCGGCGGCACACGGGTCGGGTTCAGCAGCAGCGCGCCTTCATACGCGGTGCGCAGGTAGTGGTCCATGAGCCGGCGCAGTGCCGCCGATCGGTCGTCGTCGCTGTCCACGGCGCGCGCCTGCTCGGCGGCGTACGCGTGCATGAGATCGTGCACCGCGAACCAGCCGGGGTTGGGCTCGGTAACCAGATGCGCACGGATCAGGTCGGTTAACAGCGTCCGGACACGATGGTGGGTGAGTCCGACGAGGCTGGCGGCCGCCGCCAGTGAGCAATCGCGGCGTGGGCCCAGGCCAAGGAACCGGAAGAGTCGGGCCGCCTGCGGGCTGAGCGCCTGGTAGGACCAGGAGAAAACGGTGCGCACGTCGGTGAATGCGTCGTCGCTGCGAAAGGAGTCCAGCGTCGCGGCGGTGTCGCGGAGCTGCCCGGCGAGAACCGCGAGCGGGAGATCGACAGCCGCGATGGGGTCGGCGGCGGCAATGGCGAGCGCCAAGGGGAGCCGAGTGCAGCTGGCGATGATGTCATCCGCAGCGTCCGGCTCGGCGGCCACCCGATCCGCACCCAATCGCCGAGCCAGTATCGCTCTCGCGTCCTCGGCCGACGGCAAGTTCAGCGTCAGAGGATGCGCGCCCGCCGTCACGACGAGCCCGCCGAGCCGATTGCGGCTGGTGACCACGACCAATGACGCGCTCACCCCGGGCAGGAGCGGCCGGACCTGCTCCTCGTCACGGGCGTTGTCCAGCACGATGAGGACCCTCATGCCGGCCACGATGCTGCGGTAGAGCGCGAGCTGCGAATCCACCGATGCCGGGACCTGGCCGCCCGGAACCAGGAGCGCATCCAGCAACAGACGAACCGCCTCGGCCGGATCCATCACCGCCGCCGCCGGACCGAACCCCCGCAGGTTCAGATACAACTGCCCGTCCGGAAAGCGGGCCACGACCTTGTTGGCCCAATGCAACGCGAGCGAGGTCTTGCCCACGCCGGCCGTGCCCGAGATGACAGCGACCGTAACGCCGGTCCGCCGGATGGCGCCCTCCTGCCCCGCGGCCGTCGACAGCGAGTCCAGGTAGCGAAGCTCGCTCGTTCGTCCGGTGAACGTTCCGGCCGCCAGCGGCAGCTGCGCCGGTGGCGACACGCTCGCGGCCACGAGCCTCGGCTGTGACCAGTCAAGGAGGGCGTCCTGACGCAACATAGCCGCTTCCAGCTCCCGCAGCAGCGAGCTCGGTTCAATGCCCAGCTCACGATTGAGAGTGTCACGCAACCTGTGGAACACGGCGAGGGCGTCGGCTTGGCGGCCCGAACGATACAGAGCCATCATCAACTGCCGATGAAGGTACTCGCGGAACGGGTACTGCTCCACGAACTGCGTCAAGTGCGCCACCAGCTCGGCGTGCTCCCCGAGTCCCAGCCGAGCCTCGACCAGCGCCTGCACCGCCTCCATCCGGAGGTCTTCCAGCCGAGCCGCCTGCTCACCGAGCCAACCCACCCCAGCCACATCCGACAGCGACTCACCACGCCACAGGTCCAGGGCAGATCCCAGCCGCGTGGCGACTTCGGCATGATCCATATGATCGCCGATCCCCCGGATCAGCGCCCTCGCACGGCCGACGTCGACGGCCTCGGCAGGCAACTCCAAGGCATATCCCCCACCCCGGACCACGATCGGCGCCCCGTGGCCGAACACACTCCGCAGGTAGGAGATCTGATTCTGTAGCCCTTTCACCGCCGTCGCGGGTGGTCGCGGTCCCCAAACGATGTCGATCAGCCGATCGGAGCTGACCACCGCACTGGGATGCAGCGCCAAGACGGCGAGCAACGACTTGCGCCGCAGCCCGGCCAACTGCTGGGCCACCCCGCCCACGACAACGCCGACCGGACCCAGCAAGCGAATCTGCACAGTCACAGTGCCCCCTCGCGATTCCCGGCGTGCCAAACCGTGCCACCCCGTGCCATCCACTCCGCCGAGGCGACGACTCCGGCGCCCAGCGCCGCAAATCGGCACTAGCCTCGCGGCATGGAGCGCAGGATGCATGCATGGCAGATCGAGGAACGGGAGTACGCGCGGCAGGAGGCTCGTCGCGGGCGACGGCACGCCTTCACGAAACTCGCGCCGGAGCGCACGGCGTTGGCGGTGATCGACATGGTGCCGTTCTTCGTGCGGCAGAACGCGTACACCCGCGGCATCGTGCCGAACATCGGGCGTCTCGCCGCGGAGCTGCGGGCGGCGGGCGGCGCCGTCGCGTGGGTGCTGACAGGGGTAGGCGAGCCATCGGCGGTCGCGGATGAGTTCTTCGGCCCGGAGTTCGCCGAAGTGTTCCGGCTCAGCGGCGGCGAAGGGCCCCTGCGGGCGCGGCTGTGGCACGAGTTCGACGTCCACGACGCGGACCTCATCGTGGAGAAGACGGCGTACAGCGCGTTCTTCCCCGGGAGCTCTCCCCTGCCCGACCTGCTGAGGGACCGCGGCATCGAGACGGTTCTGATCGCCGGGACGGTGAGCAACGTGTGTTGCGAGTCGTCCGCGCGGGACGCGAGCACGCTCGGCTACCGGGTCATCATGATCGCCGACGCGAATTCGGCCCGGCGCGACGAGGACCACAACGCGACGCTGTACACCGTCTACCGCTCCTTCGGCGACGTGCGGACCACGGACGAGGCGATCGGCCTGATCAGAGGAGACGACCAGGCCGACTCCGAGAGGGCATCTGATTCCGATTAGGACTACTTCACAGGCTTCATTCCAGTCTTCGCCAACACGCCGCATCGTGCCGGTGAACGCTCGCCCGCGCATCGTTTTCGCGACGTTTTGTCGACCTACGCCGGGATAGGGGCACTGGCGGTATTTCAGAAGTCCGGCTCGTCAAGCTCCGAGGAGCACACCCAAAGACTGGAAGCGGACATTCCAGGCGAACTATGACATGTACGCGCCCGAGTCGCCGCCCGCGCGGCCGACGATCACCAATCGACCTGTCCCGCCGCGCCCGGTTGCGCGCCAGCCCCGAAGGGCGCGGTCAACATCGCGGCCGCCGCAAAGGTTGTGGAGTTGGGGTCGCTCGGCGGGCCGTGCGCCACAAGATCGAGGCTTTGGCCTCCCCGCGCGACCGGAATATGGCGTTTTAGACCCGAGCTGAGTCCAGATAGCGGAAAGGTCTCCCAGCATCTGAGCCGCCGGCCACGATCCGGGACGGGTGCCCACGATCCGAGAGCCGCTCCCACCATGCGGCATCCGGGAGATCAACTCGCGCAGCGGGCGGACCAGGGCCGCGGAGAGTGGCCGCCCACCCGGTGTCTCGAATGGAGGCAACGGCTCTCGAACTTCGGACCGGCCTCTCGGATGCTGGGCGACGCTTCCAGCATCCGGATACCGTGTAGGCACGAACCGGATATTCAACCTATTTCGGCGGGCAGCTTCTCGATCGTGTAGCGCAAAGCCGCCCGGGCAACCCAAGCTCCGCACTTTGCGGCCGGCGGCGACCTCCAGGGCCGACGCGCAATCCGGCGGTTTTGCGGGTCCGTGGGGGATGCCGGTGATGTGATGGGACGCGGTTGCCCGGTTCGGTCCAGTCCCGCTGGTCCGCGGCTCGTCGAGGAGGACACGCTGTGCGTTCCCTAGGCATGCGCAGCAGCCTGCTCGCCGCGGCGGCGGTGGCGCTGGTGGTGGCGTCGGTCATCGGCGCGGTCGGCATCCTGCGGACGAACACGATCGCGGACCGAGCCGAAGGCATCTACCAGGAAGCCCTCCGCCCACTCGCCACCATCAAGGATGTCCAGCAGCTCATCTGGCACGCCCGCTGGGCGAGCCTGTCCAACCTCACCGCAACCGATCCGGTCAAGGCGAAGGCGTACGCGGGTGAGGCGTCCACCACCTACGACCTGGTCACCACGCGGCTTGAGGAGTACCGCGCGCTGCCGCTCGCGGCCGACGAGCGAACCGCGATAGCCGGCTTCCAGACCACCTGGTCGAATTATCTCGACCTCCGCACACAGTCGACCGCGCTGAAGAACGCGGGCAGGATCCGGCAGTGGGAGGAGTTCCGCAGCACGACCCTGAACCCGGCCATCGCCCAGGCGATCAAGGAGCTCGACGGGCTGGTGACGCTCTCCCAGAACCATGCCACCGCCAGTGCCGCCGAGGCACGCGCCGCCGCCCGGCAGGCCCGGTGGACCATCGCCGTGGCGCTGGCCGTCGGCGTCCTGGCGGCGGCCGCGTTCGCCCTGTTCGTGGCCGCGCTGCTGAACCGACGCTTGAACGCGCTGCGCGAGGTTCTCTCCGCGATGGCCGAGGGCGACCTCACCGAGCGCGATCCGGACACGGCCGCCAACGAGATCGGCGAGATGTCGCGGTCCGTGCACCGCGCCGCCGGCCAGACCCGCTCCACCATGCAGACTCTCGCGGCGATGAGTTCCAGCCTGTCGGACCGCTCCGCCGACCTGCAGGAGGCGAGCCGCAGCCTGAGCGGCAGCACCGACCACGCGTCGAGCCAGGTCGGCTCCATCGATACCGCGGCCGGCGAGGTCAGCGAGAGTGTTCAGGCGGTGGCCGACGGCGCGCGGGAGATGGGCGCCGCGATCCGCGAGATCGCGGTCAGCGCGTCCGAGGCGGCACAGGTGGCCGCGAGCGCGGTCGACGTGGCGTCCGACGCCCGGCAGCGGATGGAGAAGCTCGCCGTCTCCTCGGAGGAGATCGACAGCGTGGTCAAGGCGATCACGGCGATCGCCGAACAGACGAACCTGCTGGCCCTCAACGCCACCATCGAGGCGGCCCGGGCCGGCGAGATGGGCAAGGGCTTCGCGGTGGTGGCCGGCGAGGTGAAGGATCTGGCGCAGGAGACGGCGAGGGCGACGGAGGAGATCAGCCGGCGCACCGAGGTGATCCAGACCGACACGCGGGTAGCGGTCGAGGCGATCATCGGCGTCGGGGAGATCATCGAAAAGATCAACGACTACCAGAACACCATCGCGTCCGCCGTGGAGCAGCAGAGCGCCACCACCAACGGCATGACCGGGGACCTCAACCGCGCGGCCGGCGGCACCTCCGAGATCAGCAGTCAGCTTGCCGAGGTCGTCCAGATGGCCGCGGCCACCCGCAGCGCTGCCCAGGCCACCGAAAGCACGGCCACCGATCTGGCCGACATCTCAGAGCGGTTGCGCACGATGATCGGCGCCTTCCGGTACTGACCCGGCGGGGTCGGAGAGGTCCAGCGCGATGTCGACGATCATGTCCTCCTGACCGCCGACGAGACGGCGACGGCCGGCCTCGAGCAGGATTGTCCGCACGTCCACGCCGTACCGGATCGAGGCGGCCTCGGCGTGCCGCAGGAAGCTCGAGTAGACGCCCGCGTACCCGAGGGTGAGCGTTTCCCGGTCCACCTGGACCGGACGGTCCTGCAGCGGGCGGACGAGATCGTCGGCGGCGTCCTGCAGGGCGAACAGGTCGCACCCGTGCTGCCAGCCGTTGAGCGTCGCGACCGCGATGAACGGCTCGATCGGGCAGTTCCCGGCGCCGGCGCCGTGGCCCGCGAGCGACGCGTCGACCCGGGTGACGCCCTCCTCGACCGCGACCACCGAGTTGGCCACGGCCAGCGAGAGGTTCTGGTGCGCGTGGATGCCGATCTGGGTGCCGGGGTCGAGCACCTCGCGGTAGGCGCGGATCCGGTCCCGGACGCCGTTCATGGTCAGCCGGCCGCCGGAGTCGGTGACGTAGACGCAGCGCGCGCCGTAGGACTCCATGAGTTTCGCCTGCTCGGCGAGGTCGGCGGGCTCCGCCAGGTGGCTCATCATCAGGAAGCCGGACACGTCCATGCCGAGTTCCCGCGCCGTGGCGATGTGCTGCGCGGAGACGTCGGCCTCGGTGCAGTGCGTCGCGACCCGCACCGAGCGCACCCCGAGGGCGTACGCCTGCTTGAGCTCCGCGATCGTGCCGACGCCGGGCAGCAGCAGCGTGGTCAGGGTGGCGCGCTCGATGGCCGCGGCCGCGGCCTCGATCCACTCCCAGTCGGTGTTGCTGCCGGGGCCGTAGGTGAGGCTCCCGCCGGCGAGGCCGTCGCCGTGCGCGACCTCGATGGCGTCGACGCCGGCGGCGTCGAGGGCCGCCGCGATCTTTCCGACCGCCTCCGGCGAAACCCGATGGCGTACGGCGTGCATGCCGTCGCGCAGCGTCACATCCTGGATGTACAGCCGTGTGTTCACAGGGCCACCACCGTGGGAGAGGCGATCCGCTCGGCGACCCGCAGGGCAGCCGAGGTCATGATGTCGAGGTTGCCCGCGTACGCCGGCAGGTAGTGCCCGGCGCCCGCCACCTCGAGGAAGACCGAGACCTTCGTGGTCACCGGGCCCGCCCCCGGCGGGAGCAGCGTGCCTACGGGTTCGTCCGTCCCGATCGGGGTGAACTGCACCTCCTGTTTGAGGCGGTAGCCGGGCACGTACCGCGCCACCTCGGCGACCATCTCCGCGACCGATGCGCGGATCGCGTCGTGGTCGGCGTCGCCGATCAGGCAGAGGACCGTGTCGCGCATGATGAGCGGCGGCTCGGCGGGGTTGAGGATGATGATCGCCTTGCCTCGCCCGGCGCCGCCGACGGCCTGGATCGCGGCGGCGGTCGTCTCGGTGAACTCGTCGATGTTGGCGCGGGTGCCGGGCCCAGCGGACTTCGAGGCGATGCTAGCGACGATCTCTGCGTACGGCGCCGGGGTGATCCGGGTGACCGCGGCGACCATCGGGATCGTGGCCTGGCCGCCGCAGGTCACCATGTTGAGGTTCGTGGCGCCGCCGGCGAGGTGCGCGTCGAGGTTGACCGGCGGGACGACGTACGGGCCGATCGCGGCGGGCGTGAGGTCGATGAGCTTCTTGCCGTACGGCTCCAGCGCCGCGGCGTTGGCCAGGTGCGCCCGCGCCGACGTGGCGTCGAAGACGATCCCGATGTCGGCGAAGTGGGGCATCGCGATGAGGCCGCGTACCCCCTCGTGGGTCGTGGGCACGCGCAGCCGGACGGCCCGGGCCAGGCCGGGCGAGTCGGGGTCGATCCCGACCATCGCCGCCATCTCCAGGCTCGGCGCCAGCCGCAGCACCTTGATCATGAGGTCCGTGCCGATGTTGCCGGAGCCGATCACGGCCACCTTGGTCCTGGTCATCACTCGTCCTTGGCCGAGAAGGTCGCGCAGACCGAGCCGAGCGAAGAGATCTCTGCTCGCACGCCTGCGCCGGGCAGGGCGGGAACCATCGGGCCGAGCGCGCCGGAGAGGACGACCTGACCGGTACGCAGCGGATCGCCGTGGTCGCGGGCGGTACGGGCGAGCCAGAGCAGCGCGAGCAGCGGATCGCCGAGGCAGGCGGCGCCGGTGCCTTCGGAGGCGAGTTCGCCGTCGGCGTAGAGCCGCATCGACACGGCGACGGGCTCGAACTCGTCGAGGCGTGCCCGCCGCTCGCCGAGCACGTACAGCCCGCTCGACGCGTTGTCCGCGACCGTGTCGACGATGGTGATGTCCCAGCCCGCGACGCGGCTGTCGACGATCTCCAGCGCGGCGACGGCGTAGTCGACCGCCGCCCGGACGGCGGCCACGTCGAGGTCCTCGGCGTCGAGGTCCGCGCCGAGCACGAACGCGATCTCGGCCTCGGCCTTGGGCTGGAGCAACCGCCGGGAGGGCACCGCATCCTCGGCCGACACGTCCATGTCCGCGAACAAGACGCCGAAGTCCGGGCGGTCCACGCCGATCTGGCGCTGCACGGCGGGCGAGGTCAGGCCGATCTTCCGGCCGGTGACGCGGCCTCCCGCGGCGAGCCTTTCTTCGGTCAGCCGGCGCTGCACCGCGTACGCGAGGTCGACGTCCTTGTCGCCCAGCAGGTCGCGGACCGGCGCACAGGGCGTGCCCGTGGCCGCCGCCCTGCTCAGGCGGCGCGCCGCGGCGGCGATCGCGTCGCCGTGGTCGGCGGCGGGGAAGCGTGTTCGTGGCTGGGTCACGGGGCCAGCCTCCTGTGCCGCGGCGGCGCGATCCAGGATCCGGTTCCGCTGAGCGGAACTAGCGGTGGCGACCCGATCCGGATCAAGTTTCGCTGAGCGGAACTGGCGGTGGCGACCCGATCCGGATCAAGTTCCGCTGAGCGGAACTCGCGGTACCGTGGCGAGGTGGACAAGACGGTCATCGGCAAGGTGGCGGCGATCCTGGACGTGTTCACCCCCGACGACCGCGGCGTCCGGTTCACCGAGCTGCAGCGGCGGACCGGCCTGGCCAAGGCCACGCTGCACCGGCTGACCTCCGACCTGGTCGCGGCGCGCCTGCTCGACAAGGTGGACGGCCGGTTCCGGCTGGGCGGGCACCTGTTCGAGCTGGGGATGCGGGCGTCGGTGGAGCGCGGCCTGCTGGAGGTGGCCACGCCGTTCCTGGAGGACCTCTACGAGCGGACGCACGAAACCGTGCACCTGGGGGTGCGCGAGGGCGTCGAGGTCGTCTACGTCGCCAAGCTGGGCGGTCACCGCCAGGCCAAGGTGCCCTCCCGGCTGGGCGGCCGGATGCCGCTCTACGCGACGGCGATCGGCAAGGCCCTGCTTGCGTACGCCCCCGCCGACGTCCGCGCCCAGGTGCTCGGCGGACGGCTGGCCCGGCTGGCTCCGCGCACGATCACCGCGCCGCTGGTGCTGCAGGGGCAGCTCGACGAGGTCGTCGAGAAGGGCGTGGCGTTCGAGTTCGAGGAGTCCGGGGTCGGCATCGTCTGCGTCGGCGCGCCCATCGTCGTCGACGCCGACACGGCCGTGGCGGCCGTGAGCGTGACCGGGCCGGCGACCCGCTTCCATCCGCGGCGGCACGCGGCCTCCGTCCGGGCCGCGGCCGCGGGCATCGCCGCCACCCTGGCCCGCCGTGCCGCCCTCATGACCCCCGACGATTGACGATTGTCGACGCCGATCGTGGAACCGAACACGTACGCAGCTGCGTTCTTGTTCCCCGCAGGCGGCCCAACAACGATCGAGAGCGTTCCAATGCTGGTCAGTCAATGTGAGTCAGGACGTTGTGAGTCAGGACGAGGGGCGAGGTCGATGAGCGCCGTAACCATACCGGCGGTTCCCCCGGATCCCACCGGCGCCGCCACGCCGCTTGAGTTCGCGTGTCGCCTGCGTTCGCTGATGCAGGCACGCAGGCGTTCGCTGGACAGCGTGACCCGGCGCAGCCACGACGCCGGCACGCCGATCTCCCGCGCCACGGTCCACAACCTGATCACCGCCCGGTGCGTTCCCCGGCGCGAGTCCCTGGTCGCCTTCCTGCGAGGCTGCGGGGTGCCGCCGCGGGAGCAGATCCGGTGGCTGACCACGTTCGACGAGGTCTACCGCAGCGTCGCCGCGGAGTAGCCACCGCCAGAGAACCGCCGCGGCCCTGTCCTCGGAAGATCTGACTGGTCTAGATGATCCATACCAGGGGATAGTCCCTGTCGCTTCTGGCGTGGCGGCCCGTTCCGGGCTGAAAATCGATGTTGGTCGCTCGCTGACGTCGTCGCTGTTTGGTCCGTACGAGGTCGTGGGATAGTCGAACGCGGGCAGCCGCGTTATGGGCCCTTCATTGTTGCTTCGAGCACGCGAGCCTTGCAGGAGGCGTTCGTTGGCCGGTTCAGCGACCATCACGCGTTCCTGCTGGGCAAGATGATCGCCTGGGTGGAAGCGATCGAGGCCGACATCGCTGAGATCGGGGTGGAAAACGTAACCACATCCGCCAACTCGAAGCCCTCGGCTACCGCGTCACCCTCGACCTCGCCGCATAACCTCCGCTTCAACCAAAGACCCATCCCACGCCGCTTCGCGACGCGGGATGCTGACGCACGTCTGGTCACCGTCGATTTTCGAGCTAGGTGGGCCCACCGGAGACTCAGGAGGCCCGCGCCAATGCACGCAGAGTGACGGCGCCCGGAAAGATGGTATTCGATTTGTCTTCACAACTGGCGGGATGTGCCCACGTCTGTCTGGTTGTGACGCTCCAGCGAAGACTGTTTCCCGGGCTGGCGGCAGATTCACTACGGATCCCTTGGGCATAGATCATCTAGCGGATCCAGCTCGACCGGCGGATCCAGCTCGACCGGCAGATCCAGCTCGACCGGCAGATCCAGCTCGACCGGCAGATCCAGCTCGACCGGCAGATCCAGCTCGACCGGCAGATTCGGCCGGCGCGGCGTTGATCGCGCTGAGGGCCCGCATATCGGGCTTGCCGGTAAAATCGGGCCGCGGGCAGATCCAGGTGGCAAGCACGCGTGGCGTCGGGCCGCTATCCTCGGCGTGACCTTGACCGCATCCCGAACGATCGGAGCGTGCCCGCGATGACAGCCAGCGAGGATCCCGGGCCGCCACTCAGCGCCGAGACACCCGGCACGGCCGAGCCGAGTGACGACCTGGAGCACTGGTTACGCGACCTGCGCACCGAGGTGGCCGTCGACCCGCCCGGCTGGATCGATACGCACCCCGACGACGCCCGGCCGGCACTCCCGCAGGACGAGCCCGAGACCATCGCCCCCGAGCCGAAAAGCGTCGGCCGCCACCGGTCCCCGGACTGACCCCGGCCCAACGACAAGCTCGACGGCCAGCGACAGGCCCGGCCCCGGCGACCGGCGTCCAGCCCTACACCGTCGACAGGCCCGACGACCAGCGACAGGCTCGGCGCCGGGCGACAGGCCCGGCCCCGGCGACCAGCGTCCGGCCTACACCAGCGACAGGCTCGGCGCCGGGCGACAGGCCCGGCCCCGGCGACCAGCGTCCGGCCTACACCAGCGACAGGCTCGGCGCCGGGCGACAGGCTCGGCGCCGGCGTCAGGACAGCAGGCGACCGAGGACGTCGATGGCGCGGTCGAGGCCGTCGTCGTCGATGTCGAGGTGGGTGACGAGGCGGGCCAGGCCGGGGAGCATCGCGGCGATCAGAACGCCCTGCGCGGCCGCCTCGGCGGCCAGGGTCGGAGCGTCCAGGCGCGACTTGGTGAGGTCCACCGGAACGAGGTTGGTGCGGACCTGGGCCGGGTCGAGAACGCCGTACGGTGCTAGGGCCTCGGCGAGCCGGCGGGCGCGGGCGTGGTCCTCGGCGAGGCGGTTGATGTTGTTGGCGAGCGCGTACCGCCCGGCGGCCGCAAGGATGCCCACCTGGCGCAGGCCGCCGCCCATCCGCTTGCGGATGATCCGGGCCTGGGCGATGCGCGCCGCGCTGCCGATGATCATCGAGCCGACCGGGGCGCCGAGGCCCTTGGAGAGGCAGACCGACAGGGTGTCGAAGAGGACGCCGTAGGCGGCCAGCGGCACACCGTCGGCGACGTGCGCGTGCCAGATGCGAGCGCCGTCGCAATGCAGAAATATATCCGATTTGTCGGCGATCTGCCGGAGCTCCCGCAGGGCGCCGAGCGGCACGACCGACCCGCCGCCGAGGTTGTGCGTCTGCTCGACGGCCATGGCGCGGGTGGGCAGCGACGGGTAGCCCGCGGGCCGGATCATCGAGGCGATCTGCGCGACGTCGAGGTTGGCGCCCACCGACGGCCAGGTCCGGGTGGAGATGCCGCCGAGCGCGGCGGCCGCGCCCATCTCGTACGTCACCACGTGCGCGTCGGCGCCGGCCAGCAACTCCCCCGCCGGCGGCACGACCAGCTGCAACGCGATCTGGTTGGCCATCGACCCGGACGGCGCGAAGAGCGCCGCCTCGTGCCCGAACAGGGCCGCGACCTGCGCCTCCAGCGCCCGAACGGTCGGGTCGTCGCCGAAGACGTCGTCGCCGACCTCGGCGGAGGCCATCGCCTCGCGCATCGCCGGCGACGGGCGGGTCACCGTGTCGGAGCGAAGGTCGATCACGCGGTCAGCCACGGAGCATCTCCGCGACCAGGAAGGCGAGCTCCAGGCTCTGCTGGGTGTTGAGCCGCGGGTCGCAGGCCGTCTCGTAGCGGTCGGGCAGGTCGAGGTCCTCGATGCCCTGCGCGCCGCCCAGACACTCGGTGACGTCCTCGCCGGTCAGCTCGACGTGGATGCCGCCCGGGTGCGTCTTGAGGCCGCGGTGCACCTCGAAATAGCCGAGCACCTCGTCGACGATCCGGTCGAAGTGCCGGGTCTTGTAGCCGTTGGACGACTCGTGCGTGTTGCCGTGCATCGGGTCGCACTGCCAGACGACCTTGGCGCCGGTCGCGGTCACCTTTTCCACGATCGGCGGGAGCGCGTCGCGGACCCGGCCGTTGCCCATCCGGCTGATCAGGGTGAGCCGGCCCGGGACGTTGTCGGGGTTGAGCCGCTCGCACAGCTCGATCGCGGTGTCGGGCGACGTGCCGGGGCCCAGCTTGACGCCGATCGGGTTGGCGAGGCGGCTGACGAAGTCGACGTGCGCGTGGTCCAACTGCCGGGTGCGCTCGCCCACCCAGAGGAAGTGGCCGCTCAACCCGTACGCCTTGCCGTCGGAGACGCGGGTCAGGGCGCGGTCGTACTCCAGCGCGAGCGCCTCGTGCGAGCAGTACAGGCTGACGGTGCGCAGCGCCTCGTCGTCGGTCATGCCGCAGGCCCGGATGAAGTCGAGCGCCCGGTCGATCTCGCGGGCGATCGCCTCGTAGCGCTCGCCCGCCGGCGAGGCGCGGACGAAGTCCTTGTTCCAGTCGTGCAGGCCGGCCAGGTCGGCGAGACCACCCGAGAGGTACGCGCGGAGCATGTTCATCGCGGCGGCCGAGTTCGCGTACGCGCGGATCATGCGCTGCGGATCGGCGATGCGGGCGGCCTCGTCCGGGTCCAGCGAGTTGATCAGGTCGCCGCGGTACGCCGGCAGACCCAGCGAGTCGGTCGGCGCCGACCTGGGCTTCGTGTACTGCCCGGCGACCCGCGCGACCTTCACGACGGGCATCGAGGCACCGTACGTGAGCACGACCGCCATCTGCAGGAGCGTCCGAGCGTTCGCCAGCAGATGACTCTCCGTGTTGTCCGCGAACGTCTCGGCGCAGTCGCCGCCCTGCAGCAGGAAGGCCCGGCCCTCGCAGACGTCGGCGAGCTTGGCCCGAAGCTGGTCGACCTCGTAGGGGGCGACGATCGAGGGCACGTTGTCGAGCACCTTGCAGACCGAGGCGACCTCGTCCAGGTCCGGCCAGGGCGGCATCTGCACCCGCGGCAGGTCACGCCAGCGGTCGAGGCCGAGCGCCTCGTCCTCGGCGGAGTCGGTGGACGGGCGGGAGGTCTGCAGAGCCGGGTTGCCCACTCCCGGGTAGCTCAACTGATGCCACTCTCGGCGCATGCGGAAAGCGTACGGAAGCGGGGCACCGAGCATGCGCCCGGTGCCCCGCGTTCTCATCTGAGGAGATGAGGGATCAAAGGTTGCCGCTGATCGCGCTGATCAGCTCGCCGTTGCTGGTGTCGCCGGAGAACTCCCAGAAGAAGGCCCCGCCGAGACCCTGCTGCTTCACGTACGCCATCTTCCCGGCGATCGTGGCCGGGGTGTCGTAACTCCACCAGTTGTTGCCGCAGTACGCGTACGCCGTGCCGGCGACCGTTCCGTTCGACGGGCAGCTGTTCTTGAGGACCTTGTAGTCCTCGATGCCCGCCTCGTACGTGCCCGTCGCGGCCCCGGTCGCCGTGCCGCCCGGCGCGGCCTGGGTGACGCCGGTCCAGCCGCGGCCGTAGAAACCGATGCCGAGCAGCATCTTGCTGGCCGGAACGCCCTTGCTCTTCAGTTTCTGGATCGCCGCGTCGGAGTAGAAGCCGGCGGTCGGGATGCCGGCGTACGAGGTCAGCGGCGAGTGTGGCGCGGTCGGGCCCTGCGGGCTGAACGCGCCGAAGTAGTCGTAGGTCATCGGGAAGACCAGGTTGAGCTTCTGGATGCCCGAGGCGTAGTCGGCCACGTCGAGCTTGCCGCCGTTCGAGCCGTCCGCGGAGATCGCCGAGGTGACCAGGAAGCTCGAGCCGAACTTGTTGCGCAGCGCGGTGATGACGTTGTTGTAGGCGGCCGGCCCGCTCGAGTCGCAGGACAGGCCGCAGGCGTTCGGGTACTCCCAGTCGATGTCGATGCCGTCGAAGACGTCCGACCAGCGGGAGTCCTTGAGCAGGTTGTAGCAGGAGTCGGCGAACGCGGTCGGGTTCGCCGCCGCCTGGGTGAAGCCGCCCGACCAGGTCCAGCCGCCGAACGACCAGATCACCTTCAGGTTGGGGTACAGCCTCTTCAACTTGCGCAGCTGGTTGAAGGAGCCGCGCAGCGCGCCCGCGTCCCAGGTGTCGGCGACGCCGTCGACACTGTTCGCGGTCGTGTACGCCTGGTCGTAGTCGGCGTACGAGTCACCGATCGAGCACTGTCCGCCCGTGGTGTTGCCGAAGGCGTACAGCAGGTGGGTGAGCTTGGCCGCGGAGCCGGAGGTGACCAGGTTCTTGACGAAGTACTGCCGAGCGTAGACGCCCCACTCGGCGAAGTAGCCGACCACGTTCTTGCCGGAGGTGCCGCCGGTCGGGGAGGTCGTCGGCGCGGTGGTGGGCGCGGTGGTAGGCGTCGTCGTCGGCGCGGTGGTGGGGGCTGTCGTCGGGGAGGTGGTCGGCGTGGTGGTCGAGCCGTCGCATGCGCCGTTGTCGATCCACACGTCCCACTGTCCGCTGTGCGTGGCAGGCGACTCGTTCTGCGTCCACCACTTGGCGGCGTAGTTGTGGCCGCTCTGCGAGGCCACGTTGTCCTTGACGTAGACGGCGGTGGAGGACCAGGCGGGGGCACAGGCCACCGCGGCAGACGCCTGGACCGTCGGGACCGCGGCGGCGGCGGCCACCATGATCACCCCGGCCCAGAGAGCGCGGCGGAGGGTCTTCTGCACTTCGTCACCTCATCAACAGTTAGGAAAGTTTCCAGAAGCTGTAGGGGAGACGGTAGTCACACTCATTCACAATCGTCAAGATGTACGCACGGATTAAGCAAGGTCGCAACTTCCCACCACCCACCGCGACGGGGTGCACACGAACGGACACAGCGCGTAGTCTGCCGTCATGACCATCTTCGACTTCGACATAGATGCCCATACGGACAGGCAGGCGGCGCGGCGGTTCGATCCGCGCGCCAGGCCGGGCGACGTCGCGCACGTCGCCACCGTCGAGAAGCCGCTCACCAGCTGAGCCGCCGATGAGCATCCACGTGATCGGGGTCGACGCGTACGCGCTCGGCTGGGTCGGGGTCGAATTACGGGACGGTTCGTTCGGACGGGCGGTGCTCGCCTCCACTCTGTACGAGATAGTCGCCGGCAGCTCCGGGGCCGCCGTGATCGGCGTCGACATCCCGCTGGGCATGCTGCCGGACCGTTGGCGCGCCGCCGACACGCTCGCCGCCGACCAGCTCGGCCCGCGGCGAGGCAGCGTCTTCCGGGTTCCGCCGCGCGCCGTCTGGCTCGAGCCCGACTTCGCCGCCGCCAACCGGCTCTGCCGCGAGCTCACCGGGGCCGGACTCAGCCGGCAGTCCTGGGCCCTCCGGCCGAAACTGCTCGAAGCGAACGCGATCTGGGAACGGCATCCGGGCCTGCTCTTCGAGGCGCACCCCGAGGTCTCCTTCCGCACGATGGCGGGCGAGCCCTTGGCGTACGCGAAGAAGACCTGGACGGGCCAGGCGCGCCGGCGCGAGTTGCTGGCCCGCAACGGCATCGTGCTGCCGGATCAGATCGGCCCGGCCGGGCAGGCCCCGCCCGACGACATCCTGGACGCGGCCGCGGTCGCGTGGTCGGCGCACCGGATGGCGAACGGGACGGCGCTGAGCCACCCCCACCCGCCCGAGGAGGACAACGGCTCGAAGATCGCGATCTGGTACTAGATGGTCGCGGTAGGGACCGTCCTTACGGACGGCCCCCCGCACAGATCCCGACGTGCGGAACTACCGCATCGGGCTCCTGCCTCAGGTTT
>Ga0307508_10001652_pt1 | contig 24831 bp, 23 predicted proteins | sample 9_EM_MG_FD_203089 | JGI IMG/M metagenome (GOLD analysis project Ga0307508, IMG submission 203089) | Populus trichocarpa ectomycorrhiza microbial communities from riparian zone in the Pacific Northwest, United States - 9_EM | ecosystem: Host-associated > Plants > Roots > Unclassified | place... | reverse complement strand
CGCCAACATCTTCGCAGCCGTCAAAATCGCCGAGAAACTGCACAAAGAGCAAGGCGGCGGCTGCGTGGTCACTATCGCTTGTGACCGCAGCGATCGTTACTTCTCGCCCATCAAATGGGAAAAGCGCTACGTCTGGTGAGTGACCGCCATGCAGAGCCCCTGGACCCAAGGTAACATCGCGATTCCGGAGAGCGTGTTGTCCGTGATCGAAGAAGCAGGCCGCGCCGCTTACACGCGGAACGAAGAAGCCTGCGGCTATCTCGAAGGGCCCGCCGCGTCGGCGCTCGACGTCGACCGCGCCGTCGAGCTGGACAATCTAGCGAACAAGTACCACCAGGCGGATCCCGAAGGCCACCCGCGCACCGGCCACGACTACTTCAAGATCAACGCGCTGAAGTTCGAGCGCGCCATCCAGAAAGGCGTCGAGAGCGGACGACCGGTAAAGGTCTTCTTCCATTCTCACCTCGACTGCGGCGCTTATTTCAGCGCAGAAGATGCCGCGAGCATGACCATGGGCGGCACCGGCGACCCCTCGTTCGAGCTCGCGTACTTGGTCACCGCCGTCGACCTCGGCAAGGTGACGGCCCACAAGCTATTCATTTGGAGTTCGGCTTCGAAGAGCTTCGTGGAGGCGCCGTTCCGTCGCGTGGCCGGCTAAAGCGGCGTCGCGTCGTCACGCTGCTCAAAGCGTGCGCCGTAGCGCTCGCGTGGGCGCTCGGCGCTTCGCCGGCCCGGGCAGATCTCGGCCAAGACCTGGCGCGTATGACGCGCGCGCTTGCCGCTCAAACGCGCAGCGAAGAGCTGCGGTTGCGTTTGATGGAGCGCGGCGACCTCACACCTATCGTGCTGCCGCCCTGGTCGCTCGACAAATCCCGCGGCGAGTGCACGACGCTCGTGCTCGTGGCGCCGATTCCGACGCAATTTCTGCTGCACGTGCATCCCTGGTCTGGCCTGCCGAGCGTGTTCGCCAGCCAGGCGGGCGCATTGCAGCTGACGCGCTGCGGACACGACCGCCTCAGCTTTTTGCAGGTCGTGGTAGAAATGCGCTCGCCGCGCGCAGTCCTGCACACACTAGTTGCCGTCGGTGCCGAGCAGCCCCTGCCGCTGCCCGCGATTTTGCCCGAACGCGACGCCGGACAGACCGCGCCGCTGGGCGATCCGGGACCAACGCCCGCGCGCGAGCCACTCGCCGAGCGCGTAAGAAAGTTCGAGCAGGCTCAGGACAACGCGGGCGCCAGCGGCGTCGAAACGGCGCTATTGCCGAGCCAAGGCTACGTGCGGCTGATGCTCGAGCCGGGCTGTCATCGCCTGCTCGCGACCGGCAACGACGGCTCGCCGCCGTACACGCTCTTGCTCGGCGAAAACGCCGAGGACGCCGAGGAACGCCTCGAAGCCGCCGAAAACGGCGACGTGCGCCATGAGCTATGCACGGCCCGGGCGCGACGCTTGCGGGTCTCGCTCGATACGACGCCACAGGACGTCGAACGCCGGCTAGCGGTCGCACATTTCCCGCTGCCCAGCGGCCTGCCCAAGCGCTTTGGCCCCGAGCTCGTCGAGCGCCTGGCGCTGGCGCTCGGTGGCGGGACCGCTCCGCGCAAGCTGGGGACGCTCGTGGCCGTATCGTTGGGCGCACAAGGGCGCACGCCCTTGCCCCGCTTGCTCTTGCCCGAGACCTGCTACGTGGCGGCTGCGGCGGTCGTGCATGGAGCTGCGCAGGCGCTTTCGCTCGGCGCGCGAGCCGGCGCCTTGAACGCCGAGTCGAGCTCCAGCGCGGACGAGCCTGGTCCACGCTTGGGCTTTTGCACCGGGCGAAGTGGGCAAGTCGAGCTCGACGTCGAGGCTCGCGGGCTGGGCCTGGCCTGGGCCTTCTTCTTGTTTCAAATGGGACCTGCTCGCCCGGAGGCGCCATGAGCCTGCTCCTCCAAACCTTGGCGGCCGCGGCGCTGTTGTTCGGGCTCGTGGGCTGCCAGCGGGCGGCGCCGCTCGTGCTGGCGCCGCACACGGTGCCGCCCGCCAACCTGCGCATTGCCGAAAAACCGCTCGACCCGCGCCGCATCAAAGGCGTCGGCTCCTTCGGCAATAGTGTGCTGCTCGCGGTCGAAGCTGGCATCGCCGGCGACCGCGTCTCGAGCTTGCTCGAGGTACCGAAAGACGACTGCGTCGTCGCGATCGCACGCGGCAGCGAGTCCATCGAAGACCTCGATCTACTGGCCTACGGCGAGGACGGCAGCGCGCTCGGCAGCGACGAAGCGTCGGACCGCGAGCCATCGCTCTTGATCTGTCCGCCGCATCCGGGCCGCATCCTGCTGGTAGCGCGCATCGCTCAGGGGCACGGCATCGTCGCCGTCGGCAGTGAGCGCGTGGCGCCAGTGCTCGCCGCCAAGGCTGCCGAACGCTACTCGGTCAAGCCACGCGAGCCCGGCGACCCGGCCCGGCTCAAGGCCTGGCCCGGTCTCGACGAGCTGATCTTGCGTGAACGGGCGCGCGTCGGCGGCAGATTTCAGGACCTGCGCCGAGTCGCGCTGGCGCTGGATGCGAGCGTACCGACGACCCTGCCCGCAACTATCGAGGCCGGCCGCTGCGTCCATGGCCTGTTCGTCCCTTCGGACGACGTCTCGCACCTCGACGTGACCGTGCTCGACGACCAGGGGCGGATCCTCGGGCGAGCGGTGGGCAGCGGTCGCCAACGCTCGGTCGTCGTCTGCTCGCCCATCGCCACGGAGATTTCGTTCGAAGTTCGCCCGCACGCCGGGCGTGGCCTGGCAGTAGCGGCGCTCTCGCGCTCGGTCGCGGGCAGCGAATCCGAGATCGACGGCGAGGTGGTGCGCCGCGACGTCTACCCGAGCGGTGACGCGCCGAGCGAGCTGCGTGCGCTCGAAGGGCATCTTAAGAAGCTGGGCTACGCGCCCAGCGCGGCGACGGCCAAACTGGAGCTGCAGATCGGGCGACGCAGCAGCCTGTCGCTCGACCTCGGCAGTGGCTGCACGCGCATCGACCTGGTCGGCGCGGCGCCGCTACGCGGTGTCGACGCGCGCCTGTGGAGCGACTCGGGACAACTACGCGCGTCGGGCGCAGGCGGCGGCAGCGCCACGCTGTTCGGCTGCGGTGCCGGCAAATTGCGCCTGGACGCCACGGCCTTGCTCGGCCCCGGCTCCGTCAGCGTCGTGATCCACCGCGAAGCCGACGTCCCGCCTGAGCTTACGCGCCTACCGCTTGCTGGCGGTCGCCTGGTTTCGCGCATGATTGCGCGCGGCGTGCTGCTGCGCGCCGACGCCATCGGCAAGGTGAGCGAGCTTGCGCTCGGGGCCGAGCAGCTCGTCACGGTTCCGGTCATGGTTCCGCTCGAGCGCTGCCTCGACATCGACGTGGCCATCGAAGGACAAGCCGCGGGCCTGGAGCTGCGCGCGGTCGAGCAGGACAGCGACCTCGAGCTCGATTCCGCTGTCGGCGAAGCGGCCGCAAGCTCGCGACTCTGCGCCTACGGGCGCGGCGCGCTCGGCTCGCTGAACGCGCGCATCGAGCTTCGCAGCTTAAGCAGCAGCGCGCACGCTCTCATCGCGACGCGCTTGCTATCACCGGCGGACTAGGCGAGCCTGGGGTTCGTCCCGGAATGCAGTCGCCCGCCCCGTTCAGCCCGCAGCCGGCGCCGGCCCAAGAGCTCCAAAAGCAGGCCACGACCTGGTTCGTCATCTCGCTCGCTAGCTCGGTCTTCTGTGTCAGCCTGGGCCTTGGCATCGGCGGCGCGGTGTTCTGCTATTTGGCCACGCAGGCGGCGGGTCATGGCTTCACTGCCGACGCCGAAGCCAAGCTCAAGTGGGGCAAGATTTTGACGCTCGTGGGCAGCGTGATGGGCATCCTGACCACGATTTTGACGCTGATTTTCCGCGGACATTAGCCACGTGAACCTCGAAGAGCTCAACCGACCGCAGCGCGACGCCGTCACCACTCTCGCCGGCCCCTTGCTGGTACTGGCCGGCGCCGGCACGGGTAAAACGCGCGTCATCACGTTCCGCATCGCGCGGCTGATCGCCAGCGGCATCTTACCGCAGCGCATTCTGGCCGTGACGTTCACCAACAAGGCGGCGCGCGAAATGCGCGAGCGCGCCCAAAAATTGCTTGGGCGCCGCAAGAAGGATCAGAAGCCACCGGAAATCTCGACCTTCCATTCGCTGTGCGTGCGCGTGCTCCGGCGACACGCGCGCCTGTTAGGCTATCCCGCCGAGTTCACCATCTACGACCGGGGCGACCAAGAGACGCTGGCCAGAAATGCGCTGCGCGACGTGCGCGTCGGGCACGAGACGCTCAAGCCCGCCGATCTGTTGTCGTACGTCGGCAACTGGAAGAGCCAGGGCGTGCGCGCCGACGCCGCGTTCGACAGCGTCGGCAAAGACAAGCAGCAGCTGGCCGCCATGGCCTACGGCAAGTACCAGGCGGCGCTCAAATCCGCCGGCGCCATGGACTTCGACGATCTCTTGCTGTGCACCGAGGAGCTGTTCACGAAACACCCCGAAGCGCGCTTTGCAGAAGCCTCGCGCTTCGATCACCTGCTGATCGACGAGTACCAGGACACGAACGGCCTTCAGTACCGCATCGTCAAGGCGCTGGCCGACCGCCACCGCAACCTGTGTGTAGTCGGCGACGACGACCAGTCGATCTACGGCTGGCGTGGCGCCGAGGTCACGCACATCTTGAGCTTCCAAAAAGATTGGCCCGAAGCCAAGATCGTGCGTCTCGAAGACAACTACCGCTCCAAAGCCCCGATTTTGGAGGCGGCCAACACGCTGATTGCGCATAACAGCACCCGTCACAAGAAGGTCCTACGCGCGTCGCGCGATGGCGGCGTACCACCGAAAATCGTGCGTTTCGACAACGAAACCGCCGAGGCCGAAGAAGTCGTGCGCGACATTCGCCAGCGCCTCGACGTAACCGACGGCCCGCGCACGGCCCCGAGCGACATTGCGATCTTGTTTCGCACCAACGAGCAGCCGCGCGCCTTCGAGCTCGAGCTGCGGCGCGCCAAGGTGCCGTACGTGCTGGTTGGCGGCATGTCGTTCTACGACCGCAAAGAGGTGCGCGACGTGATGTCGTACTTGCGCGTGATCGCCAATCCGAACGACGAAGTGTCGCTGCTCCGCATCATCAACGTGCCCTCGCGCGGCATCGGCGCCGGCACCATCGAGGCCTTGCTCGAGCGCGCGGTTTCGGCTGGAAAACCGCTATGGCAGGTGCTGCCCGACGCGTTGAGCGACATTCCGACGCTGACCGCACAGCGCATCTTCGAATTTTGCAAGCTGATCGACCACTACCGCGGCAAGCTGACCACTCAGCCACTCGGCGAGATGCTGAAAGAGCTGCTCGACAAGGTCGACTACAAGTCCGAGCTGACCCGCGCCTACAAAACGCCCGCCGACGTGGAAGCCCGGTGGGCGACCGTAGAAGAGCTGATCAACTCCGCCGCGCTTTACACCGAGCGCGCCGAAAACCCCTCGCTACTCGGCTTTCTAGAAGAGGCGACGCTGGCCGATCGCGACTTCGACGACGATAAGAAAGAGCGTCACGCGCTGACGTTGATGACCCTTCACAGCGCCAAGGGCCTGGAATTTCCGCACGTGTATTTGGTAGGGATGGAGGAAGGGCTCTTGCCCCACCAACGCTCGATCATCGACGGTCGCAGCATCGAGGAAGAGCGGCGTCTTTGTTATGTCGGCGTCACGCGCGCCCAAGACACGCTGACACTCTCGTTCTGTCGCGAACGCATGAAATGGGGCAAACCGCGCGCCTCCATTCCCAGCCGTTTCCTCATGGAAATGCGCGGAGAGACCGAGCGCGCCAAGCGCGCCGCCGAAGCCGCCACGGCCATGTTCATGGAAGCCGCCAAGCTCGCGCAAAAGGCCGAAGAAGCCGCAAAAAGGCCCGCCACGCGCCGAAAGCGCGCCTGAAGTCGAAGCACCAACGACCCTCGCGCAAGCCACGATTTCGACGGTACCGCCCAGTCGCAGAATGACTTCGTATGCAAAGTCATTCTGCGTCAGCCAAATCCGACGGCGGAACCGAACGAGATCACTAGCCAAATTTGGGTCACGATTCGCCCAGGGCGAATGACTTTGCACGCGAAGTCATTTTGAGGTCGCTCAGGGGTGGTGGCGCGTCTGCTAGCGTCGACGCCATGGCAACAGCACTCGTCACCGGAGCGAACCGCGGCATCGGGCTCTCACTCGCGAAGCTGCTCAAGGCTCGCGGCGACAGCGTGATCGCGGCCTGCCGGCGCGAGACACCCGAGCTCGTCGCGCTCGGCGTCGAAGTCGCGCCGGGTGTCGACGTGACGAGCGACAAGTCGCTCAACCTCCTGGCAGAAAAACTCAAGGGGCGCACGCTCGACGTGCTTATCAACAACGCCGGGCTACTCGCCAACGAGAGCTTCGACGCACTCGATTTTCCCTCCGTCCAACGACAGATGGAGGTCAACGCCTACGGGCCGCTGCGCGTGACGCACAAACTCTCGACCTTGCTCAAGCGCGGCTCGAAGGTCGCGCTGATCACCAGCCGCATGGGCTCGATCGGCGACAACTCCTCCGGCGGAATGTACGGCTACCGCATGTCTAAGGCAGCCCTCAACGCCGCCGGCAAGTCGCTTGCTCACGATCTGCTCCGTCTGGGGGTCGCCGTCGCTATCCTACACCCCGGCTACGTCAAAACCCGCATGACCGATGACCACGGCAACGTCGCGCCAGACGACGCCGCGCGCGCTCTGTTGGCGCGCATCGACGAGCTGGGACTGCAGAACACAGGCACCTTTTGGCATGCCGATGGGTCTGTCCTACCGTGGTAGACGCGCCGCTAGCCAAACTTTAGCTGCAGCCACTCGCCGCGATCAGCCGGGCCCCGACAAGCCCAGAGCTCGCGCTGCGCCGGCAGGGCGATCACGCAGGCATTCGTGGTCGTGCCCTGCTCGTCTTCGGTGTAGCGATTGATGCTGTCGACGCCGTCGCTGCGGTCGCTCATCAATGCCTGCAACGTGGCGACGCTTTGTGCGCCGCTGCGTAGCTGCTTTTCGGCGCGCGCCAGCCGCTTCTGGCTCGACGCCGTCGGCGCCTCGCCCTCGGCTCCGCGCATCACGTCCGACAAGCAATGATTGGTGCGCGCCAAAGGCTGCGGCTCCGCGCGCCGTTCGATCACCGTCTCGGGATCGCACTCGAGCTCCGTCGCACCGAGCGCGTCCGCCAGCCAATAGGTGTGCGCGGCCGCGCGCGGCGCGCGCCGTACCAGCTCGCGCGCATCTGCCGCCGAACGCGCTTGAAGCGCGCGGTGCAGCAGGCTCAAATAGCCGACACCGACGCGCGAACGCTTGGTCTTGATGTTCGTCGTCCCGACCGCTACCCCGAGCTCGCTCATGCCCGTGAGCGAGAGCGCCCCGGCGCACGTCACCGACCAAGTCTCGGGGCCCGCGCTCGGGCGCCGGTGCACGGCCACGACGAAGTCCAAATCCGTCGGGTTAAGGTCCCAGGTTTGCCCGACAATTACCTGCGAAGATTGCGACAGTGCCGCCGGCACGAGCAAAGACGTGCAGCCCTCGTCCGACTTGCTGGCAGGCAAGAGCAGCACGTCACGCACGTCCGTCATGTTCGTCGACGCGTAGAGGGCCACGGGGCTCACGCCGGCGGCTTCGGCAATACCGGCGTTCTCTGCCGCGCCGTCTGGGTGCCACGTTTCGAACGCGCGCAAACACGCGCCCCCCGCCGCCAAAAATTGCGCGACGCTGGGTCCCCCGCGCTCGCGCGAATACGCCGCAAAGGCCGTCAGGCGCTGGTCGATGAACGCAGAAATCCGCTCGCGCAGCTGCTCACCTTGTTGATTGCCCAGCGCGCGCGCAGCTCCGGCACACTCCACGATCGGAAGCTTCAAAAGCGTCATGCGCCGGCGTCTTAAGGCTGACCGCCGATTTCCGAAAGCTCGCGATCGAGCCGCTCATCGAGCGCATCACGCTTGGGCTCGCCGGCCGCCGCCTTGGTGGCCTTCTTCTTGGCTTTTGGCGTACCGTCACCCGTCGCCGACTTGCCCGCCCTGCTCCAGCGCCTGAGCATGAAATACGCGCTCACACCGGCGCCGCCAAAGCCCAGCGCCAGAAACGTAGCCAGGCCTCCGATCGGGCTCGAATTCGGCACCGCCAGGATCTTTTCGCCATAGCGTTGAACGAACGACGCCTCGATCGCGTCGGGCGTTTCGCCCGTCCTCAGCCGACGCCGAATCTCGCTTCTCAACTCTTCGGCGATGGGCGAACCGTGAATGTCGATGGTCTGCATCCAACAGCAGGGTGCCATGATGCGCCCCTCGAGCCGGCTGGCTCCTTCAACGTACGTGTCCATGTCTTCGCCCGCTTGGTTGACGGACGACGGATTTGAACGCTCTTCGTCGGCTCGGGCGGAGGCAGCGGGCAGCGCCGATAGGGCACCGAAAAGCAGCCAAGCCGTGGTCCGAGATCGAGCAGACATGGCCGAAGCCTACGCCTTCGGGAAGGCTGCCGCCAGCATGTCCGCGACGCGCGTGAGCTTCTCACGCACCTTGCCGCGTTCGGCGCCGCGCGCCTTTTCGGCAACGTCAATTCGCTGATAGTCGGCAAAAGTGACCACTTTGACGTCGCGGGACGACAAAAGCTCGGCTACGTCCAGGGTCGGGGTGCGGGCGCGGAGCGCGTCGGCGTCACGCAGCAGCAAGTCCACGGTCTCTTTCGAATCGGCCTTGTTGGTGCCGATCAGACCCGAGGGGCCGCGTTTGATCCAGCCGGACGTGTAAAGGCCGGGTTGGGGCTCGCCGCTGGCGCTTGTTACCCGCCCCGCCGAGCTCGGGATGACGTTGCGCTTGCTGTCGAACGGCATGCCGTCGATCGCTGCACCACGATAACCCACCGAGCGGATCACGAGACTTGTTTCAAGCTCCCAGATCTTGCCAGTGGGCTCCGCGCGCACGCCCGGCCCTTCGCCGACCAAGCGATTGTCTTCGATGCGCAGCCCGCGCACGTGACCACGCTCGCCGACGAGCGCGACCGGCGACGCCAGAAAGCGCAGCTTGAGCCGGCACGGCCTGTTCACGCGACCTGCCAATTTCAGGCGCGCCAGGTAGGCCAAATTCTTGCGCGCCGCAGCCGGCAAATCGGCTTCGTCCTCGAACGAGACGTCGCCGTCCACGTCGACCGCCAGGTTCGGCAAATCGGCGATCGCCTCGAGCTCGCCCTGATCGAAGGCGGCCTGCGCCGGTCCGCGCCGCCCGAGCAGCACCACCTCGCGCACCGGACTTTTTCGCAGCGCCGCCAACGCAGCGCTCGAAATGTCGGTCTTGGCCAGCTCGTCGCGGTCGTGCAGCAGGATACGCGCCACGTCGAGCGCGACGTTGCCCATGCCGACCACCACCGCACGTTCGGCAACGAGCGAAAACTCGAGATCGACGAAGTCGGGGTGCCCATTGTACCAACCGACGAACGAGGTCGCCGCGTAGCTCCCCTCCAAGTCTTCGCCCGGGATCTCGAGCCTGCGATCGAGCGCCGCGCCCGTCGCAAACAGCACGGCGTGATAGCCGCGGCTTAGCTCGTCGACGCTGACCTCGCGCCCGACCTGCACGTTGCCGAAGAACCGAAAGCCAGCTTGCGCCGCCGTGCGCTCGAACGCCGCCTGCACGCGCTTGATGGTCTGATGGTCCGGCGCGACTCCATAGCGCACGAGCCCGAACGGCACTGGCAAGCGCTCGAACAGGTCGACCGCGCACGGCGGCGTGCCGCGCAGCAACGCATCTGCGGCGTAGAAGCCGGCCGGGCCTGACCCGACCACGGCGACCTTTAGGCGCTCTGCCTCGGGCATCGTTCTCGAATCGCGGGATCAAGATCCCGCTCCCACTGCGCGGCGCCGTCACTTCTCACGGCGTACAGCGACACTACCACGCAAATCCTTTCCTTGACCCCCTCGGACCGGGAGCCTAAAGTTTCAAGACTTTTTGAAAGCTCAGAGAGCACCCGAACCCATGTCGGATAGCGTAGATCGCGGCGTCTTCGAGGCCGAGCTGGAGGTGGCCGACACCGTAGGCCGCCTGATGGAGTTTTGGGGCTTCAAGCGCCCGATGGGCCGCATGTGGACGCTGCTCTACTTGTCGCCCGAGCCGCTCGGTGCAGCCGAGATCGGCGCCGAGCTGAAGATGAGCGCCGGTGCGGTCAGCATGGCGCTCGGCGAGCTAGTCAAATGGGGCGCCGTCAAGAAGAGCTGGCGGCCTGGCGAGCGCCGCGATTTTTACGAAGCGGAGACCAGCGTCGGCAAGCTCGTGCAACGCGTGCTCCGCGAACGCGAGCTCACGCTGGTGGAACAGTTCGCCGAAGCGCTCGGACGCGCCGAGGCCGAGCTGCCGGCAAGCACCGCCCAGGAAACCCCTGCCCTGGCCTTCAAGCGCGAACGCTTGCAGCATCTGCGCGCGCTTTCCCAACTGGGCGAAGGACTGCTCCGCGCGCTCGTCTCAGGACAGGCCATCGACCCTACCCCCTTTCTCAGCATGCGTGACAAGGCCTCCTGAAGCGCACCTGCCAGCAAATATGACCAGGACCGAAACCACACCATCCGCCAAGACGCGCGAAGGCTCTGGTGCGATGTTCGACGGCATCGCGCACCGCTACGACCTCGTCAACCGCGTGATTTCGCTCGGCATCGATCAGAGCTGGCGCAAAAAAACCGTGCGCGCGCTCGAGCTACGGCCCGGCGCCCGCGTCCTCGACCTGGCGACCGGCACCGCCGACCTGGCGATCATGGTTTCGCGCATGCATCCCGAGGTCACGATCGTCGGCGTCGACCCCTCCGAAAAAATGCTGGAAGTCGGGGCGAAGAAACTGACCGAAGGCGCGCTGAGCGAGCGCATCGAGCTTCAGGTCGGCGACGCTCAAGCCCTGAAATTCCCGGACAATACTTTCGACGGCCTATGCATCGCCTTCGGCATCCGCAATGTGCCCGACAGGCTCAAGGGCCTACGCGAAATGGCGCGCGTCACCAAGCCGGGCGGTCGCGTCGCGATCTTGGAGCTGTCCGAGCCGCGCGGCGGCGTGCTCGGTCCGCTGGCGCGCTTTCACGTGCATAGCGTCGTGCCGGCGGTGGGGGCGCTGCTATCGGGCGCCAAGGAATATCACTACCTCCAAAAGTCGATCGCCGCGTTCCCGCCCGCTGCACAGTTCGAAGCTTTGATGGCCGAAGCCGGGATGCGCATCGTGGCGTCGACGGCGCTCACGTTCGGAGTCTGCCACCTGTATGTCGGCGAGCCGCTCGTCTGATACGTCTCTGGCGAGCGACGCCCACCTGATCGGCGAATGGGCGCGGCTGCTGCTTGCGACCTTGCACGGCGCCGGCGTGCGGGACGTATGGGTGAGCCCCGGCTCGCGCTCCACGCCGTTCACTTGGGCCGCGCAGCACACGCCCGGGCTCGCGGTGCGGCCGGTCATCGACGAGCGCTCGGCCGGCTTTTTGGCGCTCGGGCACGCGCGCGTCACCGGCCGACCGAGCGCGATTTTGTGCACCTCCGGCACGGCCGCCGCCAATTACTTTCCGGCCATCGTCGAAGCGTCGCTCTCGTACCTGCCGCTGGTGGTGCTCACCGCGGATCGGCCGCTCGACGTCCAACACTCCGCGGCCGCCCAAACCATCGACCAGGTGAAGCTGTTCGGCGACCACGTGCGCGGCTTCTTCGATCTCGGGCTGCCCGACGCCGCGCCGTCGGCGCTGGTCGGCCTGCGGCGTTCGGTGGCGCAAGCCGTCACGCAAACGCTCGGACCCCTGCCGGGCCCCGTTCACCTCAACCTGCGCGCCAGAAAGCCGCTCGAGCCCGCGGCGGCGCAGAACGACGCCGAGCGCGTGCTGTCCGCGCGCGTCACTGAGTTGCTCGGCAAGCCCCTCGCCCGTTACGCGCCCCAAACGCCCTTAGCCAACGCAGCCGTTCACGCGGCGGCACGAACGCTGTCCGGCGCCGCTTCGGGCGCGATCGTGGTCGGCCCCCTGCCGGCTTTCGGCCCAAGCTTGGCGGAGCCGCTCGCCGAGCTGGCCGAGCTGCTGGGCTTCCCGATCTTTGCCGAAGCCTCGAGCCAAGTGCGCTTTGCCCTGGCCGAGCACGCGCTGTCGGTGCCGTTTTTCGATTGGCTGTTGAGCGCGCCCGGCGCCGCCGAGCGCCACCGCCCCGACGTGCTCTTGTGCATCGGTCAGACGCCCACGTCGTCGGCCTTCGAGCGCTGGGCAGCGCACGTTCCTGCGCGCTTGGTGTTGGCCGAGCACGGCTCACCGGACGCGCTCGGTAACGCCGAGCTCGTGGCAAGCGGCGATCTGGCTCACGGCCTGGCAGCGCTGCTCGCCGAGCTGAGGCGCCTGAAGGTCTCGCCGAAGAGCGGCGACTTTTCGAGCGGCGTCTGCCAAGCGCAAAAGTTCTGCGGGAAGCGCGTGGCCGCCGCGCTGAGCGAGCCCTCGAGCCAGCTCTCCGAAGCCGCAGCGGTCAAGAGCGTTGTCGAGAGCATGCCCGACGGAGCGGTGTTGGCTATCGGCAACAGCTTACCGATCCGCGACGTCGACGCCTACGTGACGCGAGCCGCGCGCATCGTCGTGGCCGCGCAGCGCGGAGCCAACGGCATCGACGGCCTGATTTCCGGCGCCATCGGCAGCGCGATCGGCAGCGGCGCCGCCACGCTGCTCTTGCTCGGCGACGTGAGCTTTCTGCACGATTTGGGTGGGCTAGCAGCCGCGCGGCTCGCTCGGTCGCCGCTCGTGATCGCGGTCGTGGACAATGCGGGGGGGCGCATCTTCGACCAACTGCCGGTCCAGCGCCTGTACGCGACCGAGCCCGACGCCGCCGAGCTTTGGCTCACCCCGCCCGCCTGCGAGCTGGCCCACGCGGCCGCGCTGTTCGGGCTCAACTACGAGGCTCCTGCTACGCCCGACGCTGTGCGCACGGCGACGGCGGGCGCCCTGAGCCGCCAAGAGTCGACGCTATTGCATTTGCGTGTCGGCCCCGACAGCGCGGCACGGATGCGCCAGCGCGTTCTCGCAGCCTTGTCGGCCGATCTGGCAGAAACGAGCGGCTGACGTGCCTTACTTGTGCTTGCACGGCTTCACGGGCTCGCCCGAGAGCTTCGCGGCGCTCTCACTACCGAACGGAGCGGTCATCCCCACGCTCGGTGGCCACCTCGGCACGGCGGCGGTGGGCGGCTTTTGGGACGAGGTCGAACGCCTCGCGGCTCTCGGCGAAGGTTGCTCCGGACTGTTCGGTTACTCGCTGGGAGGCCGCCTCGGGCTCGGGCTCTTGGCCCGCTACCCGACTCGTTTCGCGCACGCTGTGATCGTCTCGGCGCAGGCGGGCTTGAAAACCGAGGCCGAACGCCTCGCTCGCCGCGCCGCAGATCTCCGCTTCATCAGGCTGCTCGAGGAGCGCGGGCTCGTGGCGTTCGTCGACGCCTGGCAAGCGTTGCCGCTGTGGGCCTCTCAAGGCACCCTGCCGGAGGCGATGAAACAGGCTCAGCGGCAGCAACGCCTGCGTCATCAGGCCGGCGGACTGGCGCAAAGTCTCGGTCAGCACGGCCTCGGCGAAATGCCAGACTTGCGGCAGCAACTGACGCAGGTGCGCGCCCGAGTCGACGTGCTGGTCGGCGAACGCGACGCTAAATTCGTGACGCTTGGGCACGAGCTTTGCGGCATCATCCCGGGCGCACGCCTGACCATCACGCCCGGGGCTGGACACAACCTGCTGCTGGAGCGACCGGAAGCGTGCTCGCAGACTTTCGAGCAAGGAACACCGTGACAAGCTCGGCTTCGCTGCCCCAAACTCCGCCTTCGCTCATCGCCAGCTGGCTGCTCGCCGCTCGTCCCAAGACGCTGAGCGCGGCCAGCGTTCCGGTGCTGGTCGGCAGCGCCTGCGCCGAGGCGCTGGGCGGCTTCCAATTGTGGCCGGCGCTGGCATGTTTGGCCGGCGCACTTTTGCTGCAGATTGGCGCCAATTTCGCCAACGACGTCTACGACTACGAAAAAGGCGCGGACACCGCCGCTCGCCTCGGGCCAACGCGCGCCGTGCAAGCAGGCTTGATCACGCCCGGAGCGATGAAGCGAGGCATGCTGGTGGTGTTCGGGCTCGCGCTCGTGCTCGGCGCCTACCTCACGGGCGTGGCCGGGCCGAGCATCTTGGCCATCGGCATCGTGTCGATTGTCTCTGCCGTCGCCTACACGGGCGGGCCGTACCCGCTCGGCTACAACGGCCTCGGCGATCTGTTCGTGTTCGTATTCTTTGGCCTGGTCGCCGTGTGTGGCACCGTGTTCGTGCAGCTGCACCAAATCCCGGCGCTGGCAGTTTGGTGCTCGGTGCCCGTCGGGGCGCTGGCGACGGCCATTTTGGTAGTCAACAATCTGCGCGATCACGCCCAAGACGCGCGCGTCGGCAAGCGCACACTGGCGGTGCGCTGGGGCCCGCGAGCCGTCATTTACGAGTACGGAGTTTTGCTCGCCGTGTCCTACGCGGTACCGCTATTTCTGGCGACCAGCTCGGCCCGCGGGCGTTTCGTGCTCTTGCCGCTCTTGACCCTGCCGCTGGCCCGTCGGCTGATGCGAGCCGTGATGAACGAAACTGGCCGCGCCCTCAACGCGCGGCTGGCCGGCACCGCCAAGCTGCTACTCGTCTTCGGGATGCTGTTCGCGCTCGGCATCGCGCTAGACCACTGGCTGCTTTCGGCGACGGCCGCGCCGGGCAGCACGTCATGAAGCTCGAGCTGCGCCGGCACACGGTCGCCACGCCGCGAGCCCAGGACGCCCAGCGCCGCTGGCCCGAGCGGGAAAGCTTGCTGCTCCGGCTGAGCGACGCGGAGGGTCGCGCCGGCATCGGTGAAGCATCGCCGCTGCCCGGCTACTCTCCCGACGCTCTCGGCGACGTCGAAAGCGCGCTCGCGCAGCTGTCTCTATCCGACGTCGAGGCGGCGCTGGCTCGCCCCCCGCGCCAAGCGCTCGGAACCCTAGCCGGCCTGCTGCCTCGTGACTTGCCGTCCGCGCGCATGGCATTGGAGACGGCCGCGCTCGATCTGCTCGGCGCGCGCCAACAGCGCTCAGCACCGGCTTTGCTCGGGGCACTGCCGGGAGCGCTCCGACCGCTCGCCCAGCTCTTGGGTCCGGCCGATTCGGACACGCTCGTCGCAGACGCGGTGCGCGCGCTACGCGGCGGCTTCAGACATCTGAAGCTGAAGCTGGGTGCACCGGGCCGGCTCGCGGCGGAAATCAAGGCCGTCGCCGCCGTGCGCCGCCATCTCGGCGCCGCAGTCAGCCTGCGTCTCGACGCCAACGGCAGCCTGACCTCAGCCGAGATTGAAACCGCCTGGACCACGCTAGCCGGGCTCGACATCGAGCTGTTCGAAGAACCGGGCGCGGTCCCCGAGAGCCTGCTCGGTGCCTTCCCGCTCGCGCTCGACGAGTCGCTGCAGGGCCTGAACGAGCTCGAAGTGGTAGCGCTCCTGCGGCAAAGCCGGGCGCGCTCGATCGTGCTCAAACCGATGGCGCTCGGCGGCCTGGAGCACTGCCTGAGGCTCGCCGAACGCGCCCACGAGCTGGACATTGGCGTCGTCGTCTCACACTGCTTCGACGGACCTTTCGCGTTTCGGGCGGCCGCCGCGCTCGCGCTCGCCATCCCGGTCGGGCTGGCGCACGGCCTCGCGCCGCATGCCGGGCTCGATGCCTGGTCGAAAAGCGAGCTACCCGTGCGCGAGGGTGCGCTCGAGCTGTGGTCCGACGCGGGGCTCGGAGGAGAGACGGAGCACGGCTTTCCGTGAGCACGCTTTGCATCTTCGACGCCGCGCGCGAAGCGCCGGACAGGGCCGCGCTGATCGAAGCTGGTCGCGAGCTTTCGTTTCGCGACGCGGCTCGACGCTGCCAGCCATTCACCGAAGCCCTGCTGAGCGCCCGGCCCCGGGCCCTGGCACTCACGCCCCGCGCCGATACCGCAAGCCTGCTCTGGCTGTATGCGGCCTTCGCGAGCGGCACGCCCGTGCTCACGCTGCATGCGCGAGCTCCAGCCGCCGAGCGCGAGGCTCTCGTCCAGCTTGCAGGCGCCAGCGAAGTCCGGGCGCCGACGGGCGCGGCCCGCTTTCCGGAGAGCTTACCGCGCGTATCCCACGAGACCGCCGCCGTCTTCATCCCCACCTCCGGCTCGACCGGCACGCCGCGACTCGTCGAGCTCTCGCGCGCGGCCGTGTGTGCCTCCGCTCAGGCCTCCGCCCAAAACCTTGGTTGGCACGCCGAAGATCGTTGGCTGCTCTGCCTGCCGCTCGCTCACACGGGTGGGCTGTCGATCGTGATTCGATGTCTGCTCGCTCGACGCACGGTACTGCTCTTCGAACCAGGTCCGGACGGCTTGCTCGCGCATATCGCTGAGCTGTCGCGACTGGCCGCGCGTGCGACGCTCATCTCCGCTGTGCCGAGCGTGCTGGCCGCGCTGCTCGATGCAGGCTTCGTGGCAACGCCTGCGCTGCGCGGCGTGCTCGTGGGCGGCGCTGGCTGCTCCCCGGCGCTGGCGCGGCGCGCTCACGCCGCCGGCCTCCCGCTGCTCACGAGCTACGGCCTCACGGAATCAGCCTCGCAGGTGGTAACGCGCCGCTACGCCGAACGCTTCGAGCCGCCCCCCGAACGAGACGGCGTCGTGAGCGCCGGCCACGCGCTCGAAGGCGTCGAGCTCCGCACGACGCCGGGTGGGTTGATCGCCATCCGCTCGGCGTCGCTCTTTTCTCGCTACTTGGGCGATGAGCGGCCGGCCCTCGACAGCCAGGGTTGGTTCACGACGACCGACCGCGGCGAGCTCGGCGACCGCGGCGAGCTCTACGTGCACGGTCGCATCGATGAGCTGATCGTCAGCGGCGGTGAAAATATCGATCCACTCGAAGTCGAGGCAGCGCTCTCGACACTCCCTGGGGTGAGAGCGGTCTGCGTTTTCGGCACCCCGTCCGAGCGCTTCGGCCAGGTCGTGAGCGCGCTCTTGGTGACGAGCGACGCCGGGCTGGCGGAGCCCGCGCGCCTGGGCGAGCTGCTGAAAGACCGACTCGCCCGCCACAAGTGGCCGCGCCGTACACTCATCACGGAGAGTTTGCCTCTCACTGCATCGGGCAAGGTCGATCGACGCGCGTGTCGCGAGCTGTACGGCGCCGCACGGGGCGCACCGAGCGCTTGAAGCTCGACGGAGCTCGAGGCCATTTCAGCGAGCGGCCAGCTAGCTGCCTGACTCGAGACGCGCCAGCGCACGGCGCACGAGCTCGGGAATGGCCGTGCGCTTGAAGCTGGCTCGCTCGACGAACGTATGAACGACCTGCCCCACCGCGCACACCTCCCCGCCCTCGGAGCGCGCGATGCGGTAGCCAAGCGTCGCTTCCGTTTCCGCCAGGTGTGCGCGACAGATCTCGACCGTCACGGCGTCGCCGAAGCGGAGCGGCTTGAAATAGTCGGCCTCGGCGTGTCGCACGGGCGCGAGCCACGTGCCGCTGCGCAAGACTTCAGGCAAGGGCGAGCCCGCGAATGCCAGAAACGCAGCGTAGGCGTCGTGGAACATCTCCAAGACTCTTGGGTAAAAAATTATGCCTGCAGCGTCTATGTCTTGGAATCGAATCGCGCGCGACTCAGCGAAGGCGGTTGAACGTGAGAGCTTGAGCTCCTCTCTATCGAAGCGATGCATGGGATCGCTTCAGCATATCCGTGTCCGGCCAAAATCTGACCCATTTTGCGGCCGCTCCGCCGGGCGCGGACTATCGCGCGGATCATTGGAAGAAAACGCATACTCGAGCGCATTTCATGCTTTACGAGAGTAGCCGCTTTGTTGTTACTTCCTTGCGCCGTGCTCGCCCGAAGAGGGCCGGCGGCAAAGCGTCGGCCGCGTGTGGGTCATTTGGCTCGCCTTTAGCAGACCAAGAGCCAAAGTAAGGTCGAGGATTTCGAGTGCAAGAGCGACAGTTTCCCCCGTCCCCATCTGAACAGCAGACTCCCACCGAGCTCGAAGCATTGCGGCGCGTGCGCGCCCGACGCCTGACGACTCTTGCCGGCGCCATCGGCGCTGCGACTCTGGCTTGCCTTGCTTTGGGTTGCCCACAAGCCGCAGATCTCGAGAACGCCAAGAGCTACCCGCTCCCTGGCTACCCGATCGGCGGCGGCACGACAAGCGGCGGCACGGCAGGCGGCACGGCCGCAGCCGGTACGGCAGCGGGTGGCAGCGCGGCGGGCACCGCAACGGGCGGCACGAGCGGCGGCGATCCTTGCGACACCGCTTGCATCAAAGACATTTTGCAGGTGCAGTCCACGCTGTGCGCGCTCTGTCACAACAACACTACGCTCACGTCATCAGGGCTCGACCTCAAGAGCGATGGTTTCACGGCCCGTCTTAGGAACATTCCTGCAAAACATACCGATCTCCCGGCAGGCATGACCGCCGCGGACTGCCCGGTGGGTGACAAGTTGATCGACACCACGACTCCCTCCGCCAGCTGGCTACTCAAAAAGATCGAGGGCCAGCAAGGTCAGTGCGGCACCCCCATGCCGTCGTCAGGCATGCTCACCGCGACCCAAAAGACTTGCATGGAAACCTACATCGCCTGCGTTGCAGGCGGCGCGATAACCGGTGGCGGCGGAGCAGCCACGGGCGGTCAGGCCGCGGGCGGCACAGCCACCGGCGGCGGCGGCAACGGCGGCGCGGGGGGCAAATGAGAGAGTTGGTTGGTTTGCTTCGTCCACTCAGAATCAGTCTTTTCCTCAGTACCTTAGTTACCGCAATCGCACTACCGCAGGCAGCGCAGGCCGCAGGTAGCAAGGCTGACGCGTCCGAAAAAGCCAAGGTGGCCGTCGGCGGCTTCGACGGGGCCAAGAGCGACGAAGTTCGCAGCGCGTTCATCGACGCTCTCAGGAAAGACGGCAACTACGAGGTGACCGACGCCGAAGACGTGAAGGCGTCGTCGAAAGGCAGCGCGGTCGCGAGCGCCGCCAAGGGCCTCGGCGTCGATTTCGTGATCACCGGCAAGGTCAGCAAAGGCTTCAGTCTGAAGCTCAAGGTCCTGGGCGCCAACGGCAAGCAGATCGACGACGCCGAGATCAAAGGCGGCGCGCTGCCCAAGCTCAAGAGCAACATCGAGAAGACGGGCGTCTCCAGCGTGGCCGATGCGCTCGGCAAGAAAGCCAAGCCCAGCGAAGACAAGAAAGACGACAAGAAGGACGATGCAGCCCCCGCTGCCGACGAAGACAAGAAGGACGACGAAGAAAAGCCGGCCGAAGACAAGCCAGCCGACAGCGGCCCGAACAACGACAAGGGCCTGTCGCCCTTCGATCTGACCGCGGGCCTTCGGCCCATGAACCGCAAGTTCGCCTTTCACAACACGATCGCCGAGGTGCGACCAGGGGCCGGCTACGGACAGCTGCTCAAGTACGAGCTGCCGCTCGGCCCAGCGCTGTTCATCGATTTGAACTGGTTCCCGGCTTCGCACTTCATGACGGGTCCCGCGGAGTGGATCGGCTTGACCGCTGGTTTCGAAAAAGGCTTCGCGATCAGCTCGGTGTACGCAGAAGGCGTGCAGGGCCGTCAGCAGACCCTGAAGACCAACGAGCAAGCGTTCTACGTTGGCCCCCGTTTCCGCCTGCCGATCGGTGCGCACATGCTCGGCCTGACGGGCACCTTCGGCCAACACACGTTCGCCCTCGAGGGGGACGAGGCTGCACCGCTGGTCCCTGACGTGAAGTACACCTACGTCAAGGTCGGGGTCGACGGCCTGTTTCGCTTCGGCGATTTCCTGGCTGGCGCGCGCGTGGGCAAACGCTTCGTCATGAGCACCGGAGACCTCGAGAAGGCGTGGTTCCCCCACGTCAAAACGCAATCGCTCGAGGCGGGCGTCACGGTCGGCTACCGCCTGGTCAGCATGCTGGACCTGGTGGCTGGTTTCGACTGGCTGCGCTACGGCTTCGACTTCAATCCGAATCCACTGCGCACGGTCAGCACGGACCGGAACTTAGACAAGACGTCCTACGTCGCGGGCGGCGCCATCGACGAATACCTGTCGGGCTTCATCGCGTTTCGGTTCCATATGCCGGGCGCGAGCGAAGAAGCCGCGCCATAGCGGGCGCCGAGGCAGGGAGCTATACTGCGCGGCGATGCCGTCGCGCGGTTTGGCTTGCCTGACTCTGCTGCTCTGCTTCGCCTGCAATACCGGCAAAGAGCCGGCGCCCGCCAAAGCCGAGGCGCGGGTGCCGGCTCCTGCTGCTGCCAGTCGCAAGGTGTTCGGTGCGCCGCTCGGGTCGAGCCCCGTCACGGAGCTCGGGGCAGTGCTCAAAGCGCCGGATAAGTTCGCCGACCAGAGCGTGCTGGTCGAGGGCGACGTGCGCCAGGCTTGCACCCGCCGGGGTTGTTGGATGGAGCTGAGCTCGACGTCCGACCCGGCGGCGCCCGGTTGCCGCGTGACCTTCAAAGACTACGGATTCTTCGTGCCTACCGATTCGGCCGGCTCCAAGGCCCGCGTCGAGGCCCGCGTGGAGAGTAAGGTTCTGAGGCCCGAGCTGGTCCTTCACATGGAATCGGAAGGCGCCAAGTTCCCGGAAAAAGCCCCAGACGGCTCCGCCCGCGAAGTGCGGCTAGTGGCCAGCGGCGTCGAGATGTGGCGCCCCAACCCCTAGTTCGTGCGCCGACTCGCTCCTCACCGCGGACGCCTCCGCCCGTAATTGGACCGCTGGCGCCGGGATATGCTACGCACGAACCGATGCGCCTTTTGGCTCGAATCGCGCTGTGCTGCTCCCTGGTGCTCGCCCCCGGCGCCGCCAGCGCCAAGGAACACGTCGTTGCCGACGGACAGACCCTAGGCAAGATTGCCAAGCGCTATTCGATCAGTATCGCCGCGCTGTGCAAGGCCAACGGCATCTCGCGCCGTGAGAAGATCAAGGCCGGCCAGCACTTGACCATCCCCGGCCCGAACGACGCCGAGGCGCCCGACACTTCGCTAGCTTCGCTCAAAGAGCAAGGCGAGGTCGACGAGCCCGAGCCCAAGGACGAGCCCGCCCACAAGGACAAGGACGAGGCCGCCCACAAGGACGACGGCGCACACAAAGATCGCGAAGATCCGGACGACCGCTCGGTCGGCGGCGGGCTGCGCCAGATCGACCTGCCCGGCGCAGCGCCGGCCTACTACTTCGAACCGCAGGGCAAGGGCCGGCTCGGCCTCAAGCCGGTGCTGGTCTACTTGCACGGCCGGGGCGGGCACCCGGAGGCTGATTGCCGGCGCTGGGCGTCGCTGGCGCGTCGCTACGGTTGGCTGGTGTGCCCGAGTGGACCCGTGCCGTACGGCGACGGGCGAGCTTGGGACAACAACTGGCCGAGCGCGCATCACGCGACGATGGCGGCCATCAACGCGCTGCGCGACAAATACGGGCGGCGCGTGCAGCTCTGGGGCAACACGCTGATCGGCTTTTCGGAGGGCGCCTACGCGGCCATGAACGTCGGCGTGCGTGAGCCGCGCACCTTCAATCGCTGGCTCATTCTTGCCGCCAACTCCAAGTACTGGGGCGGCCCTGGCCTGGAAGCGCTCGGCTCGGCGAAGGACCGCGTGCGGCGCGTGTTCTTGATCACCGGCGAGCACGACGGCGTCATCGAAGGCACCCACCAAGTCGAAGAGTGGCTGCAAAAAGCCGGCGTCCCGACCAAAGTCATCACGCCCAGCAACATGGGCCACGAAACGCCGCTCGAAAAAAAGACGGAGATGTACCGCGGCGCGCTGAGTTGGCTGGATGATGGCTGAAGGGGTCGGGTCCTCGAACGCGCACCCCAAACGCTTGTCGCGCGCTGTCGTTGTTCTCCTCCGTGCCTTGCCCTAGCGCGTGGCGACTCACGTGAACTTAACTACAGCGGGCGCTCGGCCTCGCCGAGTTTGTTCACTCCGGTCTTCTGTTTCGAGTCGTGATCTGCTCGCGCCAAGGTCAGTTGAGCTCGATCCAGCTCGCACGCAAGCGCGCTCGCGATCTCCGTAAAGACACTCGAGCGACCAGCAGCAGCCGAGCGACCGACAGCAACTTGACGGCTCGCCTGCTCGAAAAACAAAATCTCGGCGCGCATCCTCCCCGCCTCCCTGTTTTCTCGATTCGGTTAGCGTGGCCTGGAGACGCTACGGAAGATTCTGCGAGTTGGGCTGCGTTTTGGCAGCCCCTCTACGATCAGTGATAGGCGGCGGCGGTGTTGACGGGCTTGCCGGTGCGGTCGTGCTCGGCGACTAGGTAGCGCGCGGTGACTTCGCAGTTGGTGCAAGCGGGGAACTGCGATTTGTGCTCGCAGGTGATCACGAGCGCGCTCGGCGACGCTTGCGCAAACTCGTTCGGATCGATGTGGCGGCCGCACGCAATGCAGTGAATGTGCGTGTTGTCGTGCTTGTGCCCTGCCCCGCTCTGATCCTTCTTCTCGCGCTTCGTGAGTCGTTTCTCTCGCTTCATGGCGGGACGGCTGTATCACAGCTCCGACAGGAGTGCTCGGGCCAGATCGTGGTCGGGGTTCTCCGACAAAGCCTTGGTCGCGAGCACCTTGGCCTTGCGCAAATCGCCGGCCTTTTTAGCCAGCGTGGCCAGGTAGTAGTTGGCGTCGGCCTTCATCTCGATGCTGGCGCCGTCGTTCGAGCCAGCTTCGGGCGCTTTCATGATCGCGATGCCGCGGAAGGCACGCTGAGCGGTTTCGTCTTCGTCGATCTCGAGGGCTTGCGTGCCAAGCTGCATGGCAAGCTTGCCGTTTTTCGGGTCGAGCTCGAAGGCGCGTAACAGGGCCGCCAGCGCGTCGGACAAGAAGCCGTCTTGTAGGTGCAAGTTGGCAATTTCTTGAAAAACCTGGCCAAGCGCCTTCACGCGACGACCTTTGCTGGCCTCGGTGACGGAAGTGAGCAAGGCCAGCGCGTCGTCGTTGCGTTGCGCGGCGCCGTAAGCGCGCGAGAGCTGCACCACCGCGTCGATGTTGTCCGGATCTTGCTCGCGTACGAGCTCCAGAATATGCACGGCGGCTTCGGCTTGGCCGTCGGTTGCGAGCAAGAGCTCGCCGGCGCGCAAGAGCAGGCGCTTTTGCTCCGCCGGATCCTTGGCGCTTTTGGCGTCTTCCAGCAGCATCTCGGACAGCTCGCGCACCGCTCCGATCACGCCGTAGACGTTCTGCAAACGCAGTCGCAAATCGGGCCGGCGCCGGTCGACGTTGAGCGCGCGCTCGAGGCCGGCGCGCGCCTCGGCGGGGCGCCCGAGTTGCTCGCAGGCGTCCGCCAGGCGCATGGCGTCGCGCACCAGCTCGTCGCCGCTTTCAGCCTCGACCAGGCGCGTCAGCGTGGTGACGGCGTGCTCGGCGTTGCCGGTGCGGGTCGACAGCTCTGCCAGGCGGCGCAGCGCCTCGATGTCCTCCGGCATTTCGCGCACGAACTCCGAAAGCCGGGCGCGCGCACCGTGGGCGTCACCGGCCGCTTCGAGTAGCTCGACCAAGCGCAGGGTCAGCCTGCGATCTTCGGGCGGCTCGGCGCGTGCGATGGCACGCTCCAGCGCGTCGATCAAGTCGGATGCGAGTGACGGGTCGACCTCGTAAGCGGCTTCGAGCGCGCCCACGGCCTCTTCGTCGCGCGACAGCTCGCCCAAGAGCTGGGCGCGTTTACGTAACAGCGCGGCGTCTTTGCTGCCCGCGCCCATGAACGTTTCGAGCGACTTCAAAGCCGCCTCGGGTTGACCAGCGGCGCGGTAAGCCTCCACCAGGCGGTCGAGCAAACGAGCGTCGCCGTTTCGCTCTCGCAAGGACACGTTGAGCAGGCCGGCGACCTTGGAGTAATCCTCGCGCTCGGTGTAGCGAACGATCAGCAGGTCGCGCAGCGACGAATCGCGCGGGTTGGCGGAAAAGCTCGATTCGAGCGCCCGCTCCGCGCCTTCGCGATCGCCGAGCTCTTCGCGTAACGCCGCCAGGCGTCGGCCCAAAGTGGCTGCGTCCGTGCCGGTCTGCACGCGCAAAAGCCCTTCGATGCTGTCGGCGATCAGTTGCGGGTCGCCGAGCTTTTCGGCGAGCGAGAGCGAGGCGTGCAGCAGATCGGCGTCGTTCGGCGCCCACTGCAGGGCGGCGCGACACACGTCGAGACCGGCGTCGAGCTGGCGCTTGGCGTCCATCACTTGCACCAGCTCGAGCGACAGCGCCACGACCCTGCCTACGTCGTTGGTATCTTTGGCACGGTCGAGCTCGCTCTTGAGCAACGTCCCGAGCTCGGCATCGCGACCGGTCGCGCTGAGCAGCTCGCGGAGGCGCGCCACCGCCGAGATGCACGCCGGATCGTCGGCGATGACCTCGAACAGTACCTGGATGGCCGGCTGCTCGTTGCCGGGGCTCTGCAGCAGCAAGTCGGCGCGTTCCAGGCGCATTTGACTGCGCTCCGACGGGTCCTCGACCTCGCTGCTCACCTCGCCCAAGAGCGCCGCCAGCTCGGCATGCTCACCGAGCGCGCGCAGCAGGAAGAGCAGCGGTTGCCACAGCTCCCGCGCGCGCGGCTCTTGTGCGTGTAGCCCAGCATAAAGGCGCACGGCGCGCGGCAGCTCAGCTTCGACGCTGGCCGACTCTTGCGCCAGCGCCAGCGTCATGGCGCGCGCTTCCTCGGCCGGCAGGCTCTGCAAAGATGCCTCCCGCAAATCGAGGCTGCGACCGAGATCGCCCTGCCCGGCGTAGATGCCGGCGAGCGTGAGCCGCGCTTCGGCAGACTCGCGAGGCGAAAGCATGGCTTCAGGATTCTGGAGCACGGCCGACAGGCCACGCTCGGCCAAGGCGGCATCGTTGAGCTCGCTGGTCGCGGCCAGCAGCTCG
>Ga0307508_10001651_pt1 | contig 24845 bp, 22 predicted proteins | sample 9_EM_MG_FD_203089 | JGI IMG/M metagenome (GOLD analysis project Ga0307508, IMG submission 203089) | Populus trichocarpa ectomycorrhiza microbial communities from riparian zone in the Pacific Northwest, United States - 9_EM | ecosystem: Host-associated > Plants > Roots > Unclassified | place... | reverse complement strand
TATTTATTTCGCGTCATTCGCGTGTTTCGCGGGCCCTTCTGGGCGACCTTAGGATGTTCGTTTCACCATTTCGTGGGAGAAAAAATGGATCTGGCTTTGTGGCTGGGCGAGACAAGCACACCGATTTTCCGCGGGCTTCCTTACCCGGCCACATAGTATCTTGCCACGCGAGATCGGCGCAGCTTTCATCGGCGCGCTTTTCCTCCATATCACCCATGATATCCGCGTTTTCACCGCTCCGTGCGGTGGTGTTGATTCTGTCCCTTTGCCTCGCCCAATCATTGTGGGCGGCCCCCCGGTGGGCCGACGTCACGGCCGCTGATTTCAAGAACGCCCAGCCGCTCGTTGATCCCGACGCCGGGGCGGAAATCCTGATCGCGGAAACGAGCATCGACGAAAGCATTCCGAACGACATCCGATGGACGTACTTCGTGCGCGTGCGCATTATCGATGAGCGCGGTGTCGGGCGTTTCCGGAAAATCGAACTCCCCTTCGACGGCAGCATGGCGATTTCCGGCATCGAAGCGCGCACCTACAAGCCTGATGGATCGGTGCGCGTGCTCGACAAAAAAGAAATTTTTGAGCGGGACGTGGTGAAAACCCGCTCCAGCCGGCGGAGCGTGAAATCTTTCGCACCGGCCGGATTGGAGCCCGGAGTCATCCTCGAATACAGTTATGTCGAAAGACGTGATCAGATCACACCTCTCTGGGCGCTCCATTTCGAGAAGGACGTTCCGGCGCGCCTGGTGCGTTACCGGCTGAAGCCATACCCGGCGTCGGGATACGACCTGCGCAGCATTTCGTTCAATCTTCCGCCGTTCGACCTCAAGCCCGATTCATCGGGATTCCTGACGCTTGAAGCGACCAATCTCAAGGGCTGGAAGAATGAAATTTTCCAGTTCCCGCCGATCCACCTCCAAGCTTCCGCCGTGATTTACTACAGCCTTCAGGAAGGCAATATGACTCCCGAAGCCTATTGGGCCAGGTCCGGAGGAAAGCTCAACGGACGGACCGAATCCTCCGCCAAGCCAACAAAGGCGGTTCGCGCAGCGCTCGATGGGATAATGATTTCCCCTGATGAGACTCCGAACGCGAAGCTCCGCAAAATCTACGACTTCGTCCGCACCAAGATCGTGAACCGGGACCTCGACGTGGCCGGCTATTCGCGCGAGCAACGGCAGAAACTCCCGAAAAACGACTATGCCGGAGAAACGCTGGCGCATGGTCAAGGTACCGGGGACGACCTCGTGATTGTCTTCATCGCCCTGGCCCGCGCCGCGGGTTTCGACGCGCGCCTGGCGCAGGCGAACGATCGCAGCTTCATCGTCTATAGCGCCAAAATGCGGGAACCCTTTGTCTTCCGGAAGCTCGTTGCCGCCGTGCACACGGGGGACACCTGGACGTTTTGCGATCCCAGCGCACTCTATCTGCCGTTTGGCATGCTGGACTGGAAGTTCACGGGCACGAGCGCATTGGTGGCTGATCGCGATCACGCGCTTCTGCCGCAGGTACCGATCCCTTCCGCCCCAGCTTCGACGAGGAGCCGGCGAGCCGTGTTCACTTTGGATGAACAAGGCACGCTCGAAGGGCGCGTGACCGTGACCGCCACCGGTTACTTTGATGTCGCGGCCAAAAACCGTTACGATGCGCTTCCGACAGAGGAGCGGGAAAAACAACTGAAAGATGAGCTGCAGAAACAATTCCCGCTCGCCGAGCTCAGCGAGATCGTCTTCGAGCACGCAACCGATCCGCTTCAACCGCTCGTGATATCCTATCAGTTGCGGCTGCCTGGATACGCCGAGCGCACCGGCGCGCGACTTTTCCTCCAACCAGCGGTGTTGTACAAGGGTCTGTCGCCGATGTTCGATGCCGCCGAACGGCGCAGTGGAATACTATTTCATTATCTGTATCGGGAGGTCGATTCTATCGAGATCACGGTCCCGCCGGAATTCAAACTTGAGGCGGGCAACGCCCCGCCGCCACTGGATCTCGGCAAGTTCGGACACTATGAGGTGAAAGTTGGATACGCAGCGAAAATTGGGACGATTACCTACGAGCGTGAGTTCCAGCTCTCTACCGCCGGGGTACCGTCCAAGCTTTATCCGGCGGTCAAGCGCGCGATGGAGGAGGTCAACGAGCGTGATAATCACACCCTCACCTTCCGCACCGGGACTGAAACCGTCCCGGTAGACGACCACCCGGCGACCGGAACTGTCACGGAGGAAAAAAAGAAATGAACGCCCTCACGCGCGCAATTTCCGACCGTCAGTGGACAACGCTCGGCCGTCTCATTTTGTACGTAGCATTATTGGCCGGTCCGGTACGTACGGTCGCGGCCGATCAGGCGCCCGACTGGTTGAACGCCGTGCAGAAGACGCCCGCGACGGCCGTCCGCAAAGAAGACTCGGCGGTGGTGCTTCTGAACGATTCTCTGCTGGAAGTTTCGCCAAATGGAAGCTTCACGACCCGCGTGCGGTTTGTCGTACGCGTGCTCACGGGGGAAGGCAGCAGGCATGCCCGGGCGCGCGTGACCTACAACACCGATTCATCCAAAGTGAAATCATTGCAGGCGTGGCTGATCGCTCCGGACGGGAAGGTGACCGCCTACGGGAAGCGGCGGATCGTTGACGGTGCAGTTCACACCAGCGCCCTTGAACTCTACGGCGAGGCCCGCCAGCAGCAGATTGGCGCGAACGAGGAAGCCAAGCCCGGAGCAGTTTTCGCCTATGAGGCGGTGGTCGAGGAGACTTCGGTCCTTTCCCAGCGCGTATTTCGCTTTCAATCAGGGCTTCCGTCGGAGCGGATTTCCTACGCGGTGCAGCTGCCGCCCGGTTGGCGGCTGGAGGCACATCCGTTCAATGGCGCTCCCGCCTGCGTCGAGAGCGCTGCCCGCCGATATACATGGAGTGTGACCGCAACGCCCGCGCTGTCGCCGGAGCCGCTGGCGCCGCCTGCATCCACATTTGCGCCTTGGGTGGCGCTCGACTTCGTGCCTCCCGCTTCGGGCACCTCCCGCGTGGCGTTCGTTGCATGGAAGGATATCTCGACGTATTTCAGTCCACGCTATGAAGCCGCGGCGGTGGCCGACGCAGCCATTAAGACCAAGGCGGATGAACTGGTTCGGGGCACGACGGATTTTTTTGCCCGATTGCAGGCACTCGCCCGCTACGCACAAGAAGTCACCTACATTTCCATCCAACTCGATGCCTCGAATGCGGGTGGTTACACTCCGCGCGCTGCGTCCCGCGTCTTTCGCACGAACTACGGCGACTGCAAGGACAAGGCGACTTTCCTGCGGGCCCTGCTGGCCACGCAAGGCATCGTGTCCTATCCGCTGATTGTCCAGTCGGGGGCCATGATCCACGTGCGCGAAGAATGGCCTTCGCCCGAACAGTTCAATCACGCGATCCTCGCCATCCAAGTGGATGCATCGGTCGACTCGCCAGCGGTGTTTACTCACCCGGAATTGGGCCGATTGCTGATCTTCGACCCGACGAATGAATTCACGCCCATTGGTTCGCTGGCCGACACGCTGCTGGCGGATAAGGGTGTATTGCTGGCCGGCGCGCGCGGCGGCTTGATCACGCTACCCGCCGAGCGACCGGAATCGAACCGGATGGAGCGTCGCGTGCGGGCGACGCTGGATGATCTCGGCGGCATTGCGGGGACGATTGAGGAAGAGTTCTTCGGCCAGGCTTCGGCATCGGCACGGAGCGAGCGCCGCCGGAATGGCGAGGCCGAGTTTCGCCGGCGAATCGAACACTGGCTCGCCGGGACCATGCCTGTAGCGCAGACGTCCCGCGTGGAGACCAAAGACTTCTGGAACGAAAACCGTTTCACCATGACAGCCGACTTCGCATCGGCGAAATATGGCAAGCTGATGCGGGACGAATTAATCGTCTTCAAACCGATCCTCGTTGCGCGACGAGGCGCAGTGGCCCTGCGCAAAGGAGTGCGCACCCAGCCCGTGCTCATGCGACCTTCGCATTTCACCGAGCGGACTGAAATCACGCTGCCGCCTGGCTGCACGTTGGAGGAAACGATCCGCCCCATCGCTCTCACCGCAGCCTTTGGCACGTATCAGGCGGCGTGCACGACGCAGGACGGGAAACTGATCTTTGAACGCTCGCTCGACCTGCGGACCGCGGAGCTGGCGGTCGGCGACTTTGAGACGGTGCGCACCTTCTTCGAGAAAATCACCCAGACGGAGCAAAGTCCCGTGGTCCTACGGCGCGCCCACCTCGCCGCGCTCGCCCCCTGATTCCTGAAACGAAATGGAGACGACTCTCGACGATGAAGAGGCGAGAGAACTTCATGGCCTTCCCCGTCAGAATCAAGAACCGACATCTTTTGTTGTGCTTTCGTTGCGTGGTTACGGCCCAGTGTCCGTCAAATAAGGAGAAGTCTGGCGTGAGCCATTCACTGACTTGAGTCACCACCAGCGCCTGTTGTAGAAAAGACATCTGGCCCACATGCCGATGCGGTAAAATCAAAAGGCCACGAACACGATTTTGCTGATGGTGCTGCTGCTTTCAATCGGCGCGTGAGAGCGACATCGGATCAGGTGGTTCATTTCACCTTCTTCCATCTTGGGCGAAAGGCATCGCCCCCCCGTTTTTTCAGATTTTTTTAATGAAAAGAAAGCGAAACTGAGAATGGCAGGTCCAGCCCGGGTGATCCGTGTCGCAGTTCCGTTGAACGACGAAATAGTTTCGTCCGCAGTCTTCCTTCAATAATCCGCCCCATTCCGCTCCGACCTGAAACAATGTTCGCCAGATGTCCGATTAAATCGTCATGACACCGCGCACTCGACTATTCACGATTGCCAGTTTGGTGACCTTGGCCGCACTCACCGGATATCTCCGCTATCGGACGAACCCGCGAACCACGGGAAGCAACGAGTCCGCCACGGCCAGTTTAGCTGCCGCTCCCGCGTTGCCTCTGCAGGCGCCGCCCGCCGCAGTGCCGGTTCAATCACCCCGGACACTTCCACCTGCAACCCGGTCCGCGCCGGCTGCATCAGTAGCGCAGGTGTTTTCAGATTTTTCCAACTGGGCGGAACGATACCTTGCTGCCGCGCCACTCGAGCGGGCGCGATTGCTCGAAGAAGGGATCGGCCTGGCCAGGGACCGCCGTGTGGTCCTCGCCCACTTGATCCGGACCGATCCCCGCGCGGCCCTTGCAGCGGCCGTACCCATGACCCTGCGTCAGAATCTCCCGGCGGAAATCGTCGGGTTATTGGAGGAACGGGTCTCGGGTCGCGGTGAGTTGTCATTGCTCGCGGTCACTCCCGAGCAGGGACAACGCGTGGATGAGCCGGTCTTCCGGACCGCGCTCGTCGCTCACAAGGAATATCGTGCCTACGTCTACGGACAGCGTGAATCACAAAATACTTTGGCCGCCACTTCCCTGCTGGGCATCGCGATTGACGGCAGTCTGGCGGTGAGTGACTCACGGTTGCGGGTCTTGGAACCGGGTGAACTGCTGGCGGGTCGTCCCGTCGTTGAAGTATGCGCCATCTCCGGCAAATCCACCACCGTAGCCGCAGGCGCCCCATTGAATCTCGGTTCCGCCACAGCAGTGGAATACAATGGGAAGATCCAAATACTTTGCGAACCTGCACACATCGCACAAGTCGAAGCACACTTACTCGCGGACGAAGACGATCCCACGGCGGTAGCCGCAAATAATCTGCCGGGTACCAGTGGCGTATCCGGCCGCCCGTCACAAACCTGGACCCATGGTTCCAAGAAACTGCTCATTATCCGCGTGGATTTTTCGGACCTGCCAGGAGTTCCATTGAATGGCTCGACGCCCATCACCGAAGATCTGGCCGTTAGCGTCATTAACAACGCCAGTGGAGTGCGGGATTTCTACGAACAAAACAGCTATGACAAAACCACGATCCAGATCGCGGCAACGGTGGCAGGTGATTCGGTGGACGTAACTGACGTATTAAGAATGCCACAAACCGCGGCTTATTACGCCGTGGGTGATGGGACGTCGGCCTACAACAACACGCTACACAGCGACGCTCGCGCGGCTGCCGTGACCGCGAATCCCAGCCACTCGGTCGCCAACTATGATCGGATCGGCGTCGTCTTTTCCCGTCTCAGTGGCATCTCGGGCTCGAAGATTACCTATGGCGGTCTGGGTCAGGTCACCGGAAAAAATTTCTGGGTCGCGGGCGGCAGCTATGGTTTTCGCGTCGTGGCCCACGAGCTCGGACATACCTATGGGTTGATGCACTCCAATTTGTGGCAGGTGACCGATGGGAACCCGGTGTCCGCAACCGGATCTTCCACCGAATATGGCGATATTTATGATGTGATGGGCAATGGTTCATTCCAGCATCACTTCAATCATTGGCATAAATGTTTTCTCCGCTGGATGCCCGACACGGCAGTGACACTCGCCACCACCACGGCGACCTACCGCATCTATCGTTTTGATGCCGCCAGCGCCGATCTCGCGAATTCCCGGGCGGTCAAAATCGTCCGCGATAGCACCCGCGATTTCTGGATCGGCTATCGGCGGGGCACCACCACCGCCTCGTTGAACGGTGGTGCGTATGTGCTGTGGGGATACAATACCAACCGGCAGCCGGAGCTGCTTGATCTTACGACACCCGGCACGAGCCTCTCCGACGCGGGCCTCGCCATTGGCGCAAGCTTTACCGACCCATTGACTGGCATCACCATCAAGCCACTCGCCCAAGGCGGGACCGGCGGCGAAGAATGGCTGGATGTCCGGGTCGAATTTAATTCTGCGATCATTGCGCCAAGCAATGTCGTCGTCACCGTCGTGGTTCAGTAGACTGAAGTGGGGGGCAGACAGGCATCGCAGAAAACTGACCTTACGTTTTTGCCGGGCAGGCGGAAGGCAATCAGAAGCCCTCGAGCACGATCTTGCCGATGGTGGTCCCGCTTTCAATCAGCGCGTGCGCGCGTTTTAAATTGGCCGCATTGATCGGGCCGAGATTCTGGCGCATCGTGGTGCGGATTTGTTGGGCATCCACCTTCCGGCTCACTTCATTGAGCAACCGGCCTTGTTCGCCCATGTCGGGAGTCTCGAAACGCGCGCGAGCGAACATGAATTCCCAGTGCACCGAAATACACTTGGGTTTCAGTTTGTTGATGTCCACCGGCCGTGCCAGATTTTCGATCAGGGCCAGTGCACTCTGCGGGGCCATCGCGGCGATGATTTCGTCGAAATGATCCTCCACCTTGGTCAATGCCAGCACGTAATCCACGCCGCCGGGAACGATCGCCTTCACTTGAGCCGCCAGCGGCTGGCGATGATCAATCACCTGATGCGCGCCCATCTCACGACACCACGTCTGAGTCTCGACCCGCGACGCGGTGGCGATCACCGTGAGGCCCGTCAGCCGGCGGGCCAGTTGTGTGGCGATGGAACCCACCCCGCCAGCTCCACCAATAATCAGGATCGAACCGGTAGTGGCGGGATTCTGCGGAATTTTCATCCGATCAAACAAAGACTCCCACGCCGTGATCGCGGTGAGCGGCAGTGCCGCCGCTTCGGCAAACCCAATGCTCGCCGGCTTGCGGCCAACGATGCGCTCATCCACGCATTGAAACTCTGCATACGAACCCGGACGCCCCACGTCGCCAGCGTAGTACACTTCGTCGCCCGGTTTGAACAGCGTGACATCGCGACCGGCCGACTTGACCACACCCGCCGCGTCCCAACCCAGAATTTGCGACTGGCTATCGGGCCGCCCGGGCCCGCCGCCGGCACGGATTTTCGCATCCACGGGATTTACCGAAATCGCCCGCACTTCCACCAGCAGATCCCGTGGCTTTGGCGTCGGAATTTCCGCTGTCAAATCCAGCAGGCTGGCAGGATCAGAAATTGGCAATGAGTGATGAAAGCTGACGATTTTCATAAAGGTATTTTCCAGGACGCCCGGACAATCATCGTCACTTCGCGCAATTCCGCAACCCGGTCCTAAAGACTTTTAACCACTAATGATTTCGCCAAAAGGCTGAGGCGAAATCCACGATTGGCGCTTCGACTAATCGTCTCCGCTATTGGTCCCAAGGAGGCTGCTAATCGCAGCCTGAGATTTAAGTTTCAGATCTTGGTATAGCGTGCAGGGCAGTCTGCCAAACGGTGTGTGATCAGCACCGTTGCTGCGCACTTGCAGCCCGGTATGCCCTGTTGAAGCGTGCTCGCTTCCCAGGGATCGTCCTCCCGCCTGCGCTGGGGCGATTGCCCCCCACCCTGCGCGCGAGGCAAACAGACTCCTCAGTACTTAAACTGGATCCGCCTTCGTGCAGGGCTTCGGCGCGACAGGGACGATCAGTCGGAAGGGTACTCGTAAGTTTCGCCGCGTTGTTTTGGCGAAACTATTAGTGGTTAAAAAGTCTTTGAGATCAGGCCCGCTGTCCGTCAAATCAGGGCAACCCTGATTTGAGCTCACATCGCCCCGCGCAGAGCGAATTTGCGTCGCGGCCCATCCGGAAAATCGTCTTCAAGGTCTCGTGAAGCGTCAGCCCGGTCTAGATCTCATTCGCACGATTGCCATCGTCCTGGTGTTGCTCCGACACGCGGCCCTGAGCGGGCTGGGCCTGCCCATGGGGTATGTGGGCCTGTCCGGGTGGATGGGAGTGGATCTTTTTTTCGTGCTGAGCGGTTACCTGATTGGTTCACAATTCTTCCAGCAATATGTGCGTGGGCAAAATCCAGCGATCGGCTCCTTCTACCTGCGCCGCGCCTTTCGCATCCTCCCGGCATATTGGGCGATCCTTGGGCTTTATTTTTGTTTCCCCATCCTGCGTGAAGACGCAGGTATCCAGCCGCTCTGGCGGTTTGTGACTTTTACGGAGAATCTGCTGTTCGATTCCAGTCAGCGCCAGACCTTCGCCCACGCATGGTCGCTGTGCGTGGAAGAACATTTTTATCTGTTGTTTCCCTTGTTGGTGTGGGGACTGATGCGCCGCCCCTCGTGGGAAAAAACTGCCGCGGTCTGCGGGTTGATCCTGGGCGCGGGCATTGCCCTCAGGGCTTTTGCCTGGCTGCACGAAGTCCGCCACCTGCCTGATCTCAACAACGGTTACCTTGAGTTGATTTACTACCCCACCCCCATGCGACTGGATGGGCTGATGGCCGGAGTGATTTTGGCCGCGATCAAGTGTTTCCGGCCTGGCTGGTGGGAGCGACTGATGAACCATCCGTACAAAGTGCTGGCTGTCGGGACGGCCGGCATGATCGGCACGATCTGGCTCACTCGTCACCGCACGAGCTTCGAAGCCAGCGTATTTGGGTTTCCTGCGATCGCCTTCAGTGTGGCGTTGATCACTGCCGCCTGCGTCAGTCCAAAATGCGTGCTGGGAACCTTTCGCGTACCCGGAGTGAGAGCCGTCGCCGCGATCACCTTCAGCCTCTACCTCTGTCACCTGATGGCTTGGCAGGTGGTGAAAGCCTTCCTCCCCGGCTGGGTGGAGCATCGAGGTCCGCAGTCATTCGTCCTCTTCATGGCCGCGGCATTTTTGTTGGCTACCCTTCTCTATTTTTTGATCGAACGCCCTTTCTTATTACTGCGCGACCGGCTTGACGGTCGGATGCGGACCGCTCCCGTGAAAGTCACGGTCGGATAAACACCGCTGGACAAAATCGCTACGAACCGAACACATCACGTCTTGATGACCAGTTACCCAAAGCGACAAGGAATTTTTAACCGTTAATGGATTCACTCTGCTCCGGCGCAGAGTGAATCCTGAAAAAGTGCATGCCGACTTATCGTCGTCATAAATTGGTTTCGGGAAGCCTGATGACCTGCCTTCGCGCAAGGCTTCGGCGGGCAAGTCGCGGGCGGGTGTACTGAAATACGATTTTAACAGGTAATCGAGGACACAGAGATTAGATTATTAAAAAGGCGGCGATCAGAAGCCTCCTCAGGACCAATAGCGGAGACGATTAGTCGGAGCGCTAACTGTAGATTTCGCCTCCCCTTTTGGCGAAATCATTAGTGGTTAAAAACTTTGGGGGTAAAACAGAATACCCTTACTGCGACTTCTTCTCCTGCTTGATTGGTTTGTCACTGGACGCTTTCGTTATCATCGGACGTGAAACCTGCTTGGCTCGGAAACGTTCGCTGGCCTTCAAATCGCGGATCGTCGGTTGGTATTTGGCGCCCATGCTTGCAATGACGTCAAACCTATGCCGCACGGCAATCAGAATCCCACGGAGCAATCGCTGAACGGAATCGCTCATTCTGCGTGACGAGCCTTGTCATCAGGCGAGCTGACGTCGTAGTGGGTGCGACATGAGCTCCGGATTTTCCATCGCAGAGGAACAACTGTTTGAAAAAACCGGCACGGCGGTGTTCAAGCGGCTGCAACGGACGTCCAATCCGGGCGATTTGCTGGCGGTGCTGCGCGCGGCGCATCTTGGTTTCGACCGCGCGTATGCGGCTACTTCCGCGGGGGCGCGGGCAACCGTGGCGTGTCGGGCCGGTTGCGATGCGTGCTGTCACGTGCCGGTGGGCGCACAAGCGCACGAGGTGTTGCTGGTGGCAGAATACGTCCAGACTCATTTTTCTCCAGCGGATCTTGAGACTCTGATTGCGCGGCTGGCCACGCATCGGAAAAACTTTTCAGGACGCACCATGGAAGAACGCGCAGCGCTGCAAAGCCCCTGCGCCCTCCTCAAGGAAGGAAGCTGCTCTGTCTACACCGCCCGGCCCGAGGCGTGCCGGTCCCATCACAGTCACAATGTGGCCGGATGTCGCTCCAATCTCGAAACCGCCCACGGCAACATCGATGTTCTGATTCCTGAAATCCACGGTCGCATGTTCGCCGTGATGCTGGGTATTGACCAGGCCGTCGCGGAAGCAGGCTTTGACGGCCGCGCCTATGATTTCGGATCGGCGCTGCACGAAGCCCTCACCGATGGCCTGTGTGCCGTGCGCTGGACGCAACGACAGTCCGCTTTCTCCGAGTCGTGCTGGGAAGCGGGGCAGCCGGACGATCCCGAAGACGCTGGAGTGATTCGCGCCGAAGGATTTTTCAGATAGCCTGCGGCCATTGTACCATCAAACTAAAACGCCCCGCTTAGACTATGGAATCCAAAGCATCCATCACGCAAAAGGGATCACAACTGGCATTTAAGTTGAAGACGCTGTTCATGGGTTCGGACGGCACAGTTCCGGAGCAATATGCGCGCTCAACGGAAAAGAAACAGCTGAACGTCTGGATCGCCGAAGGGCTGATCGAACACAAACCCGTCGAAAAAATCTACGCACTCACACCCAAAGGCGAAAACAGGATCAAGTGATTCAGGGCACACATCACCTTCCGGCTTTTCAGAATAACGGTAGTGAAGATTGCGGGGTTTGAGCGCGCCGCGCTAGTGATCTTTCGTCAGATTGTAGAGGAAGAGACCGTGGCCGACGCCGGCGGATTCGCCGGATTTCGCCATCTGAAAAGCGATGAAATGGCCGTCGTCGCTTACCACTGGATTTGACGCCTTGTAGTTGGGATAATCGCTGAAGTGAGTAAGCCGGTCATAATGTCCACTGCCGTTGAGCGCGAGTTTCCAGAGGTCGACATGGCCGGACCCCAGATGGTTTTGTGCGTCGCATTCGACGAGAGTCGCCTGCCCGTCTGGGAAAATACCTTCAGGCTCGTCGTAGGTGTCGGTCGAGTGCGTCAAGTTCGTGACTTTCCTGGTGTCGAGATCGAGCAGGCACACGTCGCACTTGCCACCACCCGCCGTGTAAGAGCTGAAAGTTAGGTCTTTTTCTTCGGGCGGGCGAAAATTTTGCGGCTCAAGAGTGCAGCGGAACGGCAAGTCGGCGGCATCGATAACCAAGCGGCGCCCAGCGAGCGTAGGGCGACCTTCGGTGTAAACGACGTCGGCTTCGAAGAGCTTCGAGGAGGATAGATCGCCTTCGCCGGGCCGGGGATCAGTCCATTCTGCCCACGCAAAGTGCAAGCGGTGACGCGAGACAGCGGGGCCTTCATTACAGTGCACCCCGAGAGCAACGGGTGGCTTGGTTCCGGTACGATCGAGCACAAACAAATAGCACTCATTGCGCGCTCGTCCCGCGTGCTTGGGATCGAAAACTTCCGGACCGGACAAAAGGATGTCACCGTTCGCCAGATATAACGCGCGCGTGTAACCGTGATGCGGATAATGCACCGTCAGATTGCGAATCGCACCCGCAGCTAAATCGAGCTCCATCGCATCGCCAAACGTTTTCGTGAGAAAGAGAATTTTTTTGCCATCGTGCGACCAATCGGCGCGTTCACCAAAAGCGCTGAGCTGCCTGATGTGCGCCGGCAAATGGTCGGCGGGGCTATCACTTGGGACTGACTGGGCGAACACCGAGATCACGCCAGTGAGGCAGACAGCGGCAGAGCAGAGGTAATGGTTCATGGCGGGCTAAACCTTGAACCTGACCACAAACCGTGGGAATGCGAATCCGGACTACCGTCAAAACGAAAAGACAGGAAGGTGTGCGGCCCCGAAATCTTCCCAGTCCGAGGCGGGGTTCTCAAACTGGCGCGTCGTATCGGTCGTTCGACCCCACTACCCCAGCGGCTCCATCCAAAACACGACGCATGAAAACCCGGTTCACGTCCCTTTCCGCTCCTCTGCATCTCACGGCATCCCACTGACACTCACGATCGTTGCCCGGGCCCAGCGCTCCAATTTTCCGCAATACCATTTCACCACCTTCGCCGTGACTTCCAGTCTCGGCGGCACCGATGGAACGGAAATCCATGCCGGTTTCTACGCACCCAGCGCCACTGCGGCTGCGTGGCCACCACCGTGGCAGGCAAACCCGGTCAGGCTGGCAGTGCCGCCCGCACCGGAACTGAAGTGCGGTTTTTCAATCCGTATGGTATCACAATCGATTCCGCGGGGAATCTGCTCGTCGCCGACACGGACAGTTCAACCATTCGAAAAACCACGCGACCGGCGTAGTCACCACGGTGACCGGTGGTGCGTCCGATTTGGGCAGCGCAGACGGAGCTGGCTGTGCCGCCCAATTCCGCCCCCACCCACCCCACCACCAGGGCATCGTCGTCGACACGAAAGGAAATATCTACTTGCGGATACAGAAAACCATCCGATTCGGAAAATTAATCCGGCTGGAATGGTCACTACGCTGGCGGGGGGCTCCGATCAAATCTGTCAGCACGGTGGATCCCGCCGGAAATCTCTACGTTTGCGAAGCCATCAAGATCCGTAAAACCACTCCCGCGCGGAACATCATTTTTGTTTTACGCCCGTGCGGGAGTAGCGGCTCATCGGATTGATTGAGGAGAACCAAGGCGTTATCTTGCGGAGCACCGCCACGATATTGGCTGATAATTTTTGCGCCTCTGAAAATGAAATGTATTTCAAAACTACTCCTGGAACTGTTGGTGCAACCTCCGTGATTATGGACGAAATCGTGCCCATCGGTGGCTCTCAAACCAACTGCCGGTAGAACTTGGCCTCCATCGCTTCCAAAATCAGTTTTTAAAAGCCGGGATCGGGGGCCGGGTGGTGCGTCCCCAATACCATGGGCGCGGCATTGATTCTGGATACGCGCCATCCCATTGTGCGGTGTTCAAAATCGCCCGAGCCAACGCGGACATACTATGCTGATTGATGGGATCCCACGCTATATCAGCGTTAAACCGGATCTCACCGATCTGTTCCTTAATTGGCCATACTAGTCGGGTCGTAGAACGGAAATACGCTAAAATTTCTCCACGCTCATAAACCCGCAATATCACGTGAGCAGGGAAACCCTCCAAGGGGGGATGATAGGAGAAAAAATCGCGCGCACTTTTCCCTCTATAAACAAACGCCGTCACAGGGGATGAATCAAACACGTAAGCCTGGCGAATTTGCGCCTTCCATTCATATAGTACGCACTGCGCCAACCCTCCACCCAATGAATGTCCGGTGGTGATGACCGCAAGATTACCCGAACCGATACGTGTACGGTAGTCGGCAAAAAACGGCTTCAACTCATTGTTAACAATATCATACTGATCACCGCCTGGAAAACCCTGCAAAAGCCATCTGAAATTCGAATGCCAGTCATTAAGGTGAGAAAACTCAGTGCCTCTTATCGCGATCGCCGCAACTTGAGGAGACAAATGTGGATTTAACCACACATCAAAGTACAACCCGGCGCGGGAAGCTTTTTGAGAAGGCGAGTACACAGAAAGACGTTCCCAACCCAAGTGGCCGAGTCGCTCCTCAAATCCTGCGGTACGCTCCGGCTTCTTAGGATCACGTTCGTAGACAAGCGCCGACATGAGAGCAAACGGTTCGGAAGCGACAGCGTAAGCGAGACGACGCTCTGGTGTTGGATCCTTGTCTAATCGGGTGGGCAAATAAACGCAGCCGGTCAATAAACTGACCGCCAACGGGAATAGGTAACAAGTTTTCACGCCATTATGTAATCAAATTGGAAAATAAAACAGCATGGTGCGATCATCCATCTCCCTGCGCCGCTTTCGGGGTCCCAACGCATTCTCGATCACGCGAGGAAACCGATCCTCAAAAGGCTTTAACGTCCCCTTTCGATTTTGGAGTGATTAAAATCTTTATGAAGCTCTTCTTTAAATCACGGTCACTGGTGGTTTGATCGACAACGTCCTTTAAATTAGCGCTCGCGGTTTTGATTTGTCTATAAACCGGCAGATAATTGGCGTAGCTCGTAGGAGTATACTCAAATCCAGCGACGGGAATTTGCTGCCACTCAGAATCGAGCTCCGATTTTATGTAGTCGTACAGAGCTAAACTCTTCGGACCAGCGAACGCCGGCACCGCGTCTGAAGGAACCAGGTCAAACGCTCCCGAAAACTCCAAATTCGAATCCAGCGTCAGCAAGAATTGTTCGAACGAATAGTTCTGGTCCGTGATGGTTTTATAGTGATCGATCGCTTCTTTAGCGAAAACATTTACGATCGAATTTCCGAGTCCACTGATCGCATCGAGAGCCCATTTTCCCAAAGATTTGTCCTTGGCGTCGAAAAGCGCTTTTTTGAGCAGAAATTTATCTATCGAATAGATTTTAGCCTTTATGCGATACACTTTGGTTAGCTCCAATGGAATGATTGGAATATCGACAGTAAGGGAGTCAAACGATGCGGCATTTAGTACGACATGGGAAAAAGCTGACTTTCGATCGACCTTTGTCTCAAAGAGGTCACTTCCTTCAAGTCCGTCAGCCTCGAGAAACACCCAAAGGTCTTTATCTTTCCAAGCGTTTGCTGTGTCTCGTTTGGTCCAATGGTTTTTCTTTATCGATCTATGAAGAAATCCCGGATGAATTGCCTGAATCGATATCTCCACGAATTCCGGCTTCGACTCTTTGGACCGGGGAACCGCGACCCCAGTAGAATATACTGCCCTATAAACGTCAGCATCTGACGTCGGCTCCATGAGAACGGGTGCGTAATATCGCGTGTGCACGCAGCCGGCCGACAACAGCAAAATCGATAAACACGGCAGTATTTTTTTCATATATCTCGAAAATTTATTCCCCACTAATAATTTGAGTGTCTGTAGTTCCGGGGATCATTTTCAATGATCGGACCAATCAGTTTGCGCCTTTTCGGATTTAACCACAAATCGCAGCGATCAGTGGGGTACATCTGCAAAGACCACCCTATTGCCTCGCGACACTGGATACGTACCTTCGACCACCAACTCGAATGAATTGTGGGAACGCGACATTCTTGTTTAAACGCGACATTTGCAAATTGATCGCAAATGTAACAAAAACCAGGATACGCTTTAAGATTCAGCTTGGGGAGAAAACGAAGGGCCAAACGCCTGTGGCGGCTGCCCGTAGTGGCTGGCGAATTCGTGACAGAGGTGCGATTCGTTCGAGAAATGAAACTCGAACGCCACCGCCTTGTTCGACCACCCTTTTGCAATCAATTCGCGCGCCAGCCGGCAGCGCAGCGCGCGGGTCCACTCTCTCGGCGTCTGCTGAAATCGTTTCGTGAAATGTCGTTCCAACTGCCTCAGTGATACCCAACAGAGTGCGGCCATCTCTGAAGGCTGGAATCGCGCTTGCAGAGCCACGCGCTCCCATTGGTCGATTTGTGTGAGACGGCACTTCATAGACGCGAAACGTCGCCGAATTCTGTCCCAACAAAGAGCGGTGGTCGCTGAATCATAAGAGTGGCCCGTCAAGTTAACACAGCACATTGCGTGCAAATTACAGCGCATCCGTCTACCGGATTCCCGGTAGGCGGGTATTTTGAGTCCCGCCGACCACTAAAACGGAAAGTCCGCCCCGTTGTAACGTAGGGCCACACTTTACCTCGTTCCGAAGCAGGAAAACAGGATCGAGTTCGGCGAAGAGGCATGGACACGAGGTCCAGCCCTACAGCTGACCGATGAGCTGCAGCTCAATTGAATTCGGTTCGACTGTTTGGTTACAGTTTAAGATAGTTTTGTTCTTATGAAGAATCCCCTTGTTCGCCCTGCCCTCGCCCTGATGATTGCCGCGTCCGTCCTCGCGACTGGCCTTTTCGCCCAAGCTCCGGCGGCTCCTAAAATCGATTTCCCGGCCGCGAGTCCCGCGAGCACGTTGAAACAGCGGGTCGGTCTTACCGATATCACCATCGACTACTCCCGCCCGAGCATGAAAGGACGCACGATTTTCGGCGGTCTCGAACCTTACGGCAAAGTCTGGCGCACCGGCGCAAACAGCGCGACGAAGATCACGCTCAGCACGCCGGTCAAATTCGGCGGAGTCGATGTGGCGGCGGGTTCCTACGCCCTCTTCACGATTCCGGACAAGTCAGAATGGACCGTCATCCTCAACAAGGTCACCGGCCAGTGGGGCGCCTACGCCTACGACGAGAAAAACGATGTCGTCCGTGTGAAGGCCACGCCTTTCGTTCTGCCGATTCCCGTCGAAACCTTCATGATCACATTTAATCACCTCAAGGAAAGTTCGGCGTTACTCGAACTCGTTTGGGAAAAAACGCTCGTGCCGGTGAAGATCGAAGTTGATGTCACCACCACGCTCGTCCCGCAAATCGAGGCCGCGATGGCCGCACCGGACGAAAAGAAATCCGGTTTCTACGCGCAAGCCGCGATGTTTTATTTCGAAAACGGTCTCGATCTCAAGAAAGCAGCCGACTGGATGGACGCCGCTATCGCCGCCGATCCGAAGGCTTTCTACCTCGTCTATCGCAAGGCACTCATTCTCGAAAAAATGGGCGACAAGGCCGGCGCGCTCGCCACCGCTCAAGCCTCTCTCGCTGCCGCCCAAAAAGAAACCGGCGCCATCAAGGACGAATACGTCCGCTTGAACGAAGCCCTCATCGCGCGCGTCAAATAACGCAGCGACGCCGGTCCACAACCCGCCAGACTCAGCCGTCATCATTACAAGCAGCCGAGCTGGGGTCCGGCGTTCCCGGGAGACGAATCACGGAGTCCACGGATTGACACGTCTCTTCGCCGGAGCCTTGCAGCACAGCTGCCCATGACTATGGTTTTCAGCATGCTCACACGGAATCTGTTTCGTTGCTGGTCATGGATGGTTTTTGTGATGGTGATTGCGGCCATTTCAGTCGCGCAAACGACGACGCTGCAGGACGGGCGGTTTCTCTACGTCGCCGCGCCGGGGATACGCGACTACCTGGAGTATGGTGGGCACGGTATACTGGTCTACGATATCGATCATGGACACCAACTCGTGCGGCGAATCGCATCGGCAGGCGTCGATGACAAAGGAAAGCCAGTCAATGTGAAAGGAATTTGCGCGAATGCGGCAACGGGGCGTCTCTATGTGAGTACGTTGCGTACGCTGATGTGTTTCGATTTACTCACTGACAAACTTCTCTGGGAAAAAGCTTATGAGGGCGGATGCGACCGGATGTCGATCACTCCTGATGGCAAAACTATTTATCTGCCTTCATTCGAAAATGCGCACTGGCACGTCATCGATGCATTGGATGGCCATGTGCTGGCGAAGATCACCCCCAATTCTCGCGCACATAACACAATCATCAGTCCAGACGGCACTGAGGCCTATCTCGCCGGATTGGGCTCGCCGCTATTGACGATCGCAGAGGTCGCGACGTCCACCACCACCCGGACGGTTGGCCCATTCAGCGCGGCTATCCGACCTTTCACGATCAACGGCCGAAAAACACGGGTCTACGTTAACGTCAACAATCTCCTCGGTTTCGAGATCGGCGATTTGCACACGGGAAAATTGCTGCAGCGCGTCGAGGTGGCGGGCTTCGAAAAAGGTGAAGTCAAACGCCACGGTTGTCCGAGTCATGGCATCGCCCTGACCCTCGATGAAAAAGAACTCTGGCTGGCGGATGCACATAACAACCGTCTCCACATCTTTGATCTCACCGGCGACAAACCAAAACAGGTGCAGTCAATTCCCGTGCGGGATCAGCCGGGGTGGATCACCTTCAGCATCGATGGCCATCTCGTTTATCCGTCAACCGGTGAAGTGATTGATTCCCGTACGCGCAAAACGGTGGCCACGCTTCAAGATGAGAAAGGCGCGCCGGTCCAAAGCGAAAAGTTGCTGGAGATTGATTTCAAAGCCGGGCATCCTGTGGCCGCCGGCAATCAATTCGCAATCGGCGGCGTGAAGTAATTCAGAGAGCAAGAGCTCACTCGATTTACACCAAGGACGCCAAGGTCACAAAGATATCTCATGCTTTGCTCCCTTGGCGACCTTGGTGTAAACGTTCCGTGCTCCTGGTGAATACGGAGGACCTGTGGCCCAAATGACTCCGATCCCGAACACCGGCTCGCCGGGCCGTAGTCGAAGACGAAGGCTGGTGCTTGTCCCCGACCCAACATGTCCCTTAGGCTCGGCCAATGGAACTTCCCGCATGGTCCGATCTCGACGACGAACCTTTGCTTGAGAAGAAGATCTCCCAGCTCGGTCTGACCCTGCCGGACTCTCCCCTTCAGCCACTGGTGCAGCAACTCTACGATGAGCTGTCGCAGAAGGGCCTCATTTTCCATCCGCCTTGTCACGTCGGCGATGAATGGTTCGTGCCCGTCGGTATTCCGGCCATTTTCGTGCCTTTCTTTCTGGTGCACGACCGGCTGCGCAAACTTGAGGCGAAAATGATGCTCGAAGTCGAAGGCGACACTCCGGAATGGTTCATGCGTCTGATGCGCCACGAAGCAGCTCACGCCTATGCCTACGCGTACCAACTTTTCCGAAAGCGAAAATGGCAGCGCATGTTCGGCAAAACATCCGCCGAGGCGACACCCGATTTCTACCGGCCCCGGCCATATAGCCGTTCGTTTGTCGTGCACCTCGACGACTGGTACGCCCAGAGTCATCCGGATGAGGATTTCGCCGAAACCTTCGCGGTCTGGTTGACCCCGGGCCTCGATTGGCGCGCCCGCTTCAAGGGGTGGAAAGCGCTGCAAAAACTCGAATACGTCGATGAGTTAATGCACAGTCTGGCCAGCCTCCCGCCAATCCATCAGTCCGAATATCGCGTGAAGGACCATGACTGTCTCAACATCAAGTTGAAGACCTACTACGCACGTAAAAGGAAGGAAAACGAGGACACCTATCCTGATTTCTACGACCGTGAACTCCGCCTGCTCTTCGCCAATGCGCCGGAAAGCGGAACGACAATGAGGGCATCGATTTATCTTCGCCAACGGAAGCGTCAGCTGATGGATGCGGTGTGTGAATGGACCAACGAAAACAAATACCGCGTCAATAAACTGCTCACCCGCCTGATCGAACGCTGCGATCAACTTAACCTGCACTTGAAACCAGGTGATGCAGCACCGGATCTTGCCGTGGCCGCGTATATCACGACGCTGGTGATGAATTATCTTTTCACGGGAAAATTTAAACGGAGGAAATAGCCATGCGGAAAAAACTCAAAGTACTCGCTCTCTTTGACGCCGTGCAGGCCACGACGCTCGATCAGGATCTGAGCCCCGAACTAAAAACTGAAAACTGGAAGACCGAGGCTGGCGTGCTGGCCGCCCTGAATGAGCTCGGCTATATCAACGAGCATCTCGCGATCTTCGACGACCTCGATCTTCTCCGCCAGAAGCTGCAGACTTTCACTCCGGATGTGATCTTCAACCTGGCCGATCAGTTCCGCAACAACCGGGCCTTCGACCAGCACATCGTTTCATTTCTCGCGATGACGGGAGTTCCGTTCACTGGTTGCGGCGCATCCGGGCTCACACTCTGCAAGCACAAGGGCATTTCAAAAAAAATCCTCAGCTACCACCGCATTCACACACCGGACTTCGTGATCATTCCGCGGGGAAAGCGTATCGCGCGCCCGAAGCGCCTCGAGTTTCCCATTCTTATCAAACCACTCAAGGAAGAGGCGTCCTATGGAATTTCCCAGGCGTCTTTCGTGGAAACCGACGAGCAATTCCGCGAACGGGTCGAGTTCATCCATCACAATACGAACAACGATGTGATCGCTGAGGAATACATCGAAGGACGGGAACTCTACGTCAGCGTGATTGGCAACCATCGCTTGCAAGTGTTTCCGATCCGTGAATTGGTTTTCCGAGAGGTGCCGCCGGACGAGCCGAAGATTGCCACCTATAGGGCGAAGTGGGATGAAGCCTACCGCAAGCGCTGGGGTTTGGAAAACCGCTTTGCCGAGGGTCTGGAACCTTCACTCGTGCGGCACATCGAGTCCGTCTGCAAACGCATCTATCATCTTCTGACGATCGACGGTTACGCCCGGATCGACTTGCGATTGAATGCGAAAAATGAACTCCACTTCATCGAAGCGAATCCCAATCCCATCCTCGCGCCCGACGAAGATTTCGCCCAATCCGCCCTGAAGTCCGGCCATGCCTACCCGCAACTCATCGACCGCATCGCCCGTCTCGGCCTGACCACAGTACGCGACTAGAGCGCCTTCACCAAAACTGTAGTCGGTCGATTGGGCTCTGTAGGTCCAATGGGAGAACCTGCCAAGCGGCATCAAGCCGGGTTCCCAGCCAATGCGTTCAGGCTTAAAATTCAACAGCCCCACGATGGGTTTTCGCGAAAGCTGGCGACGCTTCATTTTCAAAAAGCCGTCAGCCATGCCTTCTTTCGTCTCCTGAAATAAAATTCTAATTAGCAGATCGACGTGCTCCTTCTTATTCACCAAACGATTCGACGGGCCAATTATTCTCAACCACACATTTTTCGCCACACCGCGAACCGTAGCGCCATTTGCTCAACCTTTCGGCTTCCCGGTTGCAAAAAAGCGCACGCATAACGCACCCCTTACACTTCCATGCACCGGTTCCGCTACAAACACCTGCTCGTTTTTGCCCTCGTTCTCGGCTGTGGGGGCATCGCCCGTCAGGCAAATCATCGCGTCGCACAGCCTAATAATCCGCCAGCCACAGCGCAACTGCTGCAGGCAACCCAGGGAAAGCAATCCCCGCAGGATTCTGCAGCGATCACTGCCTCACCCGCAACCACCGTGGCCAGCCTGCCGGTGGCGATCGTTCTGCAAGAGGACCCTGCACCGGCAGACATTCAGGCAATCTTTCCTTCAGTAAAATCCGCCGTCAAAAACTGGCGCAAATTCCGGCCCGACAGTTACACGGTGCATGCAATTCCCGAGCAGCCGGAAATCACCTTCCACGTCGAAAATGTTTGGGATGAAGGTTTGTTTACCACGTGGGTTGGGCGTTCCGCTCTCCCCGGAGAATCACTCGTTGTCGTAGCGACCCAGGAAGGCATTGATGCGATCGTCACCAGCTATGAAGGCCAGCCGGTGGAACTGCATGTGCGCGGTTCCAAGGCCACGGTGTTTCAGACCGAAGGATTGCCTGCAGGTGAATGCGGCCTGGCGGGCGGCCCAAATTCGTTGGCCAGCAGCATCGTCAATCCATCGACAGGCTCTGCAGATGCGACGTTAACGGCCAATCTGGAGACCTTCTGGACAGCAAATGGTTTGGATGGCGCGGGTAATTTAATTTCGCGCGTGGCCTGCTTCTACGATGCGGCGACCCTGGCGTTTGCCAGCAGTTGCGCTCCGGATGGCAACGGAACGTCGTTGCTCAACTCCACCTACAAAGCGCGACTCGAAGCAGGCAATACTGCCCTGGCCAATAGCGAAATCAACGTTCGCTGGGTTTATCTCGGATGCGCACTGGCACCCACGGCGACCGCGACCGCCGCAATGGATGTCTGGAACGAAGTAAAAGCCACGAGCCCCACCGGTGACTTTATCCGGAAAAAAGCCACGGAATGGGGTGCGACCCAGGTTTTTTTCGGTTATTTGAACGTCACCGGCAACTTTGGCGGTTACGGAGATCTTCCCGGACATTACTCCGTGGGTTCGTGGAACCGAAACTATCTTCTCCTCGTACATGAACTTTCCCACAACTTCGGTTTAAAGCACGACCGCTACACCGACAGCGCCCTCACGAATCCAAACAATTCCGACTACAGCTTTGCCGTGAATATGGTTTCAAGAATCCCGACGGGCGCGAGCCTGGTCATTGGCACGATCATGAGCTACGCGCGCTACACTGTGCCTTATTTCTCCAACGCGAGTCTGACGGTCGATCCCGCGCTCGTCGCTCAGCTTGATAGCGCCGCTTACGCTTCCAACTACCAGACTTTTTCACCGGTATTGGTCACGGGTGCCACCAGTAATTTTTATTATGGTCCTCCCGCCGCTTCAGTCGACGCCAGCTTGATCGTCCAGCTTGGAAGCAGTCAGCCGCTGGGCATTCCCGCCGGGCAACCCAATGCAGCAGATGCCAGCCGTTTATTCCGGGAAAACGCCGCCTCCACTATCAGCGGCGGCTGGTACACCGCACCGGAAATCACGACCCAACCACAAAGCGCAGCAGTGACCACCGGGCAAGGCTTCACCGTTTCCGTCACCACTCGTGGAACTGGCGCCATCACTTATCAATGGCGCAAGGACGCCTCGCCGATCGCCGGAGCAATTAACGCCAGCTATTCTGTCGTCAGCGCGACCGCCAGCGACGCTGCCGCCTACTCGGTGGCCGTGACCGCAACCGATGTGCTCAATTCCGTCACCATACTCACCAGCAACGATGCGAAGATAACCGTCAATGCCCCCGGCTCGAACAGCGGGTCATCGGGCGGCGGCGGCGGCTTTATCGATACTTTCTTCGGCTGCGCTCTGATCACGGTGGCATTCGGACGTTTGTTGCTTGTTCGGAAACCCTAAAAAACATTGGGCGATGATCTTTCCATCCGTCATTTTCATTTTCGGGCAACTGCTCCTGATTGCTGTCCGGATTCACTTGGTTCGTTCGTAGTAGTAATGAAACCAATCTTAAATCATCAACTTTTCCTCCAGCATGTCCTCCGAAAATAAAGCCTCGTTTCCTGCCGATCGTGAACTGGTCATCACCCGCGTGCTCAACGCCCCGCGTGAAAAACTTTACCGCGCCTGGACGACTCCTGAATTGATCACCCAATGGTTCACGCCGCCGCCGTTCAAGACGACCAAAGCAGTGATGGATGTCCGGGCCGGCGGCTCGAGTTGCATCACCATGCAGTCACCCGACGGCAAGGAATTTCCGAATCCCGGCATCTACCTTGAGGTTGTTCCGAACGAGCGACTCGTGTTTACCGACGCGTATACTTCAGCGTGGGTTCCGTCAGAGAAACCCTTCATGACCGGCATTCTTACCTTCGAGGACGCCGGCAACGGAAAAACCAAATACACCGCCCGGGTGCGCCACTGGTCGGTCGCTGACCGCGAGGCGCATGAAAAAATGGGGTTTCACGAAGGTTGGGGTATCTCCACGAACCAGCTCGAAGCCCTCGCACAAAAGATCTGACGCGAGTTCGCCTGCTAATTACGCGAATAGACGCGAAATGGATGAGGTGGTTCGACGCGGATTCACCGCTGCGAAATACGCGATTATCTCGAAAGCAGATCCTTCAACATGGACTTGAAGGATCTCGCGGTGGGTTGCCAATCGCCGCGCATGGCTTTGACGCCGGCTTCTTCATAACCGTGATTGGGACGCGGCCTCAGTCGGACAAAAGGCGGCAACCCGTAACGCATCGCGATGAAGTTGGTCCAGATGCGGGCGGTCCGGCCGTTGCCGTTGGCGAAGGGATGAATCCGGATCCACTCGGCGTGCACCCATGCGCACACCTCGATGATCGCACCCAATTGCGCGCCCGTGAGCGCTGCCTTCGGGACAACGGCCTGATCCAGCCGGGCCACCCGACGCTGCAGTTCGCGTTCAAATTGTTTGAGCGCAGTGCGCACCGATCCGGCACGCACTCCAAAATGGCGGCCAATCAACACTTCAAATCGTTCCAGTCCGGCTTCGCCCCGGAAACTCCGGATATAAGCAGGCCGCGGCACCGCGAGGCCTTGCATGGTCAGGCTGTGCCAGTCCCGCGCCAGCGCCAGGTCGGGTTTCACCCGCCTCTGTGCGTCCTTGCGCACTTGGGCCATGGCGGCCCGCAGGTTGGCGGTCAGCTGCGGGCTGTTCCGATCCCAATCAGGCATGCGCGACCTTGCGCTTGCCGTTAAGCCGAAGCTTGGCGCGCGTCGGACGCGTCATGATCTTCCCTTCGAGCGGATCCACCTCTTTCAACTCGGCGTCGACAAAATCCGCGGCGGCTTTCTCATCGCCGGGATCGGAATTCCGGTAGGCGCGCAAGGCGCTCGCCATCGATTCCAGTTCGTCGGCCACGGCTTGGTTCCGCTGGAACACGTAGGAAGCCACCGCCTCGTTCACCAATTTATTGATCGGGCGTTTGGTGGCCTGACTGAGGGTCTTCAAAGCTCCCTGGATTTTGCGGTCCAGGCGCACGGTGGTGGCGATGGTTGACATGCCATTATCCTGGTCAAAATTGATATGATGTC
>Ga0307508_10001650_pt1 | contig 24853 bp, 36 predicted proteins | sample 9_EM_MG_FD_203089 | JGI IMG/M metagenome (GOLD analysis project Ga0307508, IMG submission 203089) | Populus trichocarpa ectomycorrhiza microbial communities from riparian zone in the Pacific Northwest, United States - 9_EM | ecosystem: Host-associated > Plants > Roots > Unclassified | place... | reverse complement strand
CTTGCGGAGGCAATTTCCACGCGCTTATTGTAAGTGAAGTGCTTGTTTCTCCGGATAATGCTCATTTCACTCGGTAGCTCTTCGATAATGAGGAGGACCGTAAAGTAGTGGATGAGATCGTTCATAGAATGGTCCATCGAGCCATTGCGTTAGACGGCACATGTTCGTCCAATTCCTTACAATTATTCATTTATAACATCGGGTATTTTAGGTTCGGGTGAGCATGGGATCGGCTTCGGCAAGAAGGAATTTCTAGTCGAAGAACTGGGAGCTGGGACGGTGCGATTGATGAGAACGGTGAAGAATGCAATTGACCCATTGAACCTGTTCAACCCAGGCAAGGTATGTAATTTATTGCCTATCCAACCATTTACCGTGAGTTGATCTGTGAAAGCTTTATCCCGATGACATTCCGGAGAGGAGCAAGTAGTTACAGTTACTGTAGTTCAATGCAACGGTGTTTCGTGACGCCGTGTGATGCCATGTCACTCCCTTCCCAACTCGTTCCATCTCTCACACCTGAGGAGCTTGAGTTCATCGCTTGCAGCCATGAAACAATCGAGATAATCCCGCTGTTTAATATGGACCGCATTCGACTGATATCTGTCAGCACATCCGCCCGTTGCTTAGAGAGTATCACTAAGTTAGGATGTCGGTATCGGGTAGGGCGTGTACGGGCCGTTCCAACCGCCGAGAAAGGTTTATGTACCACTATGGCTTGCGATAAATCTCAAAGTCAAATCTAAGTGCAATATTGTACCTCCTGAGTGGCTGTCTGCTGGTGAGACAAACTTCAACTTCAACTAAAGATGTCCTACCATCGTTCTGTGATAGAATACATCAAACAAAAAGTCGATGAAGAATTGGCGGAAGAACAGTTCACAGAGCTCCCTTTCCGTTATCTGGAGATCGCCAAAGATTTACTTGATGTGTACGTTTGATGCCCTGTAGCACCGATGACAAGAGTAGAAGTTATTGTAACTTCGACCTTGGAGGTTTGCAAGCGAAGCTTGAATTTTCGCTATACTATGTTATTTTTTTGTGGTTAACAGGGCTTCAGACGACCTCACAATGCCTGACAGAATCCGATTTCACCTCAAAAACTTGAGGGAAGCGAGGCAAGCCAAAGCACGCAGCGGTCTCGCACTCATCGACACATCTGTGGTTGACGTGAGTTTTATTGCACAGTTGTTTATCTTAAATCTAGTGCTGAGCCACTGGCTGCCTTGGTCCAGCTGCCCAACCTTTGCGAAATGGAGATAAATGAAATACGACCATATTTCGTGCGGACCATGAGCGTCATTTCTCATCTCCACCAACAGGCCAAGCCTGATGAAAATGCCATGGAGTTGAGCTGAACACACGAAGCGGTCAAGCAAGGCATGGGTTAAGAATGGCAAATCTGTGCTGTTTGTGCTGTGGTATATACACCATCACTCATACATGAAATCAGCATCGAATCCGGCTGCTACCACACGTAGCTTTGTTGCATAGCAGGCAACGAGCAATATCACCCGCGGCGATACAAGCGCGACAGATAGGCGCCAATAACGGCAAGCAGGGCAGCGAATACATAGAACACCCGACCTTGTCCAGTGTTATCGAGCTCAGCATCGGGAGATTTGACTTTCCCTATAGAAGCAAGAATATTTCTCAAAGGCAAAAAGCTCACTCCAACGAGGAAATTTGCAGTCCCTGTAAGAAAAGGATGTTCGGCAGCCTGCCTCACCTAGGTATTCCATCAGCCGGGTCACGCACAGTTAAGACTCAACGCAATCGATGAGAGGGACGAGGTAGCCTGGAACCATCAAACCTCATTAGCAGGGGATACGATCGAGAAATGCGGTCGACGCGACACCCACATAATAAGGCACAAGGTCGGCAGTTAGCATAAATGGCACAGGGCCAAGCCCAAGGGCAAAGGAGCTAACGGTGGGACAGTGGCTCGTCAGGATATCAGGCAATGAACGGCGTTTCGGACGCACGCCACGAATATCAGAATAGTCTAAATTGAATGTGTTACTGCATATTAAGTTTCAGGTGGCGAGGAACTCACAGTGCTGCTAAGCCAGACGGTTCCAGTGTCAAGGCCATATCCGAGGAGTATAGTGGACAAAAATGATCCGGCAATTGAGGCGAAAAGCAGACGCCTTGTTCCGTATTTCTGCCAGATGGGCGTCAGGAGAAGGTCGGGGGCTGCATACCATGAGTATCAGGATAGCATACTCCAATAAGCATAACGGGGGCGAAGGTCATGACCACATTAACGACGGAGATAAGCACAGAAATGGAGGCGGCGTCTGCGGCAAGAGCCTCCTTAAGAATGTCGGTGCTATAGTAGATCACTATGCGCTGATTGCTTTAGCATCCTACGTATCTACCGCAATAGACTGTGCGGAGAGAACTGACCTGCGTTGATTCCACTGCCTTGTTGTGCTATCATCGCCGCGGAAACGATCAGGAGAGCACGACGAAGGTCGTGCTCTCCCAAGAGACCCAATATTCCGACGGTCTCAGTGGGTGGCACAAGAGAAGCAGGTTTGGGAAGAAGAGAGGTGTGAACTTCGGAATCAGATGGTCGCATGGAGGCATCTGGGTCTGCCTCTATGCATTCACCACCATGTAAGGACCGCGATACGGCTGATGCATCAGTGTGGCGACCCTTTGCGGCGAGCCATGCTGGGGTGTCCGATACAAAAATCCCCATGGCAGCATGAACAATCGCAATGAGAGATGAAACAACGAGCACAGGTCTCCATTGCGACCTTTTTGCCAGAGGGAGGCCGATGGATTGAGTGGCAAGGATCCCAATGGTTATTAACAATTGATTGAGGACTCCTATGGTTGTCGTCAATCTCGAGGACGCCTGATCGTGATTAGCTGTTGAGATGTGAGCAAAAACTCACCAACTTTGTCCTTAAGGCGGGAAGGCGCTGTCTCGGCCAAGTAGAGGGGTACCGCACAGAGTCCTATGCCGCTACCAATACCGATAATGAACCTGTTGCAGAACACAGATGAACAATCGCTGAAGATCTTGAGCATCCAGACTGGACACGTACCGGGCAGCAATGAGCCCAGTGACACTATTTGAGCCGGCAAACGCGATACTGCCAAGAGCGATGCACAAAGAATTAAGGACGAGAGCACCCCTTCGGCCAAGTTTCTCCAGCAGGACCGAGGCACATGAGCTGCCAACAAATCCGCCCGCAGTGAAAGAAGAAGTTACGGCGCCGAATATTGCATCCGTCATGGGAACACATGACGGAGGTGACGCAAAAGTGGCCGCAGATGGGCCATGGCATGTCAGAGTACCGTGTATTTGGTTCAAGGATGCCGTGTGATACCCATACTGTGCACCATAAGGGGTAACTCGATCGCGATGGGTGCTTGGCTACGAACCTGAAACGGGGATACAAGCGCCCAGGCGGTGACCAAGGCGTAATATGCTGACATCTAGCTCAAGTAGGGCGTGCGGCAATGAGTAGCGTGGGAATAAATAAATCCGTCACGTCACAGGCAATGATATTGTAGCGTGGGGTCGATCCCAAAAACATCGGGATTAACAACGTGGACCTGGTCACCGCCTACCGAATGTCATGAGCAAACGTCTTGCATCCTTCAATGGGCCCTCAACACCCACATCTTGTCCAGTGAAGCCTCAATCAAAACCTCCAACACCCAGTCAACAGGGACCAAAAGATTCCGAGACTGCTTTTCATCGTCGCCTTCGAACCACCTTGCTCGAAATCCGCTCGGTAGCTGTCACATGGGATGATCTGGTTGTTCGAGATGGCCTTGATGCCGCCAAAGCACTCGTTGATACTCGCACCGATCTCTCGTGCGTCTCACTCTGCCCTGCCTCCGTTGCTACTACTGCTTGATCTATGATGTATCTCCCAAGCCAAACAGAAATATTCTGGCGGGATTCAAGCAAGGGATGACACCTCGCACCGTGATAGTTGGCCCTCGTTTGGACAAAATGGATAAATATTCTGCTGCACTACACGCAATCCTGGCTAAATTGGTATGTGGGTGGCTCGTCTAGACAAATTACATGAACTTACATGCCTCCTTCTAGAAAAAGTGTTTTACGAGATTGATCTCCGTTGTGGATTCATTGGAAGTAATATTCCGGGATGCAATAAGACAAAAGGGATATGTATGGACCACTGAACCTTTATGGTTCACTTGGTCTCTACAGTCGTTTGGTTTGTTCTTGGTTTCCCACATCACCGGCCGAAAACTGAGCGCCGTGCTTCAATGCAGTGGACAAAGTCCCATCCGTTGTGGCATATTATCACCGGTCTCTTGAGAGTCATACGCATTTGGTGAAGGTCCTTGACGATGACACTCTCCAGTTTGACAAAGCACGCACTGCTATCCAATCCTGGGCTTCTCAACCTGACCTGAGTGAAGGTGGATGGATGGCAGAATGGGAAGAATTGTGTGCAATTGAGGTGGGGCGTTGGGAGGTTAAAGTTTAATCAATATTAGCAATGAATCGGAGTGATCATCGTCATTTTTTAGTACCGAATGTATCAAAATGATCTGTCTCAGAAATGCAGCAGGCACGACCAGAGTAATGATACAAACAAAGAATTCCGGACGTAACAAGTCGAAACCTGGTTAACTCAAAGGTTTAAACGAAACCTTTGCCGCCGCGCTTCTCGTCAATACGCCTGAAGCGGTCTTCTTCAACACGCTACATAAACGCAATGTTCATCAGACGGAGCATGATAACAGGAGGCCTGTTTCTACCTTGTTGATGTGGCAGATTGTGGTCAATATGAGCAACAAAGTAATCGCCATGAAGCCATAGATAGAGCTGGATACGTCGGGTCAGTCTTGTGGAGCGGCGCGAGTCCTGGGATTTGGGCCTCTTACGTGAATATGTTTTCCAGGGTGTAGTCCGCTTGATGCACTAGGAATGCGGAGCATCCGATGTGGGCGGACGCCGTGGAATTGTCAGTGCCACAAAAGGAACCACCAAACGCAATATTCGTAGCGTTGGCGAAGCCGCAGCATTGCAACTTGGCATTGGGTAGGCACACGTAGAGTCAGTGTTATGCCAGTGAACAAGTTGTGATAGGGCGGTATCGTTACCTTGTCCTGAAGCGCAATTTGCGTTTGAGTTGTTTGCTTGAGCCATACTCTCTGATAATTCGCAGGTTCGCGAAGGGAGTAGAACCAGATGATGCTGCCAATGGTCAGGATGGCAATACTGTCTAAAACCAGTGACCAGTTGAGCACTTTCAAACCACTCGTCAAAGGTTTGCGCTGAGTAATCGCGAAGAGAGAAATCAAGAATGATATCTCAAACATAATGCCCAATATGAGGCCAGCTGCGAGGGAATGATCGGGGTCGGTTATAGTTTCCCAAACATTTGCCATACGGCAGTACCGCACCTGTTAGATCGACCTCAAAGAGAATAAAGTTCATGAGGAGACTTGAGTTCTTCCATACGACGGAAAACGCGACTGATACAATCCCGGCAGCGAGCAGAGCACAATCGAGACCCGCCCAAACAGCGGTAAGAGTGCGTGATGGCATGGAATCCAAAGTAAATAGTGTGGAAAAAGAATGTGAACTCGCTATGGGTTGCATAGATCATGAGAGACAGCGCGGCGGCAGACGGTGATGACAGGAACGACGCACCTACAAGCGTACTGCGCTTGAAAAAGCAATGCCTCCCAGAAGCGTGAACGAAGACAAAAGAACGGCGATCAACGCCGAAAGAAAACTCAAGGCAGGGCGATTTGAGGTGAAGGAGGAACTGGGTGGTCGAGCTCCCTGGTCACGTGATGTATCCGCACCCACTGATGTGATCCAGAGCAATGCTACAGACTGTTGCACAGCGACCATTGCTATTGCCGAATGGAGTCATCAACATCTATCCTGATGAAGTCGCTCAAGGTGGCGGGTTCCTGTGTGTCTATATAGCGCAGCGTCCCTAGCTATCTAGCTATGGTGACGAAGGAGTCGGAAGGACCTTGTATGCTCATCTACTTCCTGCCTATTACCCCACCTGCCAACACATTCTTCAAGCGCATGTTGGTCTTTTCCAACCTCTCAATACTCTCCACCGCTTGCCCCATCTTACGCAGCAGGACGTCAGCCCGACGACCAGTTGCCCCTTTGCCATGCCAGATAGATTGGCCCGCATCCAACCCGATTGTTCGTAGTCTCAGAAGCTCTTCTTCGCAAGCTTTTATTGTTGCTTCAGCGGATGTAATCAGCTTTTCATTGATCGTTACCTCCTGTGAAGCTGAGAAGAGCGGATCTGGAAAAGAACAGCACGAATAGTAATCAATCCGCATAGAGTAGTCGGTGTGGGGTATTACCTTGAACCAATCGCTGAAATACATGGCGATACACCGGCCGCCCTGGTCGAATGGACACAGGGAAACCTTTCAAGGGAGTTACTTGAGTGCTGCTTGCTCAATGCTATTTGGGGCACGTACCGTCATCTGTGACAATAGCGATCAGTTCTGCTTTCTCCATTTCTCTCAGTGGTGCGTCGTCGCCTTTGAAAGGGAAGTTCAGCAGGGTGTCGGAATACGGTACCTGAGACACATTGAGCAAGGCGACAATGGGATACGCTGTGGCCGTTACCTCAGAATGGCTGGCGAGTTTTCTAACAATAGACCACGCTTGTTCTGGCCCCCAGGGTAGGACTTTAGCGTCCTCGTTATCCTCCCCAAAAATTGTTTTGCGCAGTTCACTCATAGTGCGAGTGGCAATATCGTCAACGGCTTGCGGAATAGTTTGGCCGTTTTTCACTTTATGAACCAACTTGAATAGCGATCATTGAAGATGAGTGGGTAGAAAAATGCGACGATCACGCACAGCACTTAGATCACTGGACCGTCCTCCTAGGAGGCCTATTTGAGCAGTGTCACTTGACGATAATGACGCACTCGGGTGGACCCCATCGAGCCGAGAGGACACGATGTTGAGTGCGCCGGTGGCATTCGCATCCGTCAGCGCCACAGTCGTCAGTGGGCGTGAACCAAGTGCTTTAGCGAGCCGCTTGTTGCTCTCCCTATTATCGCTCGCCACAATGACGTGAGCAATCTACAACCAGTCAGCTTTGGCGACATACGTTAGGAGTTTCCACAAACCTGGTTCCCGATCAGTGCCGCGGACCAGCTTGCGAGAACGTTTAGAATTGCCTCGCGCTTGGCTGCACCCTTCGCATCGTAATTTTTTAGGATCACGATAGGTAGGCCAGAGATATCATTTGTGGGTGGCTCCGATCTAGATTTCTCGTTCTGCATGGAATTGTCATGCTTCGTAGTGCCTGCCTCCTGGGCATCTTGCACCTCGGAAACATCGCCGATCATCTCATCGCCTATGCCCAGTTCGCTTATGACCCCATTTCCGGATACGCAATCGAGACGTGCATCATGGAAGATTCCACGTCGGATACGTTCGAGCCGGATTGCCTCTTCCAGACTGCGCCTCTCTGCCGCTATTTCACGCGATTTGGTTGCTTGAACCCTACGTGTGTGGCCAGAGTTGACGCGCCTCAAAGCAGACCCGACGACATCGAGTACATCCTGTAATTGTTCATCAAGAGACTTGCTGAAGCCGGCTACGGTGGATGATGAACACCCGGAGCAGGATAGTTGCCCACCACATACATTTCTGTCCTATGAGACCCGTACTGACAAGGTCCATCACATTATTCACCCAGGTCAGACCACTAAATGTCGGGAAATATCCAGTCTGGGCTGCTATTTGATGTAGTATTGCTGCGTCCGAATTAGCATTGTAGATTGCGGCGCAGTCGATAATGATAATGGGCCTAAGGTTCGGCCGAAGGCGCGATGAATCAACGTTGTGAGGTCCGAATGCGAAGTATGGCTATGGTATAAGGTACCTGTCTGATTTCGTCAACAAATGATTGATTAGACTTGACTTCCCCGAACCCGCCGGGCCATGCAAAAAAGCAATCGTACCTGTGGTGCCCGTGCTTGATCAACATGCATTATGATTTTCAATCGGATTGGGCGTGCTCACTTGGTACGTCGATGAGATACTGCTCCAGTGTGCTCTCGGCTTCCTTCCTTTCTTCCCAGACCACACCGCTCTTTTCACCCTCTCCAGGTGCATGGGAGGATTCGGCCCCCAGTCTTTGAACGGTTGCTTGTCGCAGCGACTGAACGAGCCTGTAATCTTCACAGTAGTACGGGTTTATATGGTATGTGAAGCACGCGCACAGGTCAAAGTACCTTTATAATCGAACCAACCCTCCATTCTCGCTTGTACCATAAGTGAACGAAAAGGGTCAAATATCTAATGGCAGAAAGACTTCATCAGAGATATTGTTGCTGACCGCCGAACCGCACCCATACCGCGTATGTCAGGGTCCCGAGCAAAAACGCAACGATGGGCAAGACGATTCTGGGATGATTAGATAGCCAATCACGGATTACGCGCCCTTTCATCGCTTGTTCATACACCACGGAGAGACGCGTGCTTGCCCCTGCTCCTGGCGCAGTAAATCCGTGCATGCAATTTTGCGCTCGTACAGCTGACCGGACTCTTTCAAAACGAACGATACTGGAACGTAACGTGCCTGCTGGAGCAGGTTGTGGACGGGTTATATCCTCAATCCTCCCATATGGCTGAGAAGGGCGGTGAGCGGGGTACAGTGGCACAAAGGTAAGATGATGAACAACATGCCCGAAACATTCCGTATAGTGCTTCCGGGTGCACATCTGGCCCTTCAAATTCGACCTGCACCGCCGAAGCGGCGTAGCGGCGCATATCCTGCATTTGGGCGTGTTACGCGTCAAGGTACATTTAGTTTCAATGCCAGCACATCACCTCAATCCACGGTTCGCCCCGAACAACCCATACATTGCTCGTACCCCACCCGGGCCAAGAAGGGAGCCCACCGGCCTCGGCAGCTTTGACACGAATGGCCTCAATGACTTCGGCAACGGCATCTGAGGCTTCCCTCAATGGCGCTTGGTCGTATTCAAAGTGAATAAAAATACCCCCATCCTTGTCTCTGAAAGGAACGCCTCAATGATTATAAGTTAGCATATGTGCCTGCGCCAGCGCCCACCTAGGTCGATCAACCCGAAGGAGCTTGAAATTATGGGAATCGATGGAATTCAGAAGACTGGACAACGAGTCTAGTACATCTTTCTCTCGAAAGGCGGCAAGGTAGGTGCCTAGGCATAACCATGTCAAGAACGGTTGCGTCATTTGTTATTGGCAGACACGAACGGATATCCCAGCTGGTGAGACGAATAGGGAACACAGAGTCAACGAACAAAGTCGCTCTGGACCGGAGTGGATTTCCTTTCTAACATGTTAGTGTAAAACGGGCTGTTATTTATGGATTCTGGGGACCCGCACGACGTGTGATGGGTGCGTTGCTAGTGGACTCGCGCCGCGTGCACCCTATCGAGGCGCGGTGGCGCAGGGACAAACTAGCCATCCCAATACCAGATCGACTTGATCTAATATATGCCGTGCACTGCTGCATAGTGACGTTGCAGGGGCCTGTTGTAACAGTTGGTCACCTCGACGACAACATAAACACTTCACGTCCATCCGGAAGTATGGCGGCAGACGGCTCTCATGCTTTGTCGTTGAAGGTGATGAGACTGTCCGTGAGTGTTATCAGGTCGCCCTGACCCTGCTCTCGTTGAAGCTCTTCACCAGCGGCCGAGCCTTGCGACCTCCCCACAACCGTTCTTTTCCAATCACTCATCTCTTACCGAGCATGCTGCTGCGTCTGTTCTGTCTCTTGAGGAATCAAAGTCCTTGAGTGCTTCACATCCTACGACTATTCGCGACTTCTCGCTTTCGGAAATCATGACCCTGAGTGCTACATTCGGTTCGATCCAATTGGGCGAGACATTTTCCGGTATCATAACTGTTAATAATGATTCGTATCACCCTGGTGTCGATGTGTCTTCTGTGCACCTCAGAGTTGAGATGCAAACGGCGACAGCGAAAGTTGCCATTGGCAGTAGTGGGGGCGAAGGTGCATCATTGCGACCAGCAGCGTTCATGGAGACCACTGTGCATCATGAGATCAAAGAACTTGGGCAACACGTCCTTGCATGTACGCTTAGCTATCGGATTCCTCACGCGCTGGTGAACTCGTACTCAATACCTGCGGATGACCCGGCTGATCCAACTTTACGCCATTTACGGAAGTACTACAAATTCATGGTACGTATGATTCGAATGACTAATGAAGCTTCCTCATTCTGATGGACAGTTGCCATCCCTGATTGACTTCGGGGTCAACTTGGATTAAGGTTACTAACCCTCTCTCGGTGAAAACGAAAATCCAAGCGGCCAAATCGCCGAACGCCCAACTAACGGCTTCAGAGCGCGAGAAGGTGTTTCTTGAGGTTCACATTCAGAACCTCACACAGAAGCCAATGACGTTTCAAAGAGTGTTGTTTGAATGTGTGGACGGTTGGACGGTAGAAGACGTGAACGACGACATTTATGTTGGGAGTGCAGCCACTGTTCCAGCACAAGAAGTCAGACAATACCTTTATGTTCTCACACCGCACATGGCGAAGAACACGAAGGCTCCTGCTCCTGGAAGCGTCATACCGTTGGGACGCTTAGATATTTCATGGACCACGACATTTGGCGAGCCTGGAAGGCTTCTTACATCGGTAAGTACAATTTATCCGGACGTCCCCCACAACGAAAAGCGGAAACATGAGGAATTGATTAAATGATTTGGAACAGCTGCTGTCACGCCGGGTACCCCTGGATGGGCCGCCGCCAACTGCGGTCCCTGCTCACGTGCAGCCGCAGAATCGCCCCATTGTTCGATCTCAATCTCCTGTCGTCACGAGCCGCCCCTCATCTCCTGCGCCGTTCAAAGTGCGCGGGACGCAATCATCTCGTCCACAATCGCCAATGACAGTTGCCGGGGCAGCGCCGCCGTCGCAAGCTGGCCGGCCGGAAATTACGGCGTCATTACTCATTCGACATTTGCCTTCTCGGCACGATATCTATGTTCGGGAGCCATTCAGGGTCGGATACACGCTGACATTGGCAACAACCCTAGATTCGGGAGCGTTGGAAGCCCTTGGCATCACCATCCAATTTTTAGAATTGAGAAATGGGGAAGCCTTGACCACGAGGGAAGAAGCTCCTGCGACAGGTGCCCCTGGTACTCCAATGGGGTCTCCAACTGGAACTCCAGTCAGGGGAAGTTTCAATTGGAATGAATTGGTGCCGTCTCCGATCGCCGCTTCCAAAGATGATGAGCAAGGGCGAGATGGAGGACTGGTAGAGTATCCTGACCCTTTTATTGATCGCCCGCTTGTGTCAACAGTTGATGGCTGCGCAGAGTACATTGGAACTTGCATCCTTCCGCTCCCACCTTTATGGGCTTCGCCCGGACGGAATGAGCACTCATTCGATTTTGACGCAGATTTCATTTCGGTCAGAAAAGGGTTGTTGCAGGTTGGAGGAGGGTTGCGAGTGTTGGACAGCGAACAACATGTGCTGGCAGAGTGGCCGTCGATTGGGCAGATCATGGTCAATTAGATTCCGGAGGGTTTTTGTCATCAAAACATGACGAGATATTCTACAAAGAAACTTCCAAACAAGGGCGGATGATACAGTACCAGGCACGAGCTCACACCCTCTTAATATCGCCTTTGTTCTTTGCAACACTTCTTTATTTGGAAACTAGGGCGCGAATGCGACGCGAGTTCAAGGCCTGTTACAATAGAGTTGAGCAAACCCTTTCCACTGTAATTCAGTGTGAACGGCTGGCTGAGCCCTCAAAACATCTCTCAACAGCCTCTTAAACGGCTGATTCAACTCACCTTGTTAAGCCTCGAGATTAAGTAAGGCTCCAGTGTTACTCAGGGATGCTTGGCTTTGGTGATCAATAAACTCATCAACTTCCTTTTTTGGTTTAAATTAAAGATTTTAGAATGGCCCACCCGTTAATTCGGTTGTTCATAAGACGGCAAACCCGAGCATATCCCTTCCCCGCTGGTCACCTCCCCGCTCCTCCCGTTCTTCCCTTCTATTCCGCCCATTCTCATCCTCTCCCCGCTCTTCACGCCATGGCCACAGATCATGATTTGGAGAAAAAGATCTCGATCACCTCGGAGGCTACCTCACCGGTGCCCGAGAGTGAGCGCGGGCAGCCATCTTGGTTGAGGCACTGGTCTTCCAAACTGCTGTCCTACGGCGTCGAAATTCACGGGTCAGTACACAATCGCTCGATCAACTCTAACAACTATCTCTCATCCGTTCGCCAACAGAGTCAGCCCAGTGCAACCCGCACACCAGACTTACACTAGCTTTATCAACCTGTTTTTTTTGTGGCTGAGTGCCAATGCAGGAATTATCACGTATGAGTTCTCTGAGATACAGCCACGTCCCGTTTATCTGACTTGTACTCTCGTAGCATTTCAACTGGTTGTTTGGGCCCGTTCATCTTCGGGCTTGGTTTGAGGGACTCCGCACTCGTCATTCTATTCGTCAACCTGTTCGGAACCTTGCTACCCGCATATTTGTAACTGACATCCCGCACATCGCCCTTGATTCTTGCTCACTCTTCCGACCAGTTCCATTTTAGGGCCCATCACTGGCCTTCGTCAGATGATCATTGCTCGCTATAGCTTTGGGTACCTCGGTGCTGTCCTTATCTGTGCGTATATGCTAAGTATCGTTCGTTCTGCGCCATTGACACTGCTCCCATCATAGCTGCTGCCAACATTGTTACTTTTATGGGCTTTTTAATTCTCAACGCCATCCTTGGTGGTCAGGCGCTCGCAAGCGCATCCAACGGGCATTTGAGTTGGAATGTTGGCATTGTCATCATTAGCCTCATTTCCCTATTCGTATGTATCCTTTCACCTTGCATCATACATTACGCTCAGCGAGCCCCACCCAACAGCTTACATTCTGCGGATATCGTTTCATTGCCATTTACGAGAGATACGCATGGATTCCAGTAACCATTGTGCTCATCATTACTGTGGGAGTTGGTGGCAAGCATTTTCAGAATCCAGTTCGTTTCACCAAGCATGTGTCACGGCAAAAACCTGATCCCTCCTGCTTGTGTTCGCAGCCTCCACATGCGCCTGCCACTGCTGCCCAGGTTCTCTCTTATGCCGCCGCTGTGGCGGGATTCGTTATCTCGTGGGCAACGCTCGCGGCCGACTACACAATCTATATGCCGAGCAATGTGTCCAAGGTCAAGGTGTTCACATATGCGTATTTAGGATTCTTTCTCCCTCTCTGCCTACTGGAGATCCTTGGCGCCGCCCTTATTAACACTGCCCTCGTTTACCAACCCTGGGCAGCTGGATACGAAGAGAATGGTGTTTCCGGCCTGCTTGCCGCGGCGCTTCATCCTGTCGGCCGTTTTGGCAAATTCTGCATGGTGGTTCTTGCTATGAGTATGTCGCCCTTTGCGCTTCGAACGTGTAAGACTCTGATCTTCCTTCACGCTAGGTATCCCAGCGGCTTGTGCGCCGACGATGTATTCCTTCGGCATCAGCTTCCAATGCGTCGCACCGATTTTTGCTTATGTGCCTCGTTGGGTTTTTTCCATTGCCGCCACTGCTGTGTAAGTCTCGAAATTTATACCTCTCTGAATGGCAACGCTTCAGCTTTTTTGGGTCAGTCTCATCCCCCTCGCTATCGTCGGCGCGAAGCATTTTGAGTCCGCTTTGCTCGACTTCCTATCGGTCATCGGATATTATGCTGCCTCGTTTGCCGCCGTGGTACTCATTGAGCACGTAGTTTTCCGCAAGTCCGGATCCCAATATGATCCCATTGCTTGGAATAGCTGGTCCCGACTGCCGATTGGTTGGGCTGGTTGCCTCGCATTTGCTATGTCATTTGCCTTCATCATTCCAGGAATGGACCAGGTGTGGTATGTTGGGCCTCTGGCGAAGAAAGGTTCCGGCGACATTGGTTTCGAGACCGGCTTCGCTTCTGCCGCATTGTTTTATTTCATTCTGAGGACGATAGATCTCAAGTTCGTCACGAAACGGCTCGGTGGAACGACTGATGATTGATTCACAATCCTGTCGCTTTATGGAGTTGTTTCGTTCACCATGCTGGGTCTACATTGTTCTTGTTCACGATTTTTGTACGGGTCCTTGCTGTTGCACGTTTAATGCTTGCTTTCTGTGTTACGATTATCACGCGGAGTGCCGGAGTTTTTTTGTACACCAATTTTCAGTAGATGTGCAACAATTCTTAATCTCATGACAACATTCCCGCTGTTTAATTAGTGAGATGGATATGGAAAAGGCATGACTTGACGCCTGATGCTTTGCCATATTTGGTGCACAGGCAACAATTGCTGGTCACGCCGCCATGGTCGAGCTCAACGTCAAAACATTCTGGAACCGTATACGGTCTATCCTGGACCGATGGACTGTTTGTTTCTCTGTGTTCTACAATGTCTACCGTCGGGTCAGCTCAATTGTGACATTGGCAGAATCCGGCGTCAGATCCTGACTGGGCGGTCGTCGGCGAGCTAGACGCGATCATGGTCCTATGCGGTGATGCCGCAGGCGAGGACGAGGCCGTCAGAAAGTCTACTGCATTTCAGGTACGCGACGGGGCGCGTTTAGTGTGTGGTAATCAAACGGCGGCTGAGCAAGCTACATTTTTATTCGGCCCTACTCCTCTTCAGACTTGGCTCCTGGGCTATGAATTTCCCTCCACCATATTGCTCATTCAAAAGGACAAAATAACCTTTGTGTCATCTGCGACGAAAAGTACGTCCCTTGCATTTTGGCCGTTTGGTGTCAGTTCGCGCTGACATAGGTGGCGTGCCCCTCCCCCAGCACAGATACTTAGTCAGCTCAATGATGGGGCCGCTGTTCCGTTGAAAATATTGACACAAGCAAAAGCCAAAGAACCCTCAAGCAATGCTATACCAGAGCTTCTCGAACAGCTCTCTTCATCAGTGAGGACATCGTTGATCAGGTTCTTTATCACTCCTCACGCCAATTTGCTTCTTCCATAAGAAACGTGTTGGTATTTCTCTGAAAGAAAAGCATACTGGCCGACTCGCAAACGAATGGACGGCCGCGACCAATACTCCGGAACGTGCAAATGTTTTCGAGTGGGTGGAGGTCGCCCCAGTGCTTTCATTGGCGATGTCAGTCAAGGATGAAGACGAGCTGGTTTGTCCTCGCATTGGTGTGGGCATCTCTTACGATTAACCGTGCCTTCGTCTTCCGCAGCGTTCAGTACGCACAGCGGCACATTTAGCGTCCGCTATTATGACGCACTCATTCGTCCCGAAACTTGAAGGGATTTTAGATAAGCAAAGCAAAATCCCGCACTCTTCCTTTGCAGAATATCTAGAAGAGCGTCTCGGTAATCCCGAAACATTAAAGGGGCCTGACATGCGTGTTTTCAATAAAAGTCGCCATCTGAATGATGTTGACTATTCCCTGGTTGAAATACCTTACTCCCCCGTCATTCAGTCCCGTGGTACGAAGGCAGGATATGACCTCAGACCCAACGCGCAGTCCAGCGATGACAACATGGCGTCAACTGGTGTGATATTGTCGTCGATTGGCATCAAATACAAGGGTTATTGTGCACAGATTAGTCGGAGTTTCCTAGTGGACCCCGCAAAGGTGCGGATATTCAAGGGGTGACTCATGATCACGCACTGAAAGACAGTCCAGGAGCAAGATGACAATTACACCTTTCTCCTGTCACTTCAGCAGGAAGTGCTGTCCAAAATGCACGATGGCGCCAAAGCCGATGTTATTTATGCTGCCGCGGTTGAATTTATCAGAGATAAGAAGCCTGGTCTGGAGAAGCATCTCACAAAGAGTATTGGATTTGCAGTGACGTAGTTTCATTCCCATTCGTCCAGAGTGATGCTTAGTGCCCTCGGAATAGACTGGACTTGAGTTCAGGGATAGCCAATGGTTACTGAGCTCGAAGAATACGAGGACATTGCGGTCGGACATGATTTTCTCGCTTACTCTCGGGTTTCAAGATCTTGAAGATCCAAAGGGCAGAAAGTATGGACGCTGACCGTGCTCGCTCGATAGCTCACGAATCGAACGCTTTTTGGTCACAGATACGCGCTCACCCTCACCGACACTGTCAAGGTCACCTCTAATGCCGCTGTGTGTCTCACGGAAGGCGGCAAGGATCCGTCAGATTTCATTTTCCGTTTTGAGGACTCCGACACGAAACCGCAGAGTTCTAAAGTGAACGGTAAAGGCAAACCGCTCGCGAAATCTGAACTGGATGCCAGATCTTCGAAAGTATCGGGTGGTGTCATAGTAGGAAGCAAGGTGCTCAGGGGGAAAACAAGGCAACAACTGTTGGACCCCGACGCTTCCAAGACCGTTTCGGCCAAAATCACAGAGCACCAGAAGGAACTTCACACTCAGCGCCAGGAAGAAGGGATCGCGCGATATGCAGGTGAAGATGGGGGTGCCGGGGAGGACCGCGGCAAGACCTGGAAGCGATTCACAGCGTACAAGGGCGAGGCTGGACTCCCGAGAGAGACGGAAACGCTGAGGGTAGGTTGTGCCTTCGTCGTTGCATTGATTCAACTGATTACCCGAAAGATATATGTGGATCGTAGAAACCAGAGTATCATTCTCCCTGTCAATGGCTTCGCAGTGCCCTTCCATGTGAACACCATAAAAAATGCTGTCAGCAGCGAGGCGGGTGAGTATATGCAATTACGTATCAACTTTCTCGACATTGGTAGTGGAGGAGGCAGGAAAGAAGATGTGGTACGTTTAACAACAGCAAGCTGAGCAAGTCCGCCTCACACTTTATACATAGCCTTTCGAGGATCCCGATGCTATCTTCATTCGGTCACTTTCCTACAGAAGCACGGACGCACACCGTGTGGACACCTTGGTGAAACAAATTACCGAACTCAAAAAGGAAGCAAACAAACGCGAGCAAGAGAAGAAGGAAATGGCAGATGTTGTTGAACAGGATAGTCTTATCGAACTTAAAGGTTTGCGGCAAGTCTGGCGTGCGTTGTTCTTCTTTAGTGAGCGACATTAAACATAGGCCGTCGGCCACACCGCTTGCCCGATGTCTTTGTTCGGCCCGCGTTGGATGGGAAACGACTTGCTGGCGAGCTTGAGGTTCACTCGAACGGTGTGCGGTACCAGTCCCCGTTGGGTCAAAAAATTGGTGCGTCCATCTCTCGGCCCAACCCGATTTCATACTCATCGTGTCTGGAATGACCTAGATCTGCTCTTTAGCAACATAAAGCATTTATTTTTTCAGCCGTGCGATGGGGAGATGCTCGTTATCATCCATTTCCACTTGCGGTCGCCCATCATGATTGGAAAAAAAAAGGCCAAGGTGCGAGACACTCTTGACATTCCTGACTGTTAAACAACTTTATTCGTCCAGGATGTGCAAATCTACCGGGAAGCTTCCGACGTGCAATTTGACGAGACTGGCAATCGCAAGCGCAAGTATCGTTACGGAGACGAAGACGAGATCGAGTTGGAACAAACTGAAATGAAACGGCGCCGCGCTTTAAACAAGGAATTTAAGCATTTTGCGGACAAAATTGCCGAGGCTGTGGGTTGCTTGGTTCTTTTTTGGTTTCTCACACCAGATGCTGATAAATGTAAAACTTTTAGAGTGAGAACCGACTCGAGGTTGATATTCCATTCAGGGAACTGGCGTTCGAGGGTGTCCCGGTGCGTGCAAATGTGAAGATGCAGCCCACCACCGAATGCTTGGTACACCTATCCGACCCCCCATTCACTGTTGTGACCTTGTCGGAAATCGAGATTGCGTCGCTTGAACGAGTGCAGTTCTCACTCAAACAATTCGATTTGGTTCTGATTTTCCGAGACTTTTCAAAGTCACCACTTCACATCAACTCCATACCAAGTGCACAACTGGATAACGTTAAGGAATGGTTAGAGTGAGTTGATCTCGGTCACTGCACCACGAGCACGCTCATGAATGTCATCTCTGCAGCTCCGTCGACGTTCCGTTGGCAGAGGGGCCCGTCAATCTCAACTGGTCGCAGATCATGAAGACCATCAACGACAGCCCCTTCGAGTTTTTCAAGACGGGCGGCTGGGGCTTCCTGGCTCAAGGGGATGATGCATCCAATGCAGTATGTTCAAGTGTGCAAAGCCATGTGTCAACGCTGATTGTGCTCTCGTGCAGTCTGATCCTGAATCTACGGGGGAAAGTGAATTTGAAGCGGACGCCGATGACTTCGTGGAGTCATCAACTGATGACAGTGCTTATGAAGATGACGCTAGTGATGGCAGTGACGCGGAATTTGACGTATCTGGGAGTGACTCTGGTGATAATTGGGATGCGCTTGAAGCCAAAGCTGCCGCCTCTGACAAGAAAAAGAGGGAAGCCGCTCATGGTCGTGGTTCTGACGAGTCTGACTCAGATCGGCCAAAGAAGAAAAGCCAGGCAAACGGCAAGTCAAAACGATAGATGGTCCCATATATTTACATCGCCCTATGTGTACTTCACGGATATTTAACCGTCTCTGGTGTTGCAGAACTGCCAACTCATTGTGTGCAAGTTGCACCTAGAAATATGTATTAATGGGCAACAACCTTCGGGACGGGCGACAGGCGTTATTGACAAAATACAGATATGCAATGAGGGGGTCGACCGTCAGTCGACAATGTGTGCAGTGTAGCAAATCATGCTAGGAAATGGGGTAGACAGGATTGACGCCGAGTGTGCGTGATTAACAATGCGTGTGTTATTAAGAGAAGCTGGAATTGATGAACCAAATAATAGAACATGAAGTGAAGCGTCAGCGCTTCTTGCGCTGAGGAAGCCCCCGAAGTGGTCGACGGTTTGGTGTTGTCGGCGTTGCAGGAGTTTGGGAGCTGCCTTCGGTGCCAGCTCCGAAAACAAATGGTGCGTTCGTCCCGCTGCCTCCAACAGTCGTCGGTGATAGCGTGGGACTGGCGACTGGAGAAAAAGTGAAGCTGAATGCTTGAGGGGCTGAAGGGGTCGAAGGCTGGGGTTGTGAGCTGGACGATCCGAACGTGAACGCTGGGGCAGGCAATTGCTGTGCGGCTCCAAAAGGAGAGGCTGGCGCGCCTGATGATCCAAATGGCGTAGATACTGTTGGGTCGCCAAACGATTTGGAAGGTGTCCCTGGTCGGCTGGAGGAGAGAGTGAAAGGAGTTCGTTGACTGGATGAGTCACCGAAGGTAGAGGAGCCTGGTTGCGTTGAACCAAAAGTAAAGGCCGAGGCGGCGGGGGCGGAAGCATGCGCCCCAAACGTGAAAGGACCATTACCGTTGGTGATGGGTTGCGGAGTGGCTACACTTTGTACCGGGCTCGTTTCCATCATATTCTCATTATTTGTCGTGGGCGGCGTTGTGGGGCGCGCATCCTGCGGAGCATTAATCCGAGAGGGGCTGTTGCCTACACGATGGAACAAATTGGTCGTAAGTTGCAGATAAATTGAATTAGATGCACACACTGACTGGAGGGATTGGGTGTTGATGACGGGGCAAATGAAAGCGCTGGGCCTGGAGTGGTATTAGGCGAAGACGAGAACGGCGACGGCGGCATCGTCGCAGCCTTATCGGCGCTCGCCGGTGCTGGCGGATTTCCGAAAGAGAATACACTGGGTCCTCTGGGCGGATTGGAGTGTCTCGTCTTCGGATCGTCCGACCCAACAAGGGACAATCTGTTGGCATTGTTCTGCTGCGCATTTAAACCAAACTTGAAGGGTTCCCCACCTACTGGGACTGCAGCGAAGGGCGGCTGCGGGATGGCTCTTGGCAGTTCTGGATTGGGAGGCGGGGCAGTAACTGCGCCGTCGACAGATGTCCCAAAGGCCAAGGTGGTCTGAATTGGCGGTGGCACTGTGGCTGGTGATGGACCAGAGGGGCTGACAGATGACGGAGAACCATGGCTCATGAGATTCAGATGAGACTGTTTCGCATCGACGGAGGAATCTGCATTCTGAGGGGCAGCTCCAGTCACTGCACCAGGCCACGTGAATGGCTTGGCCGGCTCAGATTCCTGAAGCACTATCACAGATTGCGGCAGAGTTACCGCCGGCAGGGGATTTTCACATTCAAGGGTAGGAGCCAACGGGGTGTCGGAACATGGCGTCGCGGGCTGAGGTTCGGGATGCCCACCATCCACAGCACCACCCGCGGACGAGAATTTGGAAGTGGAGGAATGTGTGGCGCTAGCGCCAGCTGGTGGGCCTAGATGATTCGTGGATGACCCCTCAGGCGTCTCGTTTGCGGAGGTGGTCGGGTTTGCCTCAGTCTGTCGAGAGTCGCTTTCAGATACTGTGGAAGGCAACGGTTTCGGAATATTCCCAAATAAAGAAAGCTTCTCAGCTCCTGCCCCTTCAGAAGGGGTGTCACCAAAGCCCGTAAAGGGGAACCGCCTCGCCTTCACATGGATATCTTCGTTGCCTTTGTGAACCACCCCCGGCTTTCCCGAATGCTCCGCAAACTGAGGACCCAAAGCACCGGCATTCCTGAACATCCCGGGAGTTCCAAACGGTGTTGACTTCGTTGCAACATTGCCGAATGGGGATGGTCCATTTCCTGAGGCAGGTGTTGGGACCGTCAGCAATGAACTAGCTGAGAACACCGTGGATTTCGTGCTACCAGTAGTAGGCATTTCTGTGGCAGGCATTCCACCAAAACCAGCGAAGAGAGACGTTGCGCTAGTGGCGTTGACAGCTAAAGGAGGCACAATGGAAGGCATCACTTCTTTTTTTATCCCTGGCGAGTTGCCCTCTTGGGGACCGAAACCGTGAGTGAAAGATGGCGTGGAGGACGGTGAAAAAGTTTTGAGGGCGGAGAGGCCAGCGTGAGACGAGTCTGTCGCCAGTGTGGGGGGGAGCGTGATCGAAGGAGTGGGATTACTTTGGGCCTGTGCATGAATTAATCAACATGAATATGCGAATATCTGCGTATATTTACCGTGCTTGGAGTTATGTTGACAGCGCGTTCGGCTCCGTCCCCATTTTTTCGGGATGTCACGGCCGCCACATTATTTGCAGTCACGGGTGGGGGCCCGAAGGACCAACCGGTGGGAACTTCGAGGGCAATTCCGCTCCTGCTTGCCCATTGCTCGAGTTCTATTTCTTCAGGATCCAGGGATTCACCATCTCTACCACCGTCCCCATCATCAAGTGCAAATCGATTCGGCCGTTTATCATTGCCTGGCGGACGGCGGGGCACGGACGATGCATGCACAGCAGAAGTGCGGGTGCGGCGTTCGCGAAGAGACGAGGGGGCTTGTGACGAGCTGTTCGAGTCGGCGATGTTCGCCGATACCGCATTGTCTGGCACAAGCGCAAACGGTAAGGGCTCAGCAGGCTCTTGGTCCTCCCCAATGGAATGGGGCGGGGGTAAAAATGTTGAAGCTGTTGGGGAAGATTCTGGCGGTATTGAAGGCCGAGATTCACGATGTAAGAGTGATGGACTTGGGTTTGCAGAAGTAGTGGGGGCCGTCTTCTCGGTCTTTGAGACCGTGCCATCTGCACCATGTGAAGTGGCGTTATGAACACCATCTCGTTTCTCAACGAGGCTTTCTAGGAGACGGTCCGAAGTTTTGGGACGCTCGACAGAATCGAAATTCGTAAGTTCCGCGGTCTTGTGCTGATGAGACCTGCCATATGGCTTGACCATTCTCCCAGCACGCCCAGCGAGCTTCGAGGCCGTTGCTGGAACAGGGACCTTAATTTTGGCCCGCTGTTCATGCCTTAACTTCCGGGATTGAGACCAGGGCAGCGCTTCCTCGAGTGCTTGAAATACACGATCGACGCTCATTTTCTCGGGGGAGGCTGAGCGCGCCGCCACGTAAGAGACGGCGCGTTGCGCTTGTGAGAGAGGCAAATTTACGTCTCGACTAGTGGAGCCTCGTCGCTGAAGAAATGTTAACAAGAGTTAGTTAACACTACAATTTGCTAACAAGACAACGCTGGGCCGTACCTGCTGCTGAGAATGAAGGTCGGTGCGCCCGAGTGCTGTCGACTGAAATGGCGGCACGAGCTGACTATTTACGCTGTCAGATAGCCGGCGGAGTGGTGACGCCGCAGGACTAAAGTTTGGGCGCGCTGGAGACACGCTATCGACACGCTCTGCATCAAGACTGGATGCGGCCCTAGGTTTACCTCGCTCAGAGAATATGGAGGACTGCCGCGGGGGGCTAGGGGCATGGGCGCCCATGGGGTTTGTGGGCGGCGCAGGGGAGGCCCTTGGCATGAACGGGGAGCGGTAGCGCAGGCCAAACGCCGTCCTGTCCGCGCCTTCATCGAGCGATGACTGTGGCGTGATTGAGGCTGCACGTCTTGCAAACACAGTGCTGCCAACGGAAGGACTTGCTCTGAGTGCAGGAGAGGCAAACCTGGCGGGTTCGATGGAACTCTGTCTACTGGGTGTCGATGGGCGGGGGAGAGGGGGAAGAAACGTGGCACGACCCGGACGGAGAGCAGCTGACTGGGTGCTTAGAAGGGGCACTGATATGGATGACTTGAGTGTAGTGGCAGTTGGTTGGTCAACAGCAAGGATGGCGTTTGGACTCTCGCGTCGACGTTTCTTGGGTGCGAGCTCAGGCCCTGAGGCATCCGGGCTGGAAGGTTTGCGTTTGACGTTGCCGTTTGAGGGACGGAGTGATGATACCGGATTAGAGTCTGGGGAGTTTGTAGGTTGAGTATTGGGCCCAGCAGACCCGCTGGCGAGCCAGGAGAAGGGTATGGTCACAAGGGACTTGAGGGAGTCGACGATGCTAGCGCTACGTCGTAGAGAGGGGCGTGGTTGAACGCGATCATATGGCTTCTCAGCACGATGACCTTTGAGTCTATCGCGGTCTGAGCGCGTAGGCCCGGTGTCCGCCATCGCGGGACCACTCAAACACACAACCACAGGAATAAAAAAAAATTGACCACGTGCCCCACCTCGTGGGCAATTGCCAAAGTGGTCATATTATGTGCCTCGTCTATGATTTATGCATTGTCGGGTGGTACTAGTGTGTCAGTAGCAGCAGTAGTAAGATTGGCCGTTGGAGATGATGCAGATTGACTGCAACGCTCTTCTTCGCACGTGTGAATTATTATTATCTTTCACATTGAACACTATTGCTCAAGATTTATACTGGCAGTTGTCGGAGCCGGCGTACTGATCCGACTGTGTTTGGTTTCTCAAGTTCCGGATGACCCATGTCGGGCCTGAACCGTTGGTATCGGTGATTTCGTCATTATTGTTGAGAGAGAACATTCGTCCCGGTTACGACTTTCCCCGTCAAAATTTGCGTGGGCTGTTTCCGTCCCACGGGGACCCACAGAGATGAAGATCCGAGGATCTAAGTGTCCGTTGAACTTGTCGGTAGAGACGGTGCAATGTCATGCAGTAAGCATTAAACCCGCTTTAGGCGTAAGTCTCAAGCGTTACTGTAAGTCTCAAGCGCAGTGATGCCGTGAGACTCTGAGAGTCGCGGGACTGGTCGGGCAAATTTTGGCGCGTGACTACTGGTGAACACCGGTTCCAATTCTCACCCTTTCCCGGTGATACCGGTATAAATACCATCATTACCTCTTCCCCTTCTCCCATCCTCTTCTATCAAAATGTCTAACACCTGCATTGTTGTCGGTGGTGGGCTCGCTGGTAAGATCATCTTTTGTCACGAAACTCTCCGTCTGTTTCACCGCAACACGTACTCCATTTCCAGGCCTCAGCTGTGCCCACACTCTCCTTGAGCGGGGTGCAAATGTCCTTTTACTCGACAAGAATGGGTCAGCATTTCCTTGCCGTCCCAGCGCCCAGTCGCTCATGATTCTCCCTCCTTAGTTTTATGGGCGGCAATTCCACCAAAGCCACCTCTGGCATCAACGGCGCCGGAACCGCCACCCAGCAGGAACTCGGTATTCCCGACTCTGCCAAGATCTTTTTTGAAGACACCAAGCGATCCGTAAGCCCCTCGCATAACTCATGACTCCACCCATTCCCGTTTCCTTACTCTTTCCCACCAAAGGCCCGCGACCTCGCCCGTCCGCCACTAATCAAAGTACTCACCGGAAAGTCTGGAGATGCTGTCAACTGGCTCCAAGACAAGTTCGCACTCGACCTCTCAAAAGTCTCTCGTCTCGGTGGTCATTCGCACCCACGCACTCACCGTGGCAATGCCCAATTCCCGGGCATGGTCATCACCTATGCTCAGCTCGAACGCCTCGAGGACCTCGCCGAAACAATGCCTGATCGTGTCAAGATTGTCTTAAAAGCACGTGTCACCAGGCTCGTTCATGAAAGTGGTGCCGTCATTGGAGTTGAGTATGAAAAGGACGGCCAGAAGACGACTGTTAAAGGCCCAGTCATACTCGCTACCGGGGGTTACGCCGCGGATTTCACTGAGAGCTCGCTCATCAAAAAGTATCGGCCCGAGTTTTACAACCTTTCGACCACCAACGGCGATCACTGCACAGGCGATGGTCACAAAATGGCGGTTGCAATCGGCGCAAGCAGCATCGATATGGAGAAAGTCCAGGTACATCCGACTGGCCTCGTCGACCCTAAGGATCCCGATGCCAAGGTCAAATTTCTTGCCGCCGAAGCTTTGCGAGGATGTGGTGGTCTCCTGTTAGACAACGAGGGCCAGCGATTTGCTGATGAGCTAGGCCACCGAGATTACGTCACTGGCCGTATCTGGGACAACGGCAAGGTGCGTTAGTGCAGCTTAACGATCCACCACATAACATAAACAGTTCAATAGTACCCAATCCGACTCGTGTTGAATGGCCAAGCGTCGAATGAAATCGAGTGGCATTGCAAACACTACGTTGGCCGTGGTCTTATGAAACGTTTCGAATCTGGAGAAGCTCTCGCTAAAGAGATGGGTATC
>Ga0307508_10001649_pt1 | contig 24854 bp, 26 predicted proteins | sample 9_EM_MG_FD_203089 | JGI IMG/M metagenome (GOLD analysis project Ga0307508, IMG submission 203089) | Populus trichocarpa ectomycorrhiza microbial communities from riparian zone in the Pacific Northwest, United States - 9_EM | ecosystem: Host-associated > Plants > Roots > Unclassified | place... | reverse complement strand
ATAAATTCAAATTCAAGGCTTATGTAATCGCGCATTTCAGGACCCCCCTGAAATGCGCGAAACGGACACCCCCGGCATCATTTAACCCCGGGTTAACCCTGACCTGTTTACAAAAAAGAGGTAGTATATTAAATGTAAATATCCTTCATGTGATGCAAATCAATGGTCCATCTTTTTGTGTGAAATGGATATGAAAATGGTGCCCTAACCATCCAGAGCCACCATAACCCTTACCTTATTTGCGAAAATATAGTAGAATGGGCGACGATGTTGGATCCATAGAAACAGATGCAGGCACAGTCACCCACGCTAGAAATGTTATCGGTTCTGCAGCGACTCCGTGCACGACTCGAGGCTTCGGGAGGGAAGCAGACGATGACGAGCGACTGAATCAAACGGCGATATAGCAGAACTGTGCCATACGTGAAGCTGACGGAAAGAAAGGAGAGCATGGATGAGCCAATGCAGGTGTGGTGACCTTTCCTCTACAGTAAGTCTGCCTGGACGAAGAGCTCAACAGAACAGAACCTACAGGTTGTGGTTTCCCAGTCAGCTGCACCTTGGTAGTGCGAAGCAGAAATGGTGCGCCCATTCTTTCCCAAACCCCAGAAACTTCATGATGTTTGGACGGATGGACATTGTCTCCATGCTGGGTAATCTCACAACCAGCCGTTTTAGGATGTTCAGGGCCTGACATAGACAGTTTGGTCTTCGGAAGATTCCAAGTTTGTTACAATGCTGTAGCGGCCCAGCAAAAACAATACAGAACTACTAGTACAACTTGAGATGTCAGATGAACGCGCGCGCGCTTTAACGAACACGACGAAGAGGTAGGGAGTCAAGCCTAAAGCAATGTGGCAGGTATCTGTTGCATCGATGGCTGGAAAGGAAATAGTTCATGTGCAGACATGGGTGCGGTGGGGAAAGTCCTGCAAAGACAAATGTAAGTACAATGCAGAACCGTCAAAAAGACCTCAACGTACGATGTTATGTCGGGGAAAGCATTACCCCTTTCTTGTCTCGCCGAAGCCATCCACCCCAGAACGGTAGACATTGTCGGACGTGCCTCGGGATCATAGTTCATAAGCTGTGAGGATACCGCAAGCAACTTCTTCCGGGCTGCCGAAGGACGGCAGCGTAAACACAGTTCTTTCAATGTTTTGCCACAGCTCCACAGGTCGGCCAGCAGGGGCTTGTACGGCCCCTCACGTATTTCCGGAGCAATGTAGTCTTCCGTGCCGACAACACCAACGTACATGTCAGATGGGCTGCGGACATGAATGGAGATGCTGAAGTCAATGATGGACAGACGCCCCCCTTCTGGAGGAATGAGAATGTTCTGCGGCTTCAGATCCATGTGGGCGACGTTGTGTTTGTGCATGAATTCGACTGCTTCGAGGAGCTGCAGTGCCACCGACCACAGTTGCTCGTCACAGTTCTCCAACGATGTCACCCAGTCCCCACCGAGAGGCATCGATATTACGGTGCCTCCTTCCACAGTCCAGAATTTGACGTCGGAGATCGTGTGATTTGAGCAGGATTGAATCCCTGTGAGGTATCGTAGAATCTCATCCTCCTCTCGCTGGACAAACTTGAGCATTCCGTGCAGATCCCCAGCCTCGTTCACGATGAAGGCAAGGTGAGGATGCTGGAGCAAGTGTCAGTACGAACCTACCACAGACGGCAAGGACTCTTACCCCCCAAGGAATGAGTTCGATCCTAAACTTCATCTTGCGCAAGATGTTTTGGATATCGTCCGCTCCGAAGATGGCCGGGTCGTGTTCGTCTTCTGTAAACCCCTCAGTTAGCGAGTGCATGGTGACGTCGTTGGCGTCGCCTATCGTCCTTGCTCCATCCTTGGAGAGCGACATGATAGGACGTGCGGCCGCATCGATCTTAGTTAGGCTTCCCTCTTTGTCCTGGTCTAATTCGGCAGACAACATGTCGACCTGCGCTGCCAGGTTAAACGTCTCTCGCAAAAAATCTGCTTGCTGATCCATCTGTGCGAGGTCAAAGTCTTTCTGGTGAATCGACACCTATACACTTCGTTGAGTGTCGCGTTCCAATGTAGCCGTGCTCGCTTACCGGCTGCTGCTCAGCACCTTCGGGATCGCCACGTTCCGTTTGCATTACGATAAACCGAGATGCACACATATGGGCATCGACACAGATGGCCACTACGAAAAACGTCTTTTTTGAGTCGAATCGTAGAAGATGCTGTCCCACGCGTGCAAGCGCGATGGCCTGAGTCAGCATTCGATTTCGGTCGCTCACGTCGGGTCCTGACACCGCTTCACAGATTACGAATGGAATCCCATGCCGAGGGGAAATGACCATACAGTCACTCTTCGGCGTAAATTTTCGGAAGAAGTGCGTGTTCCCGCAGTCCATGAAGATAGGGAACCTCCAAATTGCTCCCTGCAGGATCATTGGTGACAGTAGCGTGCAAACATGGCCGGTACTCACTGTTGATACTCAGCGTGACGAGCGGAAATTTCGGAGAAGAACACAGGCTGCAAGAAATGAATGTTGAGGTTGCCAGCCTTGATGGAGGAAGAACGGTTGCGGGAGATCTGTTCCACGTCTTTATTGAAACACCGGAGAACAATATAAAACGCAGTTAATTCTCGATCAGTAACCGCGGCTTTTGATTTGTCCGTGGTAGCTTGAAAGATGCGGTTGAACTGCTCTGGGAACTCGCGTGCGTTCCGAAGATCTCGTTTGTGTAACGACGGCTTCTAATTGTGATCGAAAATCAGCTGTGAGTGGCGCAACGAATGTGATTGCGTACGTGGTACCGGCGCTTCCGTGTCAGAGCTTCCTCGACCTCCCTGAATACAGACGGCAATAGGTCGATGGAGTAAGTCATACGACCACCTCGCAGGTTGTCTTCCACATCTGATAGTCCCCAGCTTTGCAGGGTATCGACCATCACTCGTAGACGCTTGAACAAGGCACTGTTTCGTCTGCTACTTAACTCTTCCATCGCTGACCTGGCAGATGCTAAAAAAGTAGTGCAGTTGAGTCGACATGATGCAATAGGATGGTCACGGCGGCGCTTACGACTGAGCCATTCTATGGCCAAATAAGCAGATCCACGGGAAAAAGTCTCTGGTACCAAATGCTTCACGGCGGTTTGCACGGGTTCTACGCGTGTTCTCCTTTTACTATCTTTGCATGACGCTATTGCCTTCACTATAAAACCATCGCCGCTCTCCAGATTTCCTGGTGTGAAGGGCACCGGAGGCGACAGGCGGAAGAAGACGCATTCCTGGAACGCGAGGTCTGCAGGAATGTGCTTCGATGCGTCTGGATCTTTCCGAAGATCCCGAAACAAGATGGCGAGCGGGTCATCGGGTTTTGCTGAAGTAGGCACAGGTTGGTCGTCAACAAGGACCCAAAACTCAACTCGATTGCCTGAAAGGAACGTGCCGATCACCGTCAAATTGAAATCATTGCGTAGAAATTCGAGAACACTACTGACTCATGACGTTGGTGTTGCGGGATTGGCAGGGAACGGTGACCGGACGCAGACTAATGCAGGTGGCTTGATGGCCAGTAACATTAAATCCGAAGCCGAACGTTTATGTCACGTGAGCGATAATCCAGGGTCGGGACTTCGTCAACGTACTTAGTACTAGTAGTGGGGCTACGACGTTGCTTTCACACTCCAGACACTGACACGGTGCGCGGTAAACGCAACTGTCGGATACTGAACTAAACACCACGACGAACCACCACAGCGCATGAGTGCCTGACATCAGGAACTAGTGCAATAACGACTTTGCCTGTACTGTCAAGGCCAACATCGGACGTTACGGTGAGCTGATCCAACTCCAAAATTTGTTGCGTGAATGTTCCAACGGCTGAAACCGACTAGCTTGAGACAACTTTGACGACATAACTTCAATTGAGCATCATGTCAGCCGCACTCAATGCACGCGCCGACTCGTCCTCACAATCTGCCATGACACTCCCCGACCTCTCCCTTGGCTCGCTTGTTTCTGGAATCTCTACACCAGGTAGAAACCGCAGGGTCCCTTCCATATCATCCCAAACAACCGCGCCCTCCTCAGCTCCGCTGTCTACCCCTTCGCTGCCAGAACATGCCGCCGCCAGTGTACGCAAGTGTGCAGACGAGCCCGGATCCGCTCTGAGGCGACTAGCTATCTCTAGTCACGAGGATGGAGACGAGGCTGGAGATGGCGGCGACTTCTTGGATACGCCAGGACATAAATGGGGTGATGGCCCAGGCACACCGATTGCGAACCGTAAACGCACTCGAGCAACCCCAAGCGGCAGCAAAGGCGTTACCCTCACCCTTCGCGATCAAGAAAAGGTGAAATTTCTTATTTGTCCCTTATGTGCGTGTAGTAACTACATTGCGCTCATGTAGCACATCGACAACCTCAAGAAGGAAAACTTCAACATCAAACTACGCGTGCACTTTCTGGAAGAGCGGTTGGCTCAACTCGCCCCTGACCAGGTCGACGCGGCCCTCAAACAAAACGTGTCCCTCAAAGTTGAAGTACAGCAACGCGGTCTAGAACTCAAGAAACTGAAGCGACTCGTGCTCGAACTCGAGCGTGAGTTGGAGCGTTCACAAAAGGAGCGCAGTGCGGCAAGTTCGCGCGATAGGGAACGCGATCTCGAGGCGAAGCTGCAGGAACGCGAACGCGAGATTCGTGAACTACGGCGGGGACGTGTTTCTACCGCTGATGAAGACGCTCTACGACGGGCCGAACTCAGAAATGAGGAACTCGAGGAAGAGTTGGATAACGTCAGAGGGTTACTTGAAGACAACGTGGAAGAGATCGAGCGTCTTCGTGAGGCTGTTGAGAGTCGCGGCGAGGACACTTTCGATGGGCGGGGAAACAAGCACGAACGGTGGCAACGGAAGCTAGAGGAGCTCGAAGCCGAGAATGATGCCCTACGCGCTCGGATAGAAGACCAAAACGAATTTCTTCTCAGGAAGGAGGATGAGAAGGAAGAACTTGTAGACGAGATCGCACAGCTTGGTTTGGAGATCGAGAACATCCAGCGAAGGAGAGAGGCAGAGTCGATCGAACGCAGCGAGAGTCGAGCCCAGGTGCTGGAAGAGCGAGAAGAGCGGGAGGCTGTGGAGGAAGATCTCAATTCCATGCGCGACAAACTCGCTGCGACGATGATCGAACTATCACAAAAAGAGGACGAGATTGAGATGAAGAACAAGGAGATCGAGGACCTGATCGCTGAACACGACCGGATTGTCGCGGTGGTCGAGCAAGAATGGCGAGGAGAAGTCGAAGAGGCGCGTGGACAAGTCGAGGAACTCCGCGATGTATATTCGTTCCTTGTCGAGCAGTCACCTACGGCTGATCTACTGTCGTGTCTAGGCCCTTGCAGAACGGGAAACAGAGTCGAAGGAACTTCGTCTCAACATCTCCGAGCTCGAAACCAACACCAACGAGCTTCATGCCAAGTTCGAAGCCACGTTGCAACATCTCGAGAAGGAGGCAGACGAAAAGGATGTTGAGATCGAAGCTGCAAATCGGGAAATAGAGAAACTGAGTGATCAGGTCTACTTACTGGAGGAGGAGAACGACCGCATCAAAGAGGAAAGTGATCGCGTTCGTGAAGACGATGTTGTCGAGCGAGAAAGACTCGAAGTGCTCGCGGCGGCGCTTAAGGAGGCGAGTTTAGCAAACACCGTCAATTTGTCTGACTGACTTCGGCCTTCATAGAAAGTTAATACACTCAAGACGCAACTTCAGGACCTTCAAGATCTCTATGATCAAACTTGCCAAGACATACTCGCCCACCGATCACGGCAAGAGGAATTGGCGCGACACATCGAGGATCTCGTTGCAGAAATCAAGCATGAACGTGAGGAGAGGGAGCGCTTGGAACAGGAACTTTTTAAGGTCGAGAAGGAATACGACTCCCAACTTCGCCATGAACGACGGACTCTCGAGGTCAATGAATCTGCTCTCCAGTCTGCTCTTGATAATCTTGCAAAGAATGAGACACTGCTTGAACAGCGTCAGTCAGATATCAAGGCATTACAAGACGCGCTTGGAACCAAGGAGGAGGAGTCGAAGAAACTCGGAGATTCGCATACGACGGCGAAGTTCTCACTTCAGCTCGAGGTCGATCGTTTGAAGCGTGACATACAGACGCTTGAAGATGCTCTGGCACGTGCACGTCAAGACACCGCGGCTCGTGAGGGCAACACGCGCGAACGTGATCTCACGATCGACAAACTGCACAACGAACTTCGCGACCTGACCACGCGTCTCGGGAATCAGACTCAATCTCGTCTCCACCTCTCCGAAAAGTTCGATGCTACCCAGGCGAGCTTGAAGACCGCAGAATCCGAGGCATCTACGTTGCGTGCCAAGGTCCACGAACTCGAGGCGCGGTTGGCGAAGGATCAAAAGTCACTGTTGAGCAGTGAGAGCCAATACCGCGACCAGCTTACTGAGCGCAATACGTTGTTGCTCACTATCTACCAGTACATGGACAAGATCCTCGGTGTGGACAAGACTCCCGTACGTTTTTCTTCTCTCATGATATATATATATTCGCTTGACCAGGCGCATCCGCAGAAGAAAGGTGGCCAGGCTGAGACAAAGCCATTCACTAACTTTAGCGTCTTCCATGACAACCTCATTACACGCCTTAAAGCGCTCAGTCAGATACAGCTAGACTTTGATAAACGCGTCAAGGAAGCCGAACTGCGATTCACGGAAAAACTGGTAGACATGCGGAAACAGCTCGACGCGCGGTGGAAGCAAATCGATAAGTTCGAGACGAGTGTAAAGGCATACGGCGATGCGAAGGCGACGTGGAGGCGCAAGTACGTCGCCAAAGAGGGCGAGCTGGAAGCGCTCAAGGTTCGTTGTGGCAGTGGACGTCTCCTGTCTGCTAACCCCACCCGGTGATGCTACAGACCACCAATGGCGATCTCGTTCAGCAGCTCGCGACCGCGAGACGTCCCACACAAGGCGACTCGCAAGAGATACGGACGCTCCTGTCGCGCGCTGTGAATGCGGAGAAACGGCTGGTTGTGGCAGGTAATCAGTTACTTCAGCATGAAGAGAAGATATCGACTTTGAACCAGAAGACATCGACCGCGGACGCCAAGTGGGAAGCGCGAGTGAAAGAATATGAAGCGCGCTTGAAGACTGCCGAGGAGAAATACAAGCGAGAACGGCAGGGGGGGAAGGAACGGATCCTCGAACTCGAGAATCAGATCAAGTACGTGATTGCGTCGTTTTTCGCCACCTTTTTGCCTCTACTAGTCACTGACCTCGTGTGGTTGTTCGTAGGAGTCTGGAGCGGCAGAATGAAATTGCCCACACGCGTAATGTACAACTAGACGTTGTGAGGGAGAGCACGAGGACGGGTGGGAGTGGGAGGGGTCGTGATCGGTGATGCGATTTAGATTTTATTCAGCGCTTAATTCCCTTCTCCTTCTCTTCTTTTTGTGCTCTTAACTGTCCAGATTCGTCACGACGTAACATACACTCCCACCTGTACTCCCCTCCACTATGCATCTGATCTAATACACGCTTACATGTCGCGAACGGACCCGGGTTGCCTCATGGACTGGTCACCGGACTAACCCAAATCAACCAACCGAGGAACCACACGGCTCCGAATCATCATTCTATTCCGTTGCGACTAGAACCCACCCCAAACGCAATATAATGTGAAGTCACGAAGTTCGATATTTAGAGCAGCGTCACGCTTTGAATCGTCTGATCGCGCCTTTGGATTTTGTGATTGGACACCTCATTTGGGCGCTTTCTAAAGATGAAGTCCCGGACACTACAAAGAGTAAAGTCGATAGTCGAGAGCTTCAGTTACACTCTGGACTATTGTCATGTTTGGTATAGTAGCCCAGCGTCCGGCATTACGAATTAACTTCGTCAGCTATGACGCTGACCCGGATGTGGGCATTTTTGACGGTGTGATGACGTCACAGTCCGCGGATGCTCCAACCGCAATGTCCTCTTAACTGTAGGATAGTGTCCAGGAACCTATTTATTATCATCTTCTGTGACTGTTTCTGATCAATCTCCTCGCGCTCAATTCGCACCAATGGAATGTATGCAGCACAAAATAACAGTTACATATACATTCAAACTACATAACTTAATCGGCGAACACGCGAAAAGAAATTTGGCAAATTCGCCACAAAAATTTACATAGACGATTGTGAACTTGTGTTATGACAGAAATGGGGACTTGCGCGGGAGAACGGGCTTATCTTGCGCGCGATTTCGATCGAACCGATCTTCTAACCTGCAGGCCGACTCCCTGACTTCTTTCTCGGTGCATTTGAACCAGTGGTCACGGTATCGCCAAGACTCGTCTCCGAGTCGTTTGTGATACTCGTCGAGCTTCCACTTGCAGTGACAGTAGCCTGAGCTAGCCACATTATCGTGTATCAGTATCGGGACGGGGACAAAAGACTAACCCGTGGTCCCTTGATGATGAGTCGAGGCCACTTCTTTTTTGCTCGCTTGTGAGAGACGCTGGACCAGCATATCGTACATTGGCATCCGTTTTCGTACTCCATTAGAAATGGTAACTCCAATTACACCCGAATCGTTAAGTGAGCGTGCATATATCCATTTGGGGGTTAGCAAAGTGGACTTACCTCGCGGACACCACGTCACGCCGGTGGTGTGAGAGGACGTGTGGGATGGGGGGCGGACGGGACGCCACGCTGGTGGGACGAGAGGGGTGTGTTGGCCATTGTGCCCGTGGGGGGAATGGTAGGCCGCGCATCTATGGGATGAGAGAGGGGACACGCTGGGCGTCACGCTTGTGGGATGGGTGGCATGTCGGGCATTGATCCCTTGGGATAGGAAGGGGCACCAAGGTGGGTGGGCGCCGCGCTCGTTACATGAGAGGGTCAACGCAGTGAGTATCGTCGTGTGAGGCAGTGGGCATCGTGGGATGGGATCTAGAAGGGGAGCACGTGGCGTCTGGCTGTGCATGTGCGTCCGCGGGTGGGCGCTTGGAAGACGGCGGTCGCTGGGACCTGAACGTAAGGGACCATTTTGATAGGTAATGGGGGGCCCGAAGCCGGAAAGATCGTCCGGAGGTCAAAGAAATAGGCGATCGAAAACTAAATATGTCATCCTCGTCGTAAAGTGGCAGCCTTACAATCACTATGTACTGTGAACGAACATGGGGTTGCGGGCTAGTGCGGAAACCAAACAGCTGGTGTCACTCACCTAGAGAGCGCGAACGAGCGTAGCAAGAACCCGAAAGTCAGTAAAGGAAGCTTCATCGTGGGCCGAATGATGCAAGTCAACAAGCGGTCTTCCCTTACGTTCACCTTCTTCCCGGAAACCATACAGCCAATGAGGACCAATAGCCGCAACCCAATACAGCTTGTTAATAGCTATTTTTGAAACTCGTACCCAGTATCGACATCGATTCGACGCATGATCAGTGGTCTACTCTATTCGGCCAGTGGTGGGTGTTTTTTATTTCGACAATGAGAATTGTTCGAAGGGCAAAAAAAGGCTGGTCGGCTGGTTTCGCGACCTCGAGGATGAGATCGGGAGGACCATCTCGGAATAGGTCTTGATTTGCGGGCTCACAAGACAGTTGTCAGCAGGTGGAAACAGGATCGTCAAAATTGTCAACCAGGGTCCGAGCCAAAGATCTTGGTTCTTAGGCGGATGGATCGAATCGTAGACTTACTGTCAAGGAGGTGCATTGAGCAACTAAGCGGACTTACAGGTGAGAGGAGGAAACAACATGCAAGCACTGTTTCAGGGGATGCCAGTGGCGAACGTCGGCGGGGACTAAGGAGATGGTAGCCGACCGTGACCCAGCCTTTCGGTTGGGCGGCATCGACGGTGCCGTATCCACCGCTGTAACGGCGAGCTGCAGTGGTTTGAGAGGGACGCAGTGCTGGGATGGGGGACCTATAGAAGGTTTCGGCACACGGCGTGCTTACAGGTCGCAAGCGCTGGTGCAAGAGGCACTATCAGGCCTCAGGCACAACATTATCATGTGGGGAGTCACGGACCCAACTGAAGGGCCATCATTGCCAAGCCAAGCCAGCATGACCTGCCACTCCGGGACTTGCCAGCCGCCGCCGCCGCATCAGCGCTTCAGCGCTCATCAGCTTCTATCTTGATGGGTCAGTGTCAAAGTTCTGTTCGGCCCTTCAGCAAACCCACTGCCGACGACCGTCTTCACACTCACATAGGCCCTCCAATCATAGCCTTCGAATTCGAGCGAAAAAGGAAGTTATGGGTCCGTTTACGGTACTCGGTAAACGCAGAACCTCCACTGGCAGAACCAGTTTACATAAAGCTGTCCAGAACATCCTACCAACCCACGGAAAGTAATTATCCATATGGAACTACACACACAAGTGATCATGATGATCACCGTCACCCGAAAGGATGGCACAGCCTTGGGCCAAAGTCTCTGGGTAATGAGCTCCGGTGGGACTTCAGACACTCCCATGGGTCCAATTCTTAGGTTCAATTGCGTGTACGAATATCCGTAATGACAAAAGTGTAGTCTGACGAAAGTAATGGTTTACATACCGGCCAGTAGTATTACCAGTCCCCGCCAACATCACTGGCATCATGCATGATACCTTGCTGTTCCCAGCCGGTAGCCCGTAGATCAGAATATCCTCAACCGTCTGGAATGTTGGTTCATGGGGTTGCCACCTATGCGGCGGCATCACATATGAAGAGAACCTCTGCATTTTGTGCATGGTCGAGCTGGGTAGTCATAGAAGACCCCGGCCCATCGTAGATCAGAAGTTTCTCGAAAGCTGCTGCTTGCTGGGTTGTGTCATAGAGACGGCCAGTAGTGGTGTCGATGGGAATAAGGGCCCGGTCTCCATCTCTCCAGCACCGTGGTGCATCGGGGCGTAAGAAATCCGGTGGTAGCAATTAAATACTTTATCCTAATGCACGAGGCCAAAACGCACCAGCAAGCCAGTCAAGATAAACCTGTTGGCTCTCACATCCTCGTTTATGGTATTCATGATCTCGAAACGACATTCTGCAGCACCCTGTACGCGACCTTGGGTATACAGGCATCCACGTTGATGTTTCTGCTCATATGCATGACTATAATTCAAGGAAGAGCAAGCCGTGGTAAACGATGACGGCCTCCAAATTCACGCTATCCTTCTGTTCATTGGCTGCACATTGAGATTCGGCGAACTTGTTGCGAAGCTCTTGGTCGGTTTTTTCCAGACACGCGATTTTGCTGTCTAGTTGGCCTGAATCATGGAAATATGCGTCGGAGTAGCAGGGGACATAGTGCTCGAGCTCTCCTGAGTCCTGGGCGCGTGGGCACTGGATGAGGATATCCGATTCTCATGATTGCTTTGTTGACATGTGGCGAGCTGATTGCGCAGTTCCCAGATAGGTTACTCGAGATTCGCTGGTCCTTGGTCTTCGGATGGACATGGGTATTAGAAACCGGGAGAGACATTATCGGCTCGGGGCTGGGAGTCGCTGAGTGCCGGTCACGACTCACACGGCCCTGCCCTGCAATGTCCGAATCGGGTTCAACTCCGGTGACCTTGCGCTTGAGCCTCCTGACTTCCGAGTCAATGTAACACTTTTGTTGCTACGGATGTTCGTCTATTCATCCGATTTTTTGGACTTCACAACTGGAACACCAGGAAATAGGACGAAGCGGTTACATCTTGCGCTACTGCATTGAATATTGGTTCCTCAAGGCCTCAATCTTGAATGCTGTACTACTGAAGTGGGCGAGCATTACCTTGATTCGTGGCTCAGCGGACGAAGCATTGAGCATTGCAGCCAAGGTATGCTCTCCATGATGGTTGGGCTGACTGAGGTGGATAGTGACTCCCTTTCAGTTTGGTTCCGAGGTTTGTCGTTTACTAGAACGGGATGGTAGACTCACGGAGGCAGTCAAGTGTCTTCTCGGACAACCAGTAGAATGCGCCCAGGTTGCAGCCGCGACATAGCCTATTTGTGTATGGGGGTGTCCGGAGTCCTTCAGGCTCGAAGACCATACGTTACCCAAGAGAGTGGTATGGACTTCGCCCCGAGGTCGCCGTGCTTTTTTTTAGCTTCACGGTTGTTTGGTTTTCCATACAGGTACGTTGTGCCATTAGATTGGGCGGTAGTTGATCAATTCCGAAGAAGTCTGGTCAACGCTGTATTACCTCAAACATAGAGTAATTGATGGGCCGTTATATTAAGACACTGCCAGCGTGGGGATTGGTAGCCCGTTCACGTATGATAGGTCCCGGTTGCGCTCATCCAATTTTGATACTTAAGCCAAGCAACTCCACTGCCCACTCTTCTAACCATCCACTTCAGAAGGTCTGATTTTGATCCGCTGCTTAATCCATTCTCATCGTCAACCAGGACTATTGACTAAATCATCAGCGACTACAAGAATGTCAGCTGAAGTCCCCGTCGCTATCATTGGCATTGGCTGTAAATTCCCTGGGGGGTCCGACAACAAGGACCTTTATTACGAGTTTTTAAGGAATAAGGTACCTTTTGCTTATGGGCTCTGTTTGTTGATCATTCGCTGAAATACGACTGCAGGGTGATGGAATGATCACACCTCCACCCGAGAGGTGGATTCACGAGGAGTGGTATGGTACGTCATCGATCTTGTCGCTCTGTCTTGGCTGTTTGATGACATCCAAATTGTTCTCTCCTTGACAGGTGGCAAGGACGAACCCGGAAAATACCACACTACCAAATTAGCCTTTATTAATGGCATTGATCGATTCGACCCCCTAGAGTTCGGTATCTCCGCAAGGGAAGCGGCATGCTTTGATCCCGCGATTAGACTCACATTAGAAGCTGCACAAGCGGTCCGTCCATACGTCCTGCTTTCCCGTCCAAGTCACTGACCGGGTCTTCCAGGCGCTACAAGATTCGGGTATCAATTACAGAGGTTCCAATACGGGCGTCTTCTTCGGTAACCTGTTGACCACCGTCGACGAACTTGACGATGATCGATATGAGATCGACAGCCACAATGGCATCGGGCGCTGCGTGTCTATCCGAGCAAACCGCATTTCTTTCACATTTGACTTGCGCGGTCCTTCATTGACGGTAGACACTGGTACGTTCCACACTTCCATCACAATCGCCCTTGGGTATACACTATCATTTCTGTTCAACAGCCTGCTCGGCATCAGCAACTGCGATGCACCTCGCACTTAACTCAATTAAACATGGGGAGGTTGACCAGGCACTCGTTGTGGGTAAGTGAAGTATCGGGATATTTGTGCAACAAGCGAGATATTGAAATGATATAGGTGCAAATACAATCATCAACCCCGAACATACCGTTTCATTCTCCAAGCTCGGTGTTTTGTCACCCACCGGGTCCTCTAAATCCTTCGACGAGTCAGCCGATGGATATGCTCGTGCCGAGGGAGCTGCGGCCGTTCTCATCAAACGACTTGATCTCGCTGTCGCAGATGGAGATTCAATCTATTCTATCATCAAAGGCAGCGCCGTCAATGCTAACGGAAAGGGAAAGAGTTTGACCATGCCCGAAGGAGACATGCAAGCAGAAACGATCAAGGAGGCCTATCGGGTTGCCAAGAGGGATCCATCAGAGGCATTCTTTGTAGAGCTACATGCTACTGGTGAGTTATCAACGACTGAGTCGGTGAGACCTATGGTATTGATCGCGATCATAGGAACCAAGGTTGGTGACCCCATCGAAACTAACGCGGCAGGCAAAGTGTTCTCGAAAGGCCGTGATGCTAAAAAGCTTCTTAGGTGCGCTCGAGTTGGGACGTGTTCTCGTCATATCGCTAATAGTTGCTTCTCAGAGTCGGAAGCGTCAAGTCAAACATCGGTCACGCTGAAGGATGCAGTTTCCTGGCAAGTTTGGTAAAAGTATCCCTGATGTTGCATCACAAGGAGATCATCCCAAACATCCGGTTCACTAAAGCCAACCCTAAGATCGACTTCCCTGCTCTGAAGATGCAAGTGCAGACCGAGGTCTGTATTTTTCTTGGTTTGTGCGAATTGTGTCGGCTGATAAGGTGACCTCTTCAATAGCTAGAGAGCATCACCGCAGGGATGGCTGCGTCCGATGGAGTATGGGTGACATCCGTTTCCTCGTACGGTGTCGGTGGATCCAATGCACACATAGTGTTGGAGAGCGCGGAGACAGTGGCCCACCTCACAAGGGTCGTCGCTGCACCGCCCACCCAGAAGAAGCCACTATACCTCTTTTCCATCGGATCTCTTACGGAGCCTACCATTGGACGCTGGAGGGACGCGCTCGTCAGCGCTTACGACGGGCTAACCGACGACCGCGTACTCCGCTCCGTCGCTCGCGAGCTCGGGCGGCAAACGCGTGCTTACCCCAGTCGTGCCTTCGCCATTGGATCGTCACTCGATGCGTCTCTCAAGTTTTCGAAGCCTGTCCTGCGACATTCTAACGCAAGCCCGAAGCTTTGTTTGGTGTTTTCTGGCCAGGGACCGCAACATATCTTCATGGGTCGTCAACTCGCCGAGAGCTACCCCGCCTTCCTCTCCGCAATCCAAGAGAACGACCGGATCCTGGTTGAGAAGTATGGACAGGGCTCGATGCTCGAGCGCACCGGTCTGTTCGTTCCCGGAGTGGAGTGCAAGCTGCCTGCGAACGGAGTATGGCCTGTCCAGGAGGTCGTGTTATCCTTGGTGTTCATTCAAGTCGCATTAGTGGACCTCGTGAGGAGCTTGGGGATCCAGTACGATTTCGTGGTTGGTCACAGGTGAGGTATACCGTTCGTCCTACTTGTCATCGCTGACCACGGTACAGTATCGGTGAGATTGCTATGGGTTACGCCTCTGGGCACTATGATCGCGAGATGGCAGTTGGCATCGCAGTCGCCCGTGCAGCCGCCATGACCCGTGCAGACGGCAATGGTGCCATGGTAGCTCTCGGCGTCAGTGTACAAAAGGCTAAGACGATGATCCGCAAGGTGCTTTCGCAAGCCAAGGCGGTCTCTGGATTGTGGATTGCTGGCATCAACTCTCCTCAGGCTGTCACCGTTGCTGGAACCCATGAACATATCGACGCCATCATCGAACTTGCGAATGACCCCAACGCCAAAGTCTTCGCCGCCAAACTTCGTGTCACATGCGCTTTCCACACACCTCTCATGGAGCCACAAGAAGAATTGTTCAAGGAACGGGTTGCAGCGACGCCTCTGGGTCAGGGAACCAAGATACCTTTTGCGCGCGTAATGTCTACGACAGACGGAAGGTGGCTGGACAGAGACCTCGACATCAACTACTGCTGGGATAACATTCGTCGTCCGGTCCTGTTCGGAACTGCGATCAACAAGATCATTTCCGACGAAGGTCCCGACGGTGTGCGATTCTTGGAGATTGCGCCGCACCCGGTGTTGAAGGCGTACCTCGAGCAGTGCGGAGGTGAACCTATCAACTTGATTCGTCGTCCGAACCCAAAGGTGCCTGCCCAAAATACTGGCGAACATTATCAACTTTTAGAGGGTATTGGGAATCTTCTCAGTACTGGTTTCCAAAACGTGGACTTTGACAAGCTGTGCGCTTCCCCTGACGGCGTTACTGACTTCGTGAAAGCGAAGCTTCCCGAATATGCGTACAATAAGTCACGCTGCTGGAAGGAGTCTGGATCGCAGCGATCTGAGAGGCTCAGAGAGCGGCCCCGTCCCGTTGCTTCTCCCCACTTTCGCGTTAACGTTGATAGTCACCCCGATTTGACCGGCCACATTGTTTTTGATGCGACACTGTTCCCTGCATCCGGGTGCGTCGCATCCTTTTCTTTGTTGGTTGATCGACGCTCAATGTTCGGCGTAGTTACATCGAAAGTATCTTGGAGAATGGCGCGATGGTTGTCAACCATGCCACAATCCACAAACCATACGTTCTCAATGGCGCCGGCTCCTTGCCAGGCCACGCTGGCTGTGTCATCAATGGCGACAAGTGGGAGTTCAAGGCGACCACCACCCCCCAATACGACAACGGTACCATCATACTAGATTCCGTTTACGCCAGTGGTTCCTTCTCTCGGGTCAACCCGGCTTATGACGAGAACGTTTCCCGTACCTTCGACTTCCGAGCCAAACTTGCTCATTCCCAGGGCTCCGTCACTGGGGACGAGTTTTACGAAGCCATTCCCTCAGCGTATGGGTACCAAGACCACTTCAGGAATTACCTCAAGGTCGTACACCAGATCAAAGACGAAGCCAGCTGGGGCGGCAAGGCGTATCTAACATACCTCGAAATCCCGGAAGGCACCCCAGACGTCTTCGGTCAAGGCTACGCCATTCACCCAGGTGTCCTAGACAGTATCACGCAGTGTGGTCTTGCAATGTTCATCAACATGGAGACCAAGCAATTCGACTTTAATGGTGTTTTTCTTCCGGTCAAGATTGATGCCTTCCGTCGCTGGGATTCTCGCGATGCGCCGAATCTTGATTCCGAGATCAGGAAGGGTATCTGGGCGTACTTCACAGCTATCACATGGTCGCCTATTGGTCCTTACAAGTCGAACTATATCATCGCCAACTCGGAGGGCAAAGTACTTTTCACCATCGAGGGCTTCGAGATTGCGCTTGCCCCCGACGCTGAACCCGTCGGCATCACGGACAACAGTCGCGAGGAGCGTCTGACCACCGTCTGGCAACCCAAGTCTTTCCCTGCATCTTTCGATTCTCTTCCACAGCCAGTATCTCTTCGTTCCGCTTTCGAGGGCCTTGGACGCGAAGCAGCGGCCGCGGGCCGCAAGGTAGTCCGCGTTGCTGATGTAGCGAAGACTTCCGAAATCGCCATCGACCTCGACGCGGTTCTCGAAGCTCTTGTCGACGAATGTGGTGTTGTTGTCGAGTATTTCTGTGTTTCTAGCACGCCATCGGATGCAGACGCAAAGACCGTGACCCTCAAGTACTCGCACGCTAGGTCGCTCGTTCTTGAATCTTGGAGCCTTGGTGAGGACTCTGCGAACACCCCACTCGCTAGGTGAGCGGATTCACGCCGGATTCGCTCCTGGTGTTTACCAAATGTCTCAGTTTCGACGTGGTGGTGCACCACGTTGATCTCGCTGCAGTGCAACTTGACATCACTTCAATCACAAATATCGTCGGAAGAAATGGTGTTGTTCTCCTCTCCGTGACCGGTCAGTTAGGCTCATGGTTTGCTCGGTTGACTGACTCTCATTAACCAACCCAGATTCTGGTGTGGAAGTGGAAGACCCAAGTGTCGAACCTCTCACTTTGGCCGCGTTGGCTAGGAGGTTTTCTGCTATTCCCGGATCCGTCATCCGTGTTTCAGACCTTACTGACGGAAAGGCACTATTATATGCTAAGATCACACAGCCTACTCTTTCGGTCCCTGCTAACCCATTCAAGACTGTCATTGTTCACCCTTTCCAACACGGCCAGGAAGGGGATCTGACAGAGATTGCGAAGAATATCTCTTCAGAAGCCGAGCTGTGGATCACCGGAAACGACGATGCTGCTGGCATTGGAGCTCTCGGCATCGCATCTTGTCTCATTGCAGAATCTCCCGAGTACCAGGTATTCTCGGTTCTATTCGAAGACCACTCCCTGGACGAAGTTGCGCGCGAGAAGTTCGTGCACGATCTGCGCAAGAACTTGCTGCATCTCGAGCAGCACATGAAGATCAGTAAGAACGGCGACGTCTTCGTCCGTCGACTCGTTCATGGTGGTGCAGATGTTAAACAAGTCCCTATTCCTGCTGCTGGCTTGGCGGGGTCATCTGGTGCTTTGGCCGCTTACTTCCCGCCCGCCCTCAAAGCTTCGGACGTGGAGATCGAGGTCAAGGCGCTGGGCATCGAGTCCCGAGTATCATCGAAGTCTGCCTTGACCTTCGTTGGAGTTGTCAAGTCTTGCGGAAATTCGGTTACACGCGTGAAGATCGGTGCCGAGGTATACTTTCTTCACTGCGTTGTTTATCCGCTCTGACCCTTTGTTGCTCAGGTTGTAGGAATCACTTGCCAGACACCTGCAGACATCATCATCGCCCCACAGGATACAATGGTTGTGTTGCCCAATGGTATCGACGCTAGGGATGCAGTAGCTCTACCCGTCACGTTCCTTTCCGCATGGATTGGTCTCGTTTCCCGCGCTTCCATCTCGGCCTCCTCAACGGTTCTTATCCACGATGGCACCTCAGGTAAACAGAAAGCGTATCCAACCCGATCTTGGCTTACGTCTCGTTTTGTAGCTGCTGGCTCAGCCGCACTCCAGGTTGCCAAACGATTCAACGCAAAGGTTTTCTCCACTGTCCGAAGCAAGCAGCAAGCAGAAGAACTTTCGTGCAGTCTTGGCGTCCCAACCTCCAACATCGTCCTTATCGACGACTTCTCCCTCGCCACTGAAGAGTGGATTAGGACCGGGACCATATCTGAATTCGACGTTATATTCAATGGCGGCGGGAAAGGGGTTTATGCTCGTGGGTCGGAACATCTCTCGCCGTTCGGATCCTACATCCACGTACAATCTGACGAAGTCGCCGAAATTCCGTCTGGCGCTGCATCCTCATATATCCTAAACATCAACCGACTTGCTGCAGCGTCCCCGGCTTTCCTCGTTCCCGCGGTCTCGGAGTTACTCTCAACTCACTCTTCGGAACCCTTCATCGTCTTCTCGCGCGCTGTCACGATGTCTGCATACACGGGATCTCCTTCCGACGACGTTCACTCCTTGGTCATTGTTCCTGAAGCAACTCGTACTGTCAGGATCGACCCTGCTGGTCAGATCTTTGATCCTCGCAAGTCTTACATCCTCGTCGGAGGTTGCAGTGAGCTTGGCGTTCGGATTACTGAGTGGATGGTGAATCGTGGGGCCCGCCATGTCTTTTTGACCAGTCGTCGCGGACCGAGAGGTCTTACCAAAGTCGACAATATGTACATCCGAAGCATGCGCAACAGAGGGGTGCAGGTGGAGGTGATCGCTGCCGATGCGATCAACAAGGCGGAAACCGCCGCTGTCGTTGCACGAGCTAAGGAAGGTGGACCGATCGGAGGCATCTTCGTCATGACCGTCGTCCTTCGCGACGCCAAGTTCACAAACCTCACTCAACAATCATTCGACGATGTTTACCAATCCAAGGTCGCCGTCCTGGACACTCTTCTCAGCTGCATTGACCCTGCGGCGATCGACTTCATTCTGTTGTTCTCGACCATCGGATCCGTGTTCGGTAATGCCGGCCAAGCTGCGTACTGTGCCTCGCAACTGTAAGCACCCTGATCAAGCTCGTTTCTGCTAAATGCTAACTGCATATAGGTACTTGGACCGCATCGCGGACGTGATTCCGAACACCATCTCCATGTCCTTCCCCCCGATCACTGATTCTGGAATCTTCAAGCGTCTTGTCCTCGCCTCGAAGGGAAGGGCCAACACAGCTCAACTCACGAAGACTGGCATGACGACAGCACAGGTTTGTAACTTCATTGGGGATTCGCTTGTTCGCAAAATCGCCCACTACGTGCCGATGCTCGCTATCAACGACGTTCCTGAGACGTTCCCCACTTGCGAGCCCTTGTTGTATGGACACCTGTTGCCCAAGAAATACCTGTCTGCTGCCGGTGCTGGGGGCAGCGAGGGTAGTAATATCGAATCTCCTGCGTCGCTCCTCGCTGCATTGTTGAGCATGGAAGTCGAGAAGATCAGCGAGAACGCGCTGATCACTAGCTTTGGTCTGGATTCCCTAGGAGGTGAGTTTGGTGATTTCCCCGGGGAACGTTGCTAAAAAGGTGCTTCCAGCAACACGGTACAGCAACCAACTGAAGTCACGCCTTGGGATTCAAGTTAGCCAGATCGAACTCCTTGGTTCCATGACGATCAGCACTCTGAATGAGATGCTGGCTCGAGCTGGTGCAAGCTCCGGCGGCAGTGAAGGTTCGGCGACGGATGATGGTGCAGCAAAATATGGACATGCTCTCGTTCCTATTCTCAACGACCGTCTTGCCTACGACGAACCCTACACGACAGATGCATCCCCCCACCAGTGCCGTATTTGGTTGGCTCAGGTATGAACATTCCAGTACTCAGGCTTGGATGCGAGTTTTACTCACTATCCAACCCTAGCGCGAACACGACAATGCTCGCAAACGTGCTGTCAGCAAGATCGACGCCAGTATGTCTCGCTACGGAGCTACTCAGTGGGATACCCATGAGGGCGACTTCGTCATCATCTCCACGGAGACCCCTCTTGATATGGACCGTATGTCAGCAGCTATAGCGGAGGTTGTCCAGCGCCACGGTGCTCTGCGTACAGCTTTCACGTGGAACGAGGAGCTGGGAAAGCTCGAGCAGACCGTTTACCCGGACATCGACTTCAAACCCACCTTCATTGACCTTTCCGAAGAACCAGATTCTGCAGCCAAGGCTTACGAAATGTGCCTTGCAGTCAACCGGGAACCCAATTTTAAACTCGATCGTTTACCTCTGCTCATCGCAACCATGTTCGACCTCGGCAACAACACATGGGCGTTCTACATTGTCGTTCACCACATCATTAACGATGAGGCTTCCCTTGGTGTTTTCTTCTACGAGATGTTCAAGGCCTACTTGGAGGGCCCCGGAAGCTTGCCCGATGTCGCTATCCATTATTCTGACTTCAGCGATTGGCTTTTGAAGACGTCTGAGCGCAGGGCGGAACTTCGCGAGCAGCATCTGCAGTTCTGGTCAGAGAGACTGGATAACACACAACCTCTTCACCTCACTCTCGCGACGCCTTCTGATCGTGAACTTGCACCAGTCACGCTGATCGAGGCTAAGATTGGTGTTGGCCATCTCGAACAATACTCGAAGTTGATCACGTCCGTTGCCGCCACGCCATTCGCTGGGTTCTTCGCGGCCTACAATATTCTTCTTTACAAATACTCTGGCCAATCGACATTCGTAATCGGAACTGCGGTCACCCAGCGTAACTTGCCAATGTTGACTAACGTTCTCGGCTTTTTTGCCAACATGTTGCCTATCAAGACTGTGATCGACGAGACACAGACATTTTCGGAATACCTGCAGGAGTTTAAAACATCCCTCCTTAATTGCTTGGCACATGACGAAGTGACGTACGAGGACCTCGTTGGTCTGGGCAAATCTTCCAGCAATCGTGGATACTTCAAGCACTTGTTTGCCCCTGGAGGAATGAATTTGCAGACAATCTCTCAGCTCGGCTTCAACCACATTAACGCCAAGTCCGCCATAGCGCTTCCGAACGGAGAAGAACAATACGAGTTCTTGCTCACTGTACATCCGAGCAATGGGCACGTCACTCTCCGATTCGATAACCACCTCTTCACGGAAAAAGCAGCGCGTCAATTCTTGGAAGCTTATATTTCGCTCGTGGAAACGCTTGGAAACAACCCCGAAAGCAAGATTCAGGACATTTCTGTCGTCAGCGAACCCGAGCACGACCGGCTCATCAAGGAACTCTCTTCAACTACTGAAGTGGCCCTGAAAGAAACTTGCCTCCATCGCTTGGTCGAAGAACAGGCCGAGAGAACGCCACACCTCACAGCTCTCGAGTTCGAAGCCGAGTGCTTGACGTACGAGGACCTTAACAGCATGGCCAACCGCGTTGCAAGGTCTCTGATCCAGCAGGGAGTACGCGCAGGCGACATCGTTGCGCTGTGCTTCGACCGCGGTATCAGTCAAATTGTCGGTGTTTTAGCAGTTCTCAAGGCCGGGGGTGCATTCGTGCCGTTGGATCCGGACGACCCGACACTCCGAAAGGAGCTTATGGTCGCGGAATGTGGTGCGAAAGTCATGTTGACCACATCAAATCACTCTCGTGTGTTCCAGAAGAGCCTGGCGTCCAAAGTTTTGGTGTGTAATTCCTTCGAGCTTTGTTGACGCTTTCTGAAAGCCGTTGTAGATCGCATATATCGACGACCCGAGCTATCAAAAGCGGCTCAGTAGATTCGGCCCGGAGGACTTTGGGGTTGAAGGGCTTTCACCGTCGAGCCTTGCGTACATTATGTATGTCTTTCCGTTCACATCTTTGACATCCCTCTGATCCCTTCAAGGTTCACGAGTGGTAGTACCGGCAAGCCCAAGGGTGTCATAATCGAGCACCGATCGATTGCCAACCTCGTCCAAAACTCGAGTGTCTATGGTTTCACGCAAGGTGCCCGTGTCATGTCTTCGCTGGCCTATACCTTCGATCCCTTCATTGTCGATCTGTTTGGGACACTCGCGCACGGTGCAACCCTTGTCACAGGAAGGAAGGAGCTTGTACTCGGAGATATCCCCAAGGCCCTTCGCACCCTCCGCATCAGCGTCTTGCACGTGACACCTTCTATTCTCTCTGTGGTGCCAGTTGACGAATACCCCTGCCTTGAGACCATTGTCGTTGCGGGCGAGGCACTCGGGAAGAAACTCATCGAAGATTGGTCGGGACGTGTGACGTTGCGCAATATGTATGGTCCCACCGAGGCTTCCGTCGACTGTGTTTCTTGTCACGTCAATTCGTCGACTCTGACTGGTGTCATCGGACGTCCTCTGCCGAACTGCCGTATCTACATCCTCGACAAGCAACTTCGTCCTACCCCCGTTGGTGTGGAGGGAGAACTGTACATCGGTGGAATCCAGCTTGCCCGCGGTTATCTGAACCAAGAAGAACTCACTGCAGACTCCTTCATCCCCAACCCGTTCGTTCCAGGAGAGAGAATTTACAAGTCTGGAGATATCGCGTTGTACCGGACGGATGGAAACATTGAGTATTGCGGACGTGCCGACAGGCAAATTAAGCTTCGCGGTCAGCGTGTTGAACTGGGGGAGATCGAAGACACTATCGCCAAGTACCCTACCGTGCGGCGTGGAGCAGTTGTCATTCGCACAGTGCAAGATTCCCCAGCGATTGTCGCTTTCGTGGAGTTCAAAGCTGAAGCCCAGAGCCAATTGGAAGATCACCAAGAAGCGCTGAAGGTCTTTGTTGCGGAGCGCCTTCCACGTTTCATGTATCCATCTCTCATTGCCGTCCTTCCTGAAATTCCCACCTCGCGCAGCGGAAAGATCGACAGAAACGCACTCAAACAGATGGATCTCGCAGCATTTACTCCTGATCTGCATGCTGACATAGGATCCCCTACGGGCGACGTAGAGATTGAGCTCATGAACATCTTCAGCAAGACGTTGAAGGTTCAGAACGGCACTTTTGGAGTTGCACACGATCTATTCGCTGTGGGGTTGCATTCGTTGATGGCAGTCCAAGCCGCTGGTCTTATCTCCAAGACCTTTGGCGTTCACATCAGTTTGAACCACATTTACTTGAGGTGAGCCATCATGACAACACTCAGTTATCGTCGTCCTAAATACTTCCAAAATACTCGTTAGACCCACTATCAAAGAGCTAGGCAACCTGATTGTTGACGCTATGGGACAAGATTCGCGAGCAATAATGGAAGCCGAGGATGCCGATACCGACTATCTCATTGAATTCCTCCCTATCAAGAAGAAGGGCATTCAGCCTCGTGTCTTCATCGTGCACGATATCACGGGAATGGCAACACCCTTCATGCGTATCGGTGCATACATGCCAAACGAGATGTACGCTATTGGTGACAAGCACTTCGGTTCACCTACCGGTTTCTCGACGATCGAATCTATGGCTGATCACTACATCACTCTCGTGAAGAGTGTTCAGCCCCAGGGTCCCTACATCGTCGCCGGTTACTCCTTCGGTGGACAGGTGGCAATTTGTATGGCAGACAAGCTGACCCGGGCTGGAGACACTGTGCAGCATGTCATTCTTTTGGATCCTATCTACATTCCCACAGCCGAGCGCCAGAGTTTGAAATCCACGGACTGGACGCAGCATTCGATTGATCGTATCTCGTCCAACTTCCCAGACATCGGAGAGAAGTGGAAGAACAAACTGCGCACAGAAATCCGGAAGAACCTGGATTCGATGTTCGACTTCGAGCCACCGCACTACGAGGGGCGGACGACGCTCATTGTTCCCAAGGATCGTTCGTGGTACCGCAGTGGGAATGCAAGCGACTTTGACACCGGCGCCGACGACCACAATGGTTGGGATTATCGCATCAAAAACCTGGATATGAAGATTTCTGCAGGTACCCACGACACGATGTTTGCGCCTGCAAATGTCAAAGTGCTCGCCGGAGTCATGAAGGAGATTCTTGGCATCGTGAGCTGTCTCTTTTTGCGTGTTTGGGTCGGTCGTCTTACTTTTTGTGCTCGAAATAGGCATCGGAGCCTGCAAAACCAACAGTAGCCAGAGGAAAATCATCTGCCGCGCGAAAATGACACGTCTGTTGTACGATACCCCATCTCGCCCTCATTTCTCATTTTATCGGGGTTTTTTTTTCATTTATCCACACCGCTTTTGTGAAGGAACTCTGCATGCATGTAACTGATGATGAATAGAAGACAATTATTTTCTTTTGATGTAATTATGTAAAGTCTGATATCATGCTTTTGGTTGTCCCTCGAGATATGCGATTCAGGATATGTTGAACGTTTATGTCACGTGAGCTCGGATGATACTGCGGGGCCGAGCCTTGAGACTTGTGCTAGCCTGAGGGTCTTTCTTTCAGACTCTCTGCAGGCTGACACGCTGTTCGATGGCACACCCAAAGCCACACCGCGCGCATACGCTCCCACCTACGGCGCCCCTTTCGCAGCAAGTTGGCGGACATGCAGGCGTACAAGTCACAGAGGACGAATCGCTTCTGCTCAAACCCGCCCTGCCGCGCGAGGTTGCATTTTACCAGTGTGTCAGGGATATCACCGATGCCTCCACGGGGTTACACCTACTGAAAGCTTGGATACCCAAGTTCTTTGGCTTGTTGACTCTAGAGGGAAAGCTCGCCGACCCGAGTGCTGGCATCGAAGC
>Ga0307508_10001648_pt1 | contig 24859 bp, 30 predicted proteins | sample 9_EM_MG_FD_203089 | JGI IMG/M metagenome (GOLD analysis project Ga0307508, IMG submission 203089) | Populus trichocarpa ectomycorrhiza microbial communities from riparian zone in the Pacific Northwest, United States - 9_EM | ecosystem: Host-associated > Plants > Roots > Unclassified | place... | reverse complement strand
GCACTCACCCCCTCATCTCCGGAGTTAGCCTAGGTCCGGTTTTCTCGGCCGACAGCTAATCTCCGTCTCCTCGATCTCCTACCTAGACTCTCTGACATCATTACCCGTGCTTCGGAGGGCAACTAGTGTCCCTCTGAAGGCCCGTGATGAGTCTCCCTTGCTGGTTCCTCTCTTAGCTAATTTGTTCGAGGTGTAACAGTTTTCCCTTGACCGTGGAAATCTTCGCTACAATAGCCTTCCGAATTTTCTAGACGATGGTGTCTGTTCCATTCAGTGCCTCCCACAGCACTGACAATTTTTTATAATCCACTGCCAGTAATTAGCTCAGTTCTAGAGATGGTATACGCAATTCTGAGGGTGGTAGGCAAGGCTTGTCAGTTCTAACATATCTCCGATAGCGTCCCAGGTGAAGTTGACCTTAAACCCTTGGTCATGCTCTAGCAATCATGATTGCAATGCAAACAACATCGCAGTAACTGCAAGCAGCACGCCAGCTTTCCCAAGATTCCCAAGCAGGAGGTCCATGTCGTTTACCTTGGATGGCCTCCTGTGCAGGCGTAGAAACAGCGATTGGTATAGAACATTGATGATCGCAGCATTCAAGAATGGCAGATCCCGATTCTAGAGTCATATTAGCGACCACTGAGGTTGTAGCCACAGTACGTACAATGCAATCTTGATACATGAACCAAAAATTATGAAGCAGCCATATAATGACTGATTTGATCTCCTGGGCATCCATCCTCGCAGGATCCAAGCCGTACGATTTCAGCATGATGCTCTTAGCCTTGGCGAGTACCTGGCTATGCTTGTTGCCAATGGTGTTCTTCATCTGCGCTAATGGTCAGCGCAACTCTGAGGGTTGGATATACACCTACATACCACAAATGTTGACACCGAGCCTGGGATCGGTGGCGCCACCAGTCTTGCTGCAATAGGGTCTTCTAAAGCAGCCGTCCAGAGCTTCTTCGCTAACATCTTCCAGCTTTTAGAGTCTAGAGGTGGCCAAGCACCATACCTCAACATATAGAATTCAACCTGCTACGATCAGCATGATCACTACAGAAGCAGGGGCTCCCAAAAAAATCAATTAAAAAAATTAAAAACCTGATTCTGGGCAAGTTGACAAATCACCCTCTCATCATCAGTTGGAATGTGCTTCACGGAAAATCCCTAGTCCACGGGAAGAAGGGATGGGGTTATCGACAACTACTCCGACAACGACAGCAATTGCGCGGACAACTGTGACGGCTGTGAAGATAGCTTAGGTGGCTGCGGCTCGAGGGGCAGCGGTGATGGCTTCGACAACAGTGATTGTAAACGCAGTGGCTGAGTTGGCCATTGGGAAGTCCGCGTGTTCATCTGGACAGTCTCTGAAGTTCTCGCGGGAACCTGCCAGGAATACGTAGGTCGCACCTGTGGAAGCTGCTTCGACTGCGATTGGAAATCTGATGTCAACACACTGAACCCCTCTGTAGTGTCTTTCCCCATGGCAGTGTTGTCCAGAGCTTCTTGAAGGCTGCAATTGGGACTCTGACAGTTGGACATCTTGCCAAGTGCTTACCGGTGGATTTTCGTGGGATTTCTTCGTCACCTTCACAACGGGTATCTGACTTTCAGTAAAGCGGAAGGGTGTATCAGATCTCATTCTTTTGGTAAACTGGGCAACTTTCAGCGACTCAGTGATGCTCAACTGGCTAGATCGGGACATGTTGATGTCTAGAGTTGAGTCGGATGGTTCTTTGAAAGTTGGAGTTGGATCGATCGTAGGAGTTGAAGGTGTAGTTGTGAGGGTTGCAAACACGGCTTGTAGAAAGGAAAGAGTACGACTCAAATACATATGGTTTTCCGTTCGAAAAGAAAGGGGATGGCCATTAGCATCGTGGGTCCTACAGCTTTGGCCCCACCAATCAGTACTATAATCTCATCCAGCAAGACACAAGTGGGCCTTGCTCAACAAAGCTATGGCTTCGTCTGATAGGATTGCAACCACAACTCTAGGAGCTGGAGAGAACATTGCCAGAGCACACAACGAGATACCTGGAACTGAAAATAGGGAAAGATACCATTCAAAAAACTCCGAAACCCAGAAAGATTGCCCAACTGTAAATCACTCAAAACCACAAAAGAAAGAAGCCAAAAAGAAATCCTGATAAACGAAAAACCCAACCCAAAACCAAAAAAAAGACAGTACCAATATAAGTGTACGGGCAACCCTCAGAGATGGTGGGGCAGCTCACGCACAGAGCTCACGGGCAAAAGATCCGCAGGATACGAGAAAGTCAACTACCCAAACACAAGACGGTATCCACTAGCCATCCCAGGGGGGGGGGGGGCGGGCTCATGTAGAGTGCTCTTCATTGGAAGCCACTTCCCGTGGGAATGGTGGGTTCCCGAATATCGCTGCATTCGCAGGATCCGTGCCAAACGCTCTGTACACAGCATCGTTACGCCCCATGGCGATATATCAAATTTTCTCCTGGATGTGCTGGCTCACATTCGTCCGTGGCCGCCAGCAAGCTTCTGTTGGGAAGCATATGTGGTCTGCCATTGATATCCCTCCCTGATAGTTGACCCCATTCGCCCATGCCAGGAACTACCGGAGCATCCACCGACTGTGGTGTATCCAGCGGCCAAACCGGTTCAGTCTTCAGATGTACCCCTCGATTGTGCGCGGCTTACCAACCCGTTTACGGCTCTTGGAGACGACCTCATAAGTTTCGGAATCGTAGGGGTATTCCTCTACTTCGTGATCTGCATCGTAAACGAGCGCTTGCTGGTTCAAATGAGGTATAAGTCCCTGCGTAGGAGTATCGGGGATCCTACTGGCCGGCTGCCGCCAGAGGTAAACGCCAATGCCCAGAGGGCGGTCAAGGTACACAGTCATGGCCATCCAAGCCTTAAGTTGGTCATCGTTGGAAAGATTTTGCATACCCCCCTCACTGAGCCCCTGATCCAAAAATATGGTAGGGAATTTATCTGTGCTCGAAAGGTTGCACGTTGCTCTGTACATAACCCTAACTTCTTGCCGGGGGGGAACCTTCCGGAGAACCTTCTCCACCAGAACCCACAGAGATGTTATCTCCTCGTTTCGCACGCTTTCCAGCCACTGGGTGTTGTTGGCGTTCCGCCATGCATACATATCTGTCGGTTTGTTGGTGCTCCCATCGTCATTGGAGTCAGAATTGTAGTCGATAGGGTGGTGCGCGTTCTCTGGGTCAACGATAAAGAATTGGAATACCGTGGACCCTTTCAGGTCTAGCCAGCCTGTACGGGTGGCGGCAGCTACCGGAGCTGCTGGTTGTGATAGACGTGCAACTGTGCAGGCAGGAGTTGCAACTCCATCAGCAAAAAATTTGAGAATTCCTAGGGAGCCCCCGTAGCTCCTGTAAGCATTGCTAACTCCCATAAGAGGAGACGTTATATTTTGCTCCTGCAAGGATTTAGAAGAAAAAAAAGTGGTTCATATATAGTTGAAACCTCGAGAAATATTAGTTCAAATTTATATCTCACCTGTAAAAAAAGCAATATACTTCTACTTGCCATTTTTTTTGCTGATGTCCCAGTGGCGTAGGAGGCCAAGTGTTATATCTGAAGTATCTCGAGTACGTAACTAGCCAGAGAACGTGCATACGTAAGGAGGACGGAGTGCACTCATATCAGGAAAAAATTTGAGAATTCACCCAGTGCTCCTGTAGCTCCAGTAGCTCCCGTAAGCTCCCGTAAGCTTCCGTAAGAGCAAAGTTATATTTTGCTCCCATAAGGATTTGAAAAAAAATAATTGCTTTTATTTTATCTGAAACCTCGAGAAAAGTTATTTTTAAATTTGTGTCTCTCATGCAAAAAAAGCAATATACTTCAATTTTTCAGTTTTTTGCTGATGCAGAGAGTCTAGAAGGGAGATAAGGTCCGGAGTTGAGCTTACGGCCGTAACGGACCTAAGACACATAAACTCCGGAGATGAGGGGAAGATTAGCAAAGGAGCAGTGCCGCCGAACTTGGGCTAATTCAGCGAAAGGTGAAGCCACGTCACCCACTGGCGGTGCACGAGAAAAAGAGTTTAAGCTGCTAGCACCCCACTCACCTGCATGAAACCTCATCTCCCTTTATCTACACCCTGCCAGGACCAATGAGTCGCCTATGGGGTCCATGCACCTCGGGGGAATCCAAGTCCAAGTCACCACCTCCCACGTCGGTTGCCCTCAAGATAAAAAGAAACGAATTCCCACTCAGACGAGGGAAATCAGCACGAACATCCTCACCAACACTACCACCGAACCCACACACAAGATCTAAGATTATTCCGTTGTGAATTATCGAAAGTAGTCTGATTACCTTTGATTCTCCATATACTCCGGTTACGAGATGACCCCAGTGTCACTTTATAATCTTGGATCCAAAAAATCACCCTACTTTCCAGAAGAAGAAGACCAGCACATGCCCTCCTTCGAACAAGATCACGAATACCTCCTCGAATATTCACACATATTCGAACCTAAAAAACAATACTCGTTCGACTACACTTTCACCTCGATCGACGACGAAATTTCAATGTAAGAGCAGTGAGAAGAATTCTCCGACGGACCAATCACAGGAACTGCACAAATCAATTGCACCCCCGACAACTGGTACACTCAGTATTGGTCCAACTGCGCATCTCGGCAACTCGCAGCTGACCTTGACGGATACAAATTCCGAGAAATCTGCGATTATACCTTCGAAGACGACGAAACCATCTACACAGGACACTTCCTCGACCTCTATTAAACAATGACGACCTCTTCGGACTTTAACATGCTCCGGCTCGAGGCCCCCTGCGATCTACTCCAAATTACTGACGCAACCCCAGGACCAGAACAGGCAGTGGAAATAGCCAACCCCACAGTCTGGGTTAGGACCTTGGTGCGCCAGCAACGGCAGACCGAGAGCGACTTGCAGCAGCTTACCGAGCTGTGCGGTGATGCCTACGACAGAACCGACCGACGAATGCAGTGAATCAAACAAACCTATGAAACCTTGGTGGAAGGTACCAGGTACGTATATGACCGAGTCAATGCTAATGAGGAAATAGCAGAAGAATGGATACACAGCAAGCTATCGGTTGCAGCAAATGCATACCAATCTCTCGTCAGAAACATCTGGCAAGCCATCATCGAGTGCACCAACGAGGCCAATAAACAACAGATATGTCAAGCCACTCAGCTGGTCTGGGTAAACGATGCCCTGTCCTTCCTGACAGAAGCTAACACGGCCCGAAATCAACACCTAGCCAATTTTCAGGGAAACGTGGAACTATGGGCAACCGCACACCACCGCCGAGTGTCCACCCTGAAAACCCAACTCCGGAAGGGAAGAGCGGAGATCCAACGCATTGTGACCAGAATCCCGCTACCCACGACACCGGATCGCCCAGTACCATGAGGACCATCCACATGGAGAAGCCCCGCTCAGCCAACCAGCACCAGCGCTCCATCAGCTCCCCACTCGCAACCGGCTTTAGGAAGTCCGCTACGCCTAAACCCGGGCCCGATGTTCCGACGGCACCGACCGCCGGCAGTACCTACAACACCGGACATGAGGCAGCGGCTGGAGTAACTCAGACGCCCAGCGTCCCTGGGGCCACTGGCGCCCGAACCCAGCGCAGACCAAGGAGGAGCTCCCCCCTCAATGCCACCAGAATCAGCCACATGACCACCCTCGGGCCCACAGTCCGGACCACCACGACCACCCTTCCGGCACCTCCATTCCCCCTCGCCACCTAGGAACCCGGTGCCTATGATCACCATGTAGGACCTCGTATAATTAGTTGCGGAAGGGGTAGAACGGGCCCGTCAAGACCGACTGGTGCGAGCCAAACAAGTCAATAATGCCCAACTAAAAATGAAGAACCCAGAAGCGTTCGACGGGAAGAGCTCAACCGCCTTCAATCAGTGGTGGGAGGCAGTCACCATGTTCCTCGGATTCTACCCAGAAACAGGGGATCAACAGAAAATTGCCTGGATCGGAACGATACTTTCAGATACGGCTCTGGTATGGCACCTACAGTGCTTCCGCGAACTAAAAGGGAAGGACACCTGGGCCAACTATGCGGCAGCAATTCAGACGGAATATCGCAACGAAAGAGAAGCGGCTGATGCCCAACTCAAACTACTAAGGGCAACTAAAATACCAGGGGTTGATCCGCTCTTACCTCACGGAGTTCCGAGCCCTAAACAACTTCGCAAAGGCAACCGGGGAAGATCTACGGGAAAAAATCGATCTTGCGATGCTGGACAGCATCCTAGACATGCGATTCAACCAGAACCGAGACGAGCCCACAGATGATGAAGGGTTCATGAGCCTACCTACCGCGCGGGAATTCAGGTGGAAAAGAAGAAGGCGCTCAAAGCGGCCAGAGAAGCGTCCAAAGGAGGGCCCGCACTCAAGGACGATAGGAAAAAAGACAATAAGAAGAAGGACGACAGGAAGAAGGATGATCTGAGCAAAAGAAGCCAGGAACAATACTCCGAAAAAACCCACAGCTGGTGGGTAGGAAAAAACCATTGGGCCACCAAGGACAAGGCCATGAAGGGAGTCCCAGCAAGACAGTAGGAGGAATACGGCACAAACCGAGACGACTGTTGGCCATGCGGAAGGCCAGGGCTCAGGACATATGAGTGCTTCTCCTTCAACACAAAGAAGGGAACCGTCCTACCCCCGGTACCATGGAAGGCAGCAGTGGTAGCTGAAGGGAAGCGGAAGCAGTCTGAGGAACCAGAGGACCAACCAGCAGCCAAACAGCAGAGGGGGGCAGCAGTAGATGCTATGGAAATCAACCCGGTACAACTTCCCCATTAGACGGAGGAGAGCGACGAGTCGGATTTTTAGATGGACAGGAAAAGCCGTGTCCCAACCGTCCTTTGTTAATATGCGGCATAACGACAAAGCGAGGAAGAGAGGAGCAAAACGAGGAAACCCCGCCAGCAAAGAAACCAAGGAACGAGCGCACCATAATCGACATGCTGCTACACTGGAACGGAAAGAAACACCCAGTCAAGGTACTACTAGACACGGGATGCTTGGTAGCCTTGCTAAACCAGCAAACGGCGGAAAAACTGGAAGTTACCCTGCGCCGGCACCCCCAGCCAAGGAGGATCGAAAATTACACGGGAGAGACGGTTGCGAACGCTGGGCAGATCCTGTAGGAAAAGCTTCTCGTGCCGAGACAGTCTTTAGGCTTGCCGCTACTGCTTTACAGTTTTGCTGAGGACACGTTTACACAAGAGCAGAGAAGTGAGAAGGAATATCTGCAGTTCTTCCTGTACTTCTCTTCCAGTTCTATATACTTGTTCGATATACCTAGATATTGATCTTCACCACCGAATCGATATTCGTTCAACAGGTTATGAGCCCTCTGCCGTAACCGCAATGAAAAACCTCTACGAAACCTCTTGCAAAACCGTTTGTTCGCTCCTCTCAGCTTTTCGCTCGTTCTTGCGTCAAAAGTAAGCTTCAAGAGAGCCAAGCAGTAAGTGCGGGGGCTGGCAACATTGGGTCCCTGTCTTTTACCTTCCACTATACACTTCTCACAAACTTCACTGACAAACACACGAAGTAAGAAACAAAAATCCTACCGTCACAATGACTTCGAAGCCCTACAAACACCGTCTTGGATCTATCGAGCTCCTCGAGGGCACCAACTATGCCACCTGGAAGCGGCAGTGTGTGTGTATCCTTAAAGGCTTAAAGGCGTGGAACATTGTGCTAGGAGAAGAACAACCACCGAACAATCCGGTCGGATTCGCGACTGCAGCTGTCGCTGAACGGGCCGTCTACGACAGTTACATTACCCGTTGCGACGAAGCCAGTGCTATCATCAGTGGATCTTGCTGCAATGAGGTCCAGATTGAGATTGATGAGATTAATTATCCCGTGGAAATGTGGGCAGCGATTGCAAGGAAGATGGATGCAACCAGTACGGTTGTCGGACGAATGTCTCTTTTTTGAAAGTTCCATGCTCTTCACCCAGTCGCAGGAGAACCGATCGGCACTTACTTCTCTCGCCTGATGGAGGTCAAGAACTAGCTTGCAGGAACCGCTGAGGCGATATCTGATGCCGCTTTTAAGAATCACATCTTCACCTCTCTCCCCACCATGTTCGACGTCATAGTCATCATCCTCCAGGCTCGAGCGGATGCCACACTCCAAGAAGTCCAGGATACCCTCAAAGAACATGAGCAAAATCAGGCAATGCTAGTCAAGCCAGATGCTGTCTCCGAAGCTCTGTACTCCCAGCAAGGAGGATGAAATGACAACCACCGAGGAAGAGGAGGACGAGGTGGGCGAAGCAATAAGGACAAAGAGCGTCCGCAGAAGTGGTGCGACTTGTGCAAGACCCGAAGCCACAATATGACTGACTGTTGGAATACCGAGAAGAACAACAACAACAAGCGACCGCAAGAACACGTGATTACCTGCTACTACTGCACCGAGGAAGGCCACACTAAGGATAACTGTCCCATCAGGAAAAAGGCGAACGCACTGCAGAATAATAGAACAGTTCAAGAGCAAGGAGGCAATGGATCCGCTCCAAACCCTACCGGCAACCAACAATGACTCGCAGGAACCACCTCCCTCAGCACGGAGGTGATGGTAGTGTCACATCGATCGGCAATGTCAAATGGAACCTGGGTAATTGATTCGAGAGCCTCTCAGAATTACGGCAACAACTTTCGAGACTTTCGGAATGACTCAGTCATGGAAACAAATATGATAATCAAATTGGGAGATAAGCACCAAGTAGAAGCAAAGAAAAAGGGAGTTGTATGACTAGGAGATGTGGAGATTGAGGTGTTCTTTGTCTCCGAATTCCGAATCTCACTCCTATCCGTTGGGCAGCTCGACTCATATGGATACGTATCAACATTCAAATCCGGTATCTGCTCGATCACCAATGCCAAAGGAAGTAAGGTTCTCAGTGCCATTCTCGAAAAAGGCCTCTACATACTATCGACAGATGGATCGGCACATGTGTGGGAAATCCGGCTGTTACGGACTGGCACTACAAATGCAATGACATTGAAAATTTGACACCAACGATTTGCACACCTCAACTACCATGATCTAAAACGCATCCTGAACGCCTCGCATAATCTGCCCACAGATGCTACGGATGTCGGGCCGGTCGAGCTGGTTACCTCGGATGCCACAGATACCACCAACACCGAGCCGGTTGCCACAAATGCCATGGATGTCGATATAGTCATGCCGGGCTCAGATCCTATCGAAATGTGCATGGACTGGGGAACGGCACCCGGATTATATGAGACATGTATCCACACAAAACAACAACAAAAGCTGACGCATACCAAGGCCTCCCAGACCTCAACTCCATTCGAGCTCATACACTCAGATCTTTGTGGGCCTATAAGACACAGTATCGGAGGAGCTCAATATTACATCATCTACATTGATGACTGTATACGGTATATCGAGGTGTATTTCCTGATTACCAAGACAGCAGAAGAAATATCAGCAAAATTCCGTCACTATCAAGCCTGGGTCGAAACCCAAGGATACCGTATCAAACGATTTCGCAGCAACAATGGATCCAGCGAATACAGCAACGCACTTTTCTTGGCATTGCTCGGAGAAAAGGGAATCACGTTTGAACCCTCCCCCCTGTACACCCAACACAAAAATGGAACAGCTGAGCGAATGATCCGCACTCTAAATACAGAGCCTGAAGTATGATGTGGGATGCCAACATACCAATAAAATTTTGGCCGGAAGCCATAAGGACCGCATGCTATCTGCATCGCAGATCCCCAACCTCTAGTCTATCCAGAAATCGGTCACCATATGAGGCACTCTATGGAACACCTCCACAGATTGGACATCTGAGACGATTTGGCTGTCGCGCGTACAAGCACATTCCGCCTGCTCAGAGAAGCGAAAAGAAGTTCGGAAACCGATCGAGTGTGTGCATGATGCTTGGCTACGTGCTTCAGTACCAAAGTGTGGAGGCTATGGGACTTCACTCCGGAAAAACCGGACGTGCGGTAGAATGCTCAAGTGTAGTATTTCATGAAGAAGAGAACGCACATACAACCATACAAAAAATCGAAGCGATTGAATTTCCAGACGACGCAGATAAATTGCTCAATGATATTCACGAAACGAATGAAACAGATCAGGCAAATGAATTCCCAAGGCAAGAAGCCAGTTAGTCAAAGACTCTCCGTTTCCCGCTGAACAACACATCGGCTCGAGTGAATCTGTGGCGGGGGGCAGATATACATGTCAAAACAGCGAAATCAGCTGGACGGAGGATCGGCAGTTTAAAAGATCAAAGAATCTCTGTCTGAAAAGTTACATACCTGTCAAAACAGCGGAATCAGCTGGACGGAGGATTGGCAGTTTAAAAGATCATAGAATCTCTGTCTGAAAAGTTACATACCTGTAAAAAAAAAAAAAAAAAAAAAAGACTTAGACTGATTATACTGGCAGATGAGCAAGATTACGTCTCGACACGAACCAGAAGTAAAGCGTGCCTTGAAACGAACAAGGCGATTATGAGCAATGCTCACGAAGAAGGGGGTGATTTGATGTCTTCTGAATGCCTTGCATCTGCCTTCATGACACTTGGAATCACTGAAACGGAAACGATTGATGAGAGCGAACTGCTCACCTACAAGGCCGCATTACAAAGTCCACAAGCAAGGTAATGGAAGGAAGCTATACGTCATGAGTGGCAGGCATTGGTCAAGAACCACACGTTTGACATTGTGCCAGGAACGATAGGTAATACCATCCATAAGCCAATAGCTGATATAGCAGTGGAGGAACCGATTGGATGCAAGTGGATCTACAAGAAAAAGGTCAATCCGGATGGATCTACTCGTTACAAGGCACGACTAGTCATCAAGGGTTATGAACAAAACGAAGGAATCGACAATGACGAGACCTATGCACCAGTATCGAAGATGGCAACATTCCATTTGGTACTAGGACTGGCCACCCAGTATGGCTGGAATGTAGATCATATGGATGTGGTAACAGCCTTCCTGAATCCGAAGATTGAGCGGGACAACATCTACATGGAAATGCCACTCGGAATCGACTGGCTCACCTTGAATGGAAGCGTATCGACCGGAAGTGCACTAGTACTTCAGAAGGCCCTCTACAGACTGAAACAGGCGCCCAGACTCTGGTACGAGGATATCGATAGATATTTGCAATCCATAGGATTCCGACAATCAGCCGAAGATCCAAATCTATACCTTCAACCGGGAGTCCTTCTAGTACTCTATGTGGACGATCTGCTCATTGCGCACAATGGCACAGAACGACAGGGGCATCCGATCAAGCAGTTGCTGCAAAAGAAGTATAAGATGTGTGATCTGGGTGTGGCAAAACGGTTCCTAGGAATTGAAATTGAAAGAACCGAAGACGGGGGATTTAGTATATATCAACGAGGCTACATCAATACGATTATTCAACGCTTTGGATTGATGGAAGCAAAACCAGCTAAGTCTCCACTCGATCCTCAGACAGATCTGGCGAACAGCTGCTGTGAGGACAAACTGGCAAATCACAAAGAGTACCTATCAATGGTCGGATCGCTCATGTATACAGCACTCGGAAGTCTCCCAAATATTGTCTTTAGTGTCACTGCCCTCAGTTGATACAACGTCCAACCCCTCGAGATGCACGCAACAGCTGCCAAGAGAGTATTACGACGTCTCAAGTCCACTTCAGAATTTCGAATCCATTACTGACGACTTCCATCCGACATACTGTCTCACAATACGCCCGTCAACGTTATCAGATACACCGACTCGGACTGGGCCGGAAATCTGACAACACGCAAATTAGTCGCAGGATGTGTGTTCGGCTTCGGATACACCAACCTCAGTGAGGAACTTGTCATGTCCGGACTGATCCATTGGCAAGCCAAATCGCAGAGTGTGGTGGCACTCTCAACGCTTGAAGCCGAATATATCGCCTGCTCATATGGCACCTGGGAAAGCCTTTGGCTTAAGCGTATGTTCAAGGAAGTGGCAGATGGAATGGCAGTCAAGATCTCCAATGGACCAGTACCGATTGAATGCGACAATCAAGGTGGTATCAAATTGATTGCCACCGGAGTTGTACGACAAATGTCCAAGCATATTGATGTGAAATATCATCATGTGCATGATGAACAGATGAAGGGATCAGTTAAGTTCCAATATGTCACCTCCGTAGCTAATCCAGCCGACCTGCTGACCAAACCTCTTGCTGTCCCGCGACAGGAACAACTATTGCTACTCACTGGACTCACTCGATTCAACCCCTACACGGAGGGCCTGCCAAAGGATAGTGATTGAAAAACGGGGGTGTTCGTGATGAGAGATTGGAGAAGAAAAGTTCCTGTTTTGAATGTTCTTGCACCATGTTGGCAAGCGTGAGTCGATACTCTTTTTCCTACTAGCTAGTGTTTTTCCCACAGGGTTTTCATGGCAGAGGTTTTACTGAGGTCAACGAGGATAATGGGTTTATTTGCATTTGGTCGATCTTCGGAGCACAAGAAGAGGGGGTGTGTTGGAAAAGCTTCTCGTGCTGAGACAGTCTTTAGGCTTGCCGATACTGCTTTACAGTTTTGTTGAGGACACGTTTACACAAGAGCAGGGAAGTGAGAAGGAATATCTGCAGTTCTTCCTGTACTTCTCTTCCAGTTCTATATACTTGTTCGATATACCTAGATATTGATCTTCACCACCGAATCGATATTCGTTCAACAGTTCCACACGGACCCAATAGTACGGTTGCAGTACTGGAAACACTACACGAAGGAAAAACTCGAGATTTCACCAATGGAGGCAGCAATCGACATTTTTCTCCCATTCCAATGGATAGAAAAACACCCCTTGCAGGGAACTTGGTCTATGGAGGAAATCCGTTTCAACAGCCCCCGCTGCCTGGGAAAATGTACCAAGTTTGAAACTAATGAGTTCTCCCTGACATTAGATGAAGAGGTAGCAAAATACCCTCGAGTGCAGATCATTGGCTACGTATCAGCAGTTGACGAAGACACGAAAGAATGAGTCCCCATGGAATTCAGGCAGTACCTGGGAATAATGGGAAAGGAGGCAGCTGATGCCCTCCCCCAGCATCGACCATACGACTGCAAGATCAACCTCAGGGAAGGCAAAACGGCACCTTGGGGACCCATCTACCCACTATCGGAAGTGGAACTCCAAAAGCTTCGAGAATGGCTAAAGGAAATGGAGCCGACGGGAAAGATCAGACGCTCGACATCCCCTGCCGGATCGCCAATACTCTTTGTTCCAAAACCACATGGAAGAGGGCTACGTCTATGTGTTGACTACCAAGCGCTAAACAAAATAAAAATCCCGAACCAATATCCGCTGCCATTCATGCAGGAGCTACAGGACCAGGTCCAAAGAGCATAATGGTTCACAAAACTGGACCTAAAAAATGGATTCCACCTCATTCGAGTCAAGGAAGGGGACGAATGGAAAACAGCATTCAGAACACAATACGGACTATTCGAGTTCCAAGTAATGCCCTTCGGCCTAACCAACGCCCCATCTACCTTCCAAGACATGATGAATCAAACCTTCTCAGACTTACTGGACGTCGGAGTTTTGGCATACATGGACGACATATTAGTCTAGGCCAAAACCGAAGAAGAACATGACCACTTGGTCAAGGAAGTCTTGGGAAGACTCTAGACCAACAGATTAGCAGTCTCCCTGGAAAAGTGGATCTGGAAAACTCAGGAAGTGGAATTTCAGAGATACGTCATTGGAAGAAACGGGATCGTGATGTCTCAGGAATAAGTAGAAGCGGCACTGAGTTGGGAGGAACCCAGATCTCTAAGTGAAAACCAGTCCTTCCTGGGGTTCGCTAACTTCTCCAGACAATTCATCAAGGACTACTCAAGAGTAGTGCGACCCCTGACAGAACTAACGAAGAAAACGGAAAAATGGTCGTGGAACCCCGAGGTGGGAAAGGCCTTTAAGGAACTAAAGCAGCGGTTCACAATGGCACCCATCCTCGCCCACTTCGACGTCCGGCGACCAGTCATTATTGAGACCGACACCTTGGACTTCGTATTAAGAGCAGTCCTATCGCAAAAAGATGAAGAAAACCGACTACGCCCAGTGGCGTTCCACTCAAGAAAGTTCCAGCCCGCAGAAATCAATTACGAAATCCACGACAAGGAACTCCTAGCAGTAGTGGACGCCTTCAAACATTGGAGGCGCTACTGTGAGGGAGCAACACACCAGGTCCAGGTGTATTCGGACCACCAGAACCTGGAATACTTTACAACAACTAAAGTATTAAACCTACGACAGGCACGATGGGCGTAGGAGCTGGCCGGCATCGATTTCAGGATCTACTACTGACCGGGCACCCGGAACGGGAAACCAGACGCATTGTCAAGGCATTCGGAGTACCGCCCTGAAAAGGGGTGGGTAGAAAACCAGCCGATAACAACAGTATTAGGAAAAAATCACTTCAAGGAACGACTGGCGTGCTCGTTCATCTGTTCCTCAGCACGACTAACCTCCCTCCTGATGAGAAAATGGGACAAGGAGTTCCTGGCAAAAGTCAGGGAGGAAGGAGGAAAAGACGAAGAATACAGGCAAAGCCAGGACCAAATGGAAAAGGAAGCGGCGCTGGCGGACCCAGCGCCGAAAGACCGAAAGGTTAGGGAAAAAACGCTGTCAGAAGGATTGATATACCAAAGAAACCTGCTCTGGGTACCGAAGGGACTGGTGAGAAAGATAATCGAATCGGAACACGACACGAAGGTAGCAGGGCACATGGGTCAGGATAAGACCTTCGAGCTAATCCGAAGTCACTTCTGGTGGCCTAAAATGAACGAAAGAATCATAGACTTCGTCAGAAGTTGTCCGGAATGCGAGCAAAACAAGACCACTCGGCACCCACCCTACGCCCTGACGTCTCCGTTGGAACTCCCGTACGCACCATGGCAGTCAATCGCGATGGACTTCATCACGGAACTCCCAGTCTCGGAAGGATGCGACCAACTATGGATCATCAAAGACCGATTCACCAAAATGGTGCACTTTATTCCACTCCGCGAAAAGACTGCAGCAGACCTAGCGGTCGCCTTCGCAAAAGAGGTATGGATGCACCATGGTCTACCTATTGATATCGTGTCAGACAGAGACTTCCGCTTCACCTTGGACGTATGGAAGGAATTCCTCAAATTGTCAGGAATCCGATCCCGAATGTCCACCGCATTACATCCACAGACAGACGGACAAACGGAGCGGCTTAACCAAAGAATCGAGGTATACCTGTGGGCCTTTGTCAGCAAGGAACAGAATGACTGGGTGCGTCTGCTGCCAATGGCCGAGTTCGCCTACAACAACTCGACCACCATGGGGAACGGTATGTCCCCATTTTGTGCTAACTATGGCTTCCACCCTGCAGCCATAGATCTGGCGTCAACGGAACCACTCAACCCCACCAGTTCGGTGTACGCTCACTGGATGCACGTGGTACACGACGAATCCAGAAGGGGGTTAGAAGAAGTACAGGAGCGAATGCACCAATATACCGACCCGGCACGAAAGGAACCCCCTGCATATCAAGTAGGAGACTTGGTCATGCTCAGCAGGCGTAACATCAAGACACACCGCCCTTCGAAAAAGCTGGACCACAAAAATCATGGCCCCTTCCAAATCTAGAAAATCGTTTCCCCGCTAGCGGTCTGCCTCACGCTACCCCAGAAATGGAAGATCCACAACGTATTCCACATCTCACCACTCGAGCCATACCGAACTAGCAAACACCAAGCACCTCCGGACCCCTCGAAGGTGTTGGGAGAAGCGGACAACATTGAGCAGTCAGAGGAATATGATGTGAAAGAGGGTTATATCCTCGCTCGAGCGCGGACGGGGAAACAACAAGCGAATTCTCTACGTCGTCAAATGGCTTGACTATCCGGAACGCAAAGACTGGACGGAAGAACCATTCGACAACTTTTTGGTAGACGGCCTGGAGAAACTCCAAGAGTTTTATCGACGGAATCCAGGTGCACCGAGGGACTACCGGCTCACCAACGACTAGTTGGAATGTCCATAGAAGGGTCCGACGAAGCACGAGCGGTAGCAGGGTTGAAGGGGTTGGAGGACTTCATCTCGCGCACACACGAAAGACCTTCTTCTCAGGTAAGAAACAGCTGAGCGCGAATGCGAAGACGACGGAAAAGCCGCCGACCTGGCACCTGGCCAGGAGTGCACACGATCAGGACATGTTGAGAGTCAGGAAAACTGTTCAGAACAGATGCCTCGACCTCTTGGCGACAGGCTTGGACCAGCAGAACCGGCGCATATGGCGGCACAGGTGGTGAAGTAAGTCCCCGACTGCGTGGTCACTACTCCAGCAAACTAGACTCCCCCCGGAAGGACGTGGGTGCAGTCACTACCGAGTATACTGATTTCTAGCACGAAGGACACCATGCCTCTCCCATTTCCCTGCTGCCATTGCGACCCCTGAACCCCACCAAATTCGCCAAAGCCTTGACGCAGCACGACGGCGAGTACGACTCAATATGACACGACGGTAAGAGTATTCATTGGCCTACTCTGAGGGTCCAGCCATTTCAATGGATTACAGAGTCATGTCCTGATCTGCTGGCTGGGAGGGCTGTAGGGGCGGAGGACTACAGTCATGGTAACTGCACCAAAAAGTTACCCCATGGAAGAAAAAGAGCCATACAGAAAAAGACGGGGCTACTTGGAAAAAATCAAAAAAACGCTCGGGACGAGGCTTAGGGAGAGGGGAGGTAGTGTTACACCTGAATTATCTCGAGTACATAGCTAGCCGGAGAACGTGCATACGTAAGGAGGACGGAGCGCACTCAGAGAGTCTAGGAGGGAGATAAGGTCCGGAGTTGAGCTTACGGCCGTAACAGACCTAAGACACATAAACTCCGGAGATGAGGGGAAGATTAGCAAAGGAGTAGTACCACCGGACTAGGGCTAATTCGGCAAAAAATGAAGCCACATCACCTGCTGGCCGTGCACGAGAAAAAGAGTCTAAGCTGCAAGCACCGCTCTCACCTGCATGAAACCTCATCTCCCCTTATCTACACCCTGCCAGGACCAATGAGTCTCCCACGGGGTCCATGCACCTTGGGGGAATCCAAGTCAGAGTCACCAGCTCTCACACCGGTTGCTCTCAAGATAAAAAGAAACGAATTCCCACTCAGACGAGGGAAATCAGCATGAACATCCTCACCAACACTGCCACCGAACCCATACACAAGATCTAAGATTATTCCGTTGTGAATTATCGAAAGTAGTCTGATTACCTTTGAGTCTCCATATACTCCGGTTACGAGACGACCCCAGTGTCACACCAAGTCATGCCGGCCTTCTTCCAAATTTGAACGAGCTTGTCTCGGGTATCCGTGACAAAGGTCATGAACATCGTCCATCCTTCCCTGGACTTGCGGGCAGTCGGTTTCGTGGGCGAAGTAAGGTCTAGGGAAAGGGAGAGGTTGTTCAGCTTGTCGAAATACCTGGTGAGATATTCGTCCTGGTTGATGGCGCCGTCTGCCAACGCCATCATTGCTGGGTTTCCCCAGGTGGTATTGAAGGTGCCGTGAACTTGGATAAGAAAGCCGATTCGGCATCGCACGAATGGTTCTACATTCACGGCTGTGATGTTGAAATATGCTTGGTATTGTCCCGCACTGACTCTGGTGCAGTTGCCAGCAGCCTGTGCCATCGTGGAAATCAGAGTGACAACTGTAGCGGGTGGCAAATCATCAGGGTAGGTATTCTGGTGACTATGTGAAAGAGAATCAAGTGGAGAGTGAGGACAAGACTGAAGTGGTGAAAGGTGGTGGTGTTTTGAAAGTTGTGAGGAATAGCAGATAGAAGGCATGTCCGAACAACTTATAGGACACGATGGAGTGGGTAGTACATGCTGGAGGGGAGTAGGCGAGGGTGTTCTGACTGGCAAATGGAATGAATAAGCTGCCTGTTCCCTCGCCGCCGCCTGCGTATCATGGGATGCAAGCAGATGGGACTTGTGACATTTCGGTGGTCCTCGAGCTTTGTGGTGGCGGAGCAATACACTCTCCCGGTTGTACTGCACATCCTCCGGGTTGACAGGAGCGACAAAGGGACTGGATACGCTGCTGGTTCTCTCGTCGTCGCCCGCGTATCCTGGGAAGCAAGCAGACGTGGACTTGTGACGGTTTGGGGGTCCTTGCGCTTTGTGGTGACCGTGGAATATACTCTCTCAGTTGTACTGCACATCCTCCGGGTTGACAGTGATGACAAAGGGACTGGATACACTGCTGGTTCTATCGTCGTCGCCTGCTCATCATGGGATGCAAGCAGACAGGACTTGTGACGTTTCGGGGGTCCTCGAGCTTTGTGATGGTGGTGTAATACACTCTCCCAGTTGTACTGCACATCCTCCGGGTTGACAGCTACGACAAAAAGAAGTGTTGTGGACAAAGGAACTCTTTGTTTGTGGCTTGTTGTTCGCCTCTCAACAGCATCCATGTACGCCTAAAAGAGAGTTGTGTTCCACTTCGGGTCTTGTGTGGTTTCCAGCTGCTCTTTCCTCCCATTGTCGTGATGGATATACTATACAAGTATATATAGCTTTGAGTCATAAAGATTTCATCGCCAGTCTGGGTGGTGTAGTTGGTAGCGCGCCTCATGACAAAGCATATAATGACTGGTTAGTCTAACCTTGGGGTAGTGAGGAAAGTACAGGTTCGAATCCTGTCCTGCTGGCAACTTTTTTTTTCCCTTTCCCCATTGTCAATATGCTGTGCGTACGCCTTCCCTGTCTGTCAAAGCGGAGGATGTTCGATTCAACCACAACCACCTAAATGAAATGAAAAGTTCGATGTATATTTTTCCATGTGCGGTGTGCAGTATACCCAGGAGAGTGTATTGCACCGCCACCACAAAGCTCGAGGACCACTGAAATGTCAGAAGTCCCGTCTGCTTGCATCCCATGACATGCGGGCGACAAAGAGAGAACCAGCAGCGTATGCAGTCCCTTTGTCGCTCCTGTCAACCCGGAGGATGTTTAGTACAACCGGAAGAGTGTATTCCACCGCCACCACAAAGCTTGAGGACCCCGAAACGTCACAAGTCCCATCTGCTTGCGTCCCATGATAAGTGGGCGACGATGATAGAACCAGCAGCCTATCCAGTCCCTTTGTCGTTGCTGTCAACCCGGAGGATGTGCAGTACAACCGGGAGAGTGTATTGCTCCGCCACTACAAGGCTTGAGGACCACCGAAATGTCACAAGTCCTGTCTGCTTGCATCCCATGATACGCAGGCGATGGCGAGGGAACAGGCAGCTTATTCATTCCATTTGCCAGTCAGAACACCCTCACCTACTCCCCTCCAGCGTGTACTACCCACTCCATTGTGTCCTATAAGTTGTTCCGACGTGCCTTCTATCTGCTATTCCTTGGAACTTTCAAAGCACCACCACCTTTCGCCACTTCAGTCTTGTTCTCACTCTCCACTTGATTCTCTTTCACATAGTCACCAGAATACCTACCCTGATGATTTGCCAACCACTACAGTTGTCACTCCGATTTCCACGATGGTACAGGCTGCTGGCAACTGCACCAGAGTCAGTGCGGGACAATACCAAGTGTATTTCAACATCACAGCCGCGAATGTAGAACCATTCGTGCGACGCCGAATCGGCTTTCTTATCCAAGTTCACAGCACCTTCAATACCACCTGGGGAAACCCAGCAATGATGGCGTTGGCGGACGGCGCCATCAACCAGGACGAATATCTCACCAGGTATTTCGACAAGCTGAACAACCTCCCTCCTCCCCTAGACCTTACTTCACCCACGAAACCGACTGCCCGCAAGCCCGGGGAAGGATGGACGATGTTCATGACCTTTGTCGCTGATACCCGAGACAAGCTCGTTCAAATTTGGACGAAGGCCGGCATGACTTGGCCTCCTACGCTACTGGGAGTTGCAACTCCTGCCTGCACAGTTGCACACCCATGGCAACCAGCAGCTCCGATAGCTGCCGTCTCCCGCACAGGCCGGCTAGACCTGAAAGGGACCACGGTATTCCAATTCTTTATTGTTGACCCGGAGATGGCGCGCAACCCTATGGACTACAATTCTGTCTCCGACGACGACAGGAGCACCAACAAACCGACAGATATATATGTATGGTGGAACGCCAACAACACCCAGTGGCTGGAAAGTGTGCGAAACGAGGAGATAACGTCTCTGTGGGTTCTGGTGGAGAAGGTTCTCTGGAAGGTTCCCCCCCGGAGAGAAGTTAGGGTCATGTACGGAGCAACGTGCAACCTTTCGAGCACAGATAAATTCCCTACCATATTTTTGGATCCGGGGCTCACTGAGGGGGGTATGCAAAATCTTTCCGACGATTTCTAACTCAAGGCTTGGATGGCCATGACTGCGCACCTGGACCGTCCTCTGGGCATTGGCATTTATCTCCGGCGGCAGCCGGCCAGTAGGATCTCCGATTCTCCTACGCAGGGACTTATGCCTCATTTGAACCAGCAAGCGCTGGTTTACGATGCAGATCTTGAAGTAGAGGAATACCCCTACAATTCCGAAGCTTATGAGGTCGTCTCCAAGAGCTGTAAACGGGTTGGTAAGCCATGCACAATCGAGGGGTACATCTGGGGCCTGAACCAGTTTGGCCGCCGGATACCCCACAGTCGGTGGATGCTCCAGAAGATCCTGGCATGGGCAAATGGGGTCAACTATCGGGGAGGGATATCAATGGCGGACCACATACTTCCCAAAAGAAGCTTGCTGGTGGCCACGGATGAATGTCAGCCAGCACATCCAGGAGAAAACTCGATATATCACCATGGGGCGTAACGACGGTGTATACTGTGACACTGGAACGTCCGGTCAATGTCTGAGTGATGGTAATATTGAACTAGTCAGGTTTCTCGATAGTCACGAAGGAGATAGGGCACGCGTAGTCTCCGCTGGCGTTTAGTTATTTTACAGGAATAAAACCCCCCATGACAATCCTTTCAAGTTCACCCACCGTTAAGGGATTCACAGCGAATAATCGAAGGGGTTTGGTTCGGTATCTGCGGTGCCCGGTGGCTGCGGCTCGAGCACTGGATCGTATGCGGCTCCACAGCAATGAGTTGCACGACGGATCGCACGGTGTATAGCGCGGTGTGCATGGCGGCTTGCACGTGTCTCGTTCTGGTGGATGGTTCGACGCATGCCTGGCGGCCTGCCAGGCAGCTTGCGTATATCGCTTCGGCGGATGCTTCGGATCCAGATGGGCCCGGCGTACAGCCCATCAGCTCGCTCGTGACACTTCAGCGGATGGTTCGAGATGGGCCCGATGGCTTGCCCAATGGCTCGCTCGCAGCTTCGGCGACTGCCAAGCAGCTCACGCGATCACTGCCAGACTGGTAAGATAACGTAAGGAATACGCTCACACACCAGACCCTCCTGGGTGCGGGCCAGAACCCGAATTTACTCGTCCTGGTCGGTCTGACGATAAGGCTAGTCTGAGGGTCCTGTTGGCACCGCATAATTCCCTAAGTTCGAGACCGGGTTCTTTCATGTGGCCCGGGTGGTGTCTCGAGTATCGGTCGTTATGACAAACGAGCTCCCTAGGGAGTTTCGACCGAGCTCTCTGGAGCGTCTCTGTTACACCTCAATGCGAAACACGGGAAAGAACACTTAGTTAGCTACATAGCCAGAAAACGTAAGACTCTACTCAAAGCCGCTCGAAGAGGAAAGTCGAGTCTAGTCGGCTTCAGAGAGTATAGGCAGGAGATGAGCCCGGAGTTAGGGTCTTACGGCCGAGACGGCTTTAAGGGATTTAGCTCCGGTCGGGCTGCAAACACAACTATGCGGAGCGAGGAAGACTGGATCTGAGAGGCCAGATAACTTGCCGGACTCTGATAGGCCGGTAATCCCTCATTGAGGGAAATACGTGGTGCGGGGATCAGTCGGCTTATTGTTAGACCGACCAGGACCAATGAGGTTGTAAGAACTGGGCCCAAGGGGTTCAGGGGTCTTGACTAGCGCGCGGAACTCTCGAGAAAAGGATGAGAAGTAATGGTTCTCTAGAAGAACCACGTGATGCCGAAAGAAGACTATATAGCTAGGAAAGATTCCGCCCCGTTGGGAGAAAGAGAGGATAGCACCGAATGAACACCCGAAAAGAACCCCACAAAAACAGATATAAGATTATTCCGTTGTGAATTATCAAAAGTAGCCTGATTACCTTTGATTCTACCCGCACTCCGGTTACGATAAAACCCCAGTGTCACACTATAATCTTTGATCCAAAATCACCCTACTTTCATAACAAACATTTCTCGAACCCATATTGGAAATGTCCACCACCTCCGGCTATAACATGCTCTGCTTGGAAGCTTCCTGTGGGCTACTGCAGATAACCAACAACAAAGAACCTCGGGAAGAAGTCCAAGAAATCGCCAACCCGGTCAGGTGGATGCGGGCGATGGCCAACCATCAGCAGCATACTGAGCAAGACCTACGCCAGCTAATGGACGTCTGCGGCAATACGTTAGACCGTACTGACCGGCACCTGAGGCAGATTGAAGCAGCCTACAACCGACTGGTACAGGGAGCCCAATACGTCTACGAGCAGATGGAAGCCAAGGAGCAGATCTCAGGAGACTGGGTAAGAAATGAGCTCACGGTATCTGCTAACGCGTACCAGGTATTCACCCGACAGGTCTGGGAGGCCATCATCGAGCACTCCAAGACAAGCGAGCTACATCGAGTACATGAGGTGACACAAGTAGCTCGAATGCACGACGCAGTGGCTTTCCTGTTAGAGGCAAACCTGGCCAGGAACGTCCACCTGATGGAGTTCCAAGATAACATAGAGAAATGGGCTGCCGACCACCAGGAGAAGGTAGAGACGCTTGAGCAACAACAGAACGAGGACCGAGATCGAATGGCCAGCCTGGAGCAATGGCTGGCCAGAGCACAAGGCGAATTGTTGCGGGTGGCAACTACAGTTCCCCTGCCCACAACACCGGCTGGACGGGCCCAGCCCACTCAAAACCCAGGGGCACCGCCAACCCGACTAGTGCTGGGGAGCCCCTTGCTCGGTGGAACCCAACAACGACGACAAAGGCCCCCAGCAGTCCCAGCTACGCCACAAGGGCTCCGAGACACAGGAGGGGTAGGAAGTGGTGGATCCCCACCAAGGCCTCCACGAAGGGCAGCATCGCCCTCGCCTTCGCCCCCTCCTAGAGAAGACAACAACGACCTATACGAACGAAACCTTCCAACAGGAAGGCCCCCACCAGGGACAAGGGAACCTACCCAGGGCCAGCTGGCAACTATGCTCACGCCGGGAGAAATAGCCCAGCTGGTGGGGGCAGGAATTGTGGCAGCACAAGCCATAGGGCAGCCAGTGAGAGAAGCCCAGATACGCACGTCGAGGTTGAAAATGGAGAACCGAGCAAAGTTCGACGGGAAGAGCCCCACCGCCTTTAACCAGTAGTGGAAATCAGTGACCATGTATGCAGGATTCTACCCAGAAATGGTCGACAGGCAAAAGATCACCTGAGTCGGAACCCTACTGACGGACACGGCCCTGGTCTGGCACCTTCACCAGCATCGAGAGCTGCGGGATAACGACACCTGGGCCAACTACTCGGCCGCTATCAGAACTGAGTACCGCAACGAGCGAGAAGCGGTGGATACCCAGTTGAAACTAGGGCAGCTCAAATACCAGGGCGACATCTGGGCCTATATGACGGAATTTCGAGCGCTAAACAACTATGCGCGAGCCATGGGAGAAGGCCTCCAGGAAAAAGTGAACATCGCGATGCCGGACTCAGTGCTCGACATGCGGTTCACCCACTACCTGGAAGAATTCGCCAATGACGAAGGATTCCTACAGGCCACATACCAGGTAGCCCTTTAGGTTGAAAAAAAGAAGGCCCTCCGCCTGGCAAGAGAAGAGGTAAAAGCCCAACAGGGAGGATCCGGAAAACGAGACGACTAAAAAGGAAGAGAGAAGAAAAAGGAAAGAACACGGGACCCGACCTCAAACGGGAAAAAGGAAGAAACCGGCAGTCGGAACACCAGGCTCGGCGGAAGCGAGTACGGTGGAGCGGAGCGTTGGGCTTCCGAGACCGCCGCATTCAAGGAAGTCCCCGTCAGCGAGAGAGGGGAGCACTCGAATACCCGGGGTTGTCACCGCTGTCGGCGGCCCACCCACCAAGCGGCCCAATGCTACACCAGCACCACGATAAAAGGCACCAACCTCCCAGCCACACCGTGGAAAGTGGCTGCCGGAACCAAGCGAGGAAGGGAGCCCGAGGGAGAAGTGGAAGCTTCCGAGCCAATGCCCAAAGTACAAAAAACAGCAGCGGCTGATGAGCACATGTGGGAAAGCGAGGAGGATTTTTAAAGGGTCAGGGGACCTGGCCACTCCCCAAGACCCGGCACCTCGTATGTGGAACAGGCCAAAAAAGGAAAAGAAGTGACACAAAACAGAAAGAAGCGGCAGGCAAGAAGCCTAGGGGAGGTCCAAGGCCCATCCTAACAATGATACTGGAAGAGGGAGGAAAGAACTACCGCGTTAGAGTCCTCCTAGACACCAGGTGTTCGATACCACTGATCAACCAAAGAACGGTGGAGAAACTGGGTATCCCGCTGCAACGACACAACCTAGCGGTCCCTATCGAAAACTTCCCGGGCCAACTGGTGGAAGGAGCCGGGCAGTACTATACTAAGCCCCTACTGCTGCGGCACCGATGCCACGTTACCAGGGAAAGCTTCGAAGTAGCCCCCATGGAAGAAGGAACCGACATATTCCTTCC
>Ga0307508_10001647_pt1 | contig 24864 bp, 33 predicted proteins | sample 9_EM_MG_FD_203089 | JGI IMG/M metagenome (GOLD analysis project Ga0307508, IMG submission 203089) | Populus trichocarpa ectomycorrhiza microbial communities from riparian zone in the Pacific Northwest, United States - 9_EM | ecosystem: Host-associated > Plants > Roots > Unclassified | place... | reverse complement strand
ATGTGCGCTTCCACCAAATATCTCTTTTCTTCTCGTTGAGCTGTTAGCCCGTCGTACTAGGGTGTAACACCTGCTGTGTTCAAATGGAAGTGGCAAAAGCACCCTGCGTGGATAGATGCGCCGCCTGGCATTGCCGCTGAATGGCGACCGCGCGTGTATAGGACACCAGCTTGTCCGTACTGCCTTTCAACGGAAAACACGAAACCTACTGCCTGGATACTAGATGTGCCGCCTGGCATTGCCTACGGACGTCAGCTATGCGTGGATAGAGACATTACTGCCAGGGCTGTCACGATCCTGCCCTGACTATTCCGTGCTGCTCGACAGGTAACGTAGACTTGACTCTTCGGGGCGTCGCTCGTCCTCACACTTCCGGCGCACTCACACTTCTAGCGTACTCACACGCCTTTGCGTGGCCTCGTTGTCCTCGCGGTATCCGTCACGCCCGGCGTGGTCTCGTCGCGGTCTTCTCACACGCCTTGGCGTGGGCTCGTTGTTCTCGCGGTATCCGTCACGCCCGGCGTGGTCTCGTCGCGGTCTTCTCACACGCCTTTGCGTGGGCTCGTTGTTCTCGTGGGGTTTGGTGGTCGCAGCGCCGGTCACGGGTAGAGAGGTAGGTCTGTGGAGAGAGATAATATTCTATACGATCAAATGTGCTTTGGCACTACAGGCCTTGTGCACTCCTCCTCGCCGTACCCCCCATGGGGCTTCCATCTTTCCCTGTACCGCCGAAAGCAAACGAAAAACGAAAAACGCAAAAGGAAATCGAACCAAGGAAACCGTGACGAGGTGCGACCATACAGATTAGACCCGTGACAAACAGTTCTCCTCCGGTGGCCCAAGCAAAGTACTTAAAAATATGAAAGCGGGGGTAGAAGAGCATGTGGGCAGAAAAGCGGTAACGGAAGTAGTGCAGTACCATTACCTTCGTACATACCTCTAGGCAGTCATGGTCGTGTCGGCAGCTGTGGCGTTGTCGCGTCGCAGTGCCATCATGATCTTGACGTAGGTAGGGTGTTGGAATATATGGATCGATAAACGTGAAGATTATATTTTTTGTATTATGCGGGCACAAGATCTGTATATATACAGGAAGGCCGTCAGGACAAAGAACGGAAGACTGCCCCCCGAGCCGGTGCTCGGGGACTCAGTCATGTCCGGACGCCTCCTCATCTCTGAACGCCTCCTCATCTCCGGACGCCACCTTATTCTGACACTTCCCCTCGTACGGAAGATGCAAAGGAACACAGGAGAGAACGAGAGAAACAGAATCCTCGGATGCCTTGTTAAAACTCGTAACCGTGTAAAAAAACCCTTCGAGGGGGAAACCACGGACATAGGAGAAAGAGTGCATCCTCCAAAGAAAGAACAGGAAGATGAGAGAAAAACTACTTCAACCGCTTAACGCGTGGTTTGTCAGCCACTTCCCCTGAGTCCCGGCTTACAAGCCCAAGCCCGTGAGCGTGCTTCCAGTGAGTGTCTTGAGGGAGGTTCTTCGTCATGATGTCGGCGAGCATGTCGGATGTCGGAAGGTATGTGGTTTTGATGGCGTTCCGTTGGCAGGCATCACGGACGAAGTGGAAGCGGACACTGATGTGCTTGGTGCGCCCATGGAACTTTGAGTTCTTTGAAAGTTAGATTGCACCTTGGTTATCGACAAATATTTGCTGGGGCTCGGTAGCCTTAGAGTTGTTGTCTGAGCATAAGCACTGGGGGCATTGCTCGGCATGCTTGTACAGGATCTTGCCATATAATATGCGAGCGTATAAGGAGCGGACCCATATGGCTTCTTTTGCGGCGTCGGAAGCACCTATGTATTTGGCTTCCACCATTGAGAAGGCGACAAGCGGCTGCTTACGAGCACGCCAGGTAATCGCGCCTTCGACAAGCATGAATACATAGCCAGATGTTGATTTTCGGTCATCGGGATCTCCAGCGAAATCTGAGTCGGTGTAGCCAATGGGCATGGTGGCTTCGGAGTCTGATGCTTTGTACTGGATAGCGAGGTTGGCTGTATTTCGCAGATATCGTAACGTGTAGGTGGCTGCTGACAAGTGCTCAGTGGTCGGGGTGGAGGATGATTTGCTGAGCATGGAGACGGTGAATGTGTGGTCCAGCCAAGTGCATAGCATTAGCCACATCAGACTGCCAACAATTGACTGATACTGTTGTTTACCATCTGAGTCAAGAGTCCTTGCTGTGCCGTTTGTCGGATTTGACTCTGGATCTAAGCTTTGGAGCTTGCTTCCAGAAGGCTGTGGTGTCCAGTGGCTGTTGCAGTCGGAAAAACCATTTGTCGCAAGCAGCTTCCGCACAGCGTGCTGTTGGTGGATATGCAGTATCCGTTGTGATCAGACACGCTCAATTTCTATACCGAGGAAGCAGCGAACTGGACCGAGGTCGGTCATCTTGTACTTGGCGTGGAGGAGCTGTTTGATTGTGGTGACTCGGTTGGCCGATGGAGAGAAGAGCAGTATGTCATTAACGTACAGCAGCAGAATTATTGGTGCGTCCTTCTGAGCCGATTGCTTGGAGTTCCAGATGGCCAGTGGGGGATCAGTTCGATCGGTTAAGGGGGTGCTTGCTAGGAGGTAGACGTTCGGATCATGTTCCCATCGTTGTAGACCAAGAGATCTGAGAAAGTGGTCAATATGCTCATACCAGAGACGGGGGGCCGGCTTAAGTCAGTAAAGTGACTTTCTCAGCTTGCAGAATTGAGGTTTGTCCACCTCAATACCCTACGTCAGAGCCATATAGACATCACCGTCAACTTTGGGATTCAGGAAGGCGGTGACAACATCCATTTGTTCGATTACCCAGTCATGGACAGCACCGAGGGCTAGCATCATGCGTAGGCTTTCCAACTTTGCTACCGGGGCGAAAGTTTCATCAAAGTCGACCCCCACCTGCTGTTCAAAAGCTCGGATAACAAGCTTGGCCTTATACCGAATGCCGCCTCCTGGCAACTCCTTGGTCTTGAAGACCCACTTGGAGCTAATGGGCATGATGCCAGCTGGAATGTCTTCCAGCCCGACGTAGTCGCAGGTTGAGTTTTCAGCCAAAGATCTGAGCTCCTCATCAACCGCATCAGACCATTTCTGGCCAAAGCTCGGGTGCGCAATGGCTTCCCAGTAGGACACCGGATCTGCAGAATACATTGGTTCCTCTTCCACCCAGATCCGGTGAGCGACCGCTATAGGTCTCTTCCAAAGATCATACCGGCCGGTGTTTCCTTCCAAATTGCCAAGACTTCCACTCGGGGCGTCAAGTGCAAGTCCGACTGCTGAGGCGTCGAGTCCGAGTCCACCTCAGGAATTGAGTTCGCTCGAGGCACTGAGTCCGAGTCCAACTGCCCAGGCGTCGAGTCCGTGTCCGCCAGAGGAATTGAGTTCGCTCAAGGCGCCGAGTCCGAATCCGACCGCCAAGGCGTCGAGTCCAGGTCTGTCCGAGGAATTGAGTTCGCTCGAGGTGCCGAGTCCGAGTCCGACCGAGGAATTGAGTTCGCTCCAGGCGCCGAGTCCGAGTCTGACCGCCAAGGCGTCGAGTCTGAGTCCGCCTGAGAAATTGAGTTCGCTCGAGGCGCTGAGTCCGAGTCTGACCGAGGAATTGAGTTAGCTCCAGACACCGAGTCCGAGTTTGATCGCCAAGGCATCGAGTCCGAGTCCATACGAGGAATTCAGTTCGCTCGAGGCATCAAGTACGAGTCCGACCGCCGAGACGTCGAGTCCAAGTCCACCCCAGTAATCGAGTTCGCTCGAGGCGCCAAGTCCGACTCTGGCCGCCAAGCCGTCTAGTCCGATTCCGCCCGAGGAATTGAGTTTGAGTACGCCCGATTCTAAGAAAGTGACGTTTGATGCCTGGATTACCTGCCTCCAGTGGGGATCCCAAAAGCGCCAGAGAGTGGTACTGTTATGGACATAGCCGAGCATAAACAGAGGTGAGCAAGTGTGCTGAACTTGCTGCGGTGGGAGGCTGGGAGTGATTTGAATGCTTTGCATCCAAAACGTCGTAGATGGCTAACTTCCGGTTTTCTTCCGAAGAGCTTTTCTTAAGGAGTCATGCCATTGTTTCATAAGGTTGGGCTCCGAGCGTGCAACTAGTTGGCTGTGGAAATGGCTTCTGCCCACATGCTTGGTGGGAGAGTACAGTCCAGTAGCATTGCTCGGGGATTTGCATTGTTTGTCTGAATCATTCTTTCCGAGACCCCATTTTTATGCTGCGTGTCTGGTGGTGATGGCTAGAAAGTAATACCGTATTCTGTAAGGATTGATCGAAATGCTTTGTTGTCATATTCTGCTTTGCCATTGTCGCACCAGAACCGAGTGATGCGATGCTTTTGTTGTAGCTTGACAAGATTTTTGAAGTCTCTGAATACCGTGCACACCTCCGATGATGACTTCGAGTGTAGGAAGCATACCCAGGTGTAGCGGCTGAAGTCATCAATATACAGTATGTAGTATCGGCGCCCGGACAGTGATTGAGGGCTGATGGGTCCGCATAGGTCGGAGTGGATCAGTTCCAGTGGCTTAGTCGCTCGCCAAGCTGGAACCTTCCTTTGAAACTTCTCCTTAGCCGTCGCTTTGATGCAGATATCACAGGCCGTGGATGTGGCAGTTTCCTTTTCAGAGTAGGATCCCTTAGGCAGTAGCTTTCGGACATCACTGAGGTTGAGGTGATTAAAGTGTCGGTGCCAGGTTTGGATATCTGTCCGAAATCCCAAGTCCGAGTTCACCTGAGGTGCCAAGTTGGAGTTTGATCGAGGCACCGAGTCCGAGTTTGATCGAGGCACCGAGTCCGAGTTTGATCGAGGTACCGAGTCCGAGTTAGACCTAGGTTGGGCATTTACTCGATGCACAGCAGTGTTTGCATGACTCCTTTTGGAGGGAACATTTCCCAGGAGGACGAAGGACATTGATACAGGTGCACATCTTCCCAGGGGTTGTTCCGTGAAATCCTCGGATGTAATGTAAGCCGAGCGTGAATGGGAACGGAAACTGACATCAATGCCATTCTTGATCAACTGGGGTACTGAGAGCAGGGAGGCTCCGAAGCGTGGTACATATAGAGCTTCCACCCTGAGGAATATTCCACAATCGAGCTGAAGGTTGATGCTGCCAGCGGCTGTTGCTAAACTGACAGAGTCGGCTGACTCGACTTGTAAGGATTCCTCGAGTGGGTGGTATTCATGAAAGTCCATCAAATTTGGTGAGATGTGGTGGGTAACGCCTGATTCGATTATCCTTTCATTGGTATTGCGTGTGTTTCTGGCCGCTCTTGCCATCGCAGTCAGGCTATGTACTACAGTGTCTCCAGTTTTGACATGATGGGCGGATGCTGACTTTCGGCGCTTGTCTTTTCATCCCTGTTTCATCTCGGTGGCTCTTTTCCTGACTTGACAGTCAATTGCTTTTTCTCCTTTCCGTGTGCAGTAGTAGCATGTGATGTTGCTAGAGTCTGAGGTGGCCTGTCTCTTATTGTAGGGCTTTTAACGGTGTTTGCCCTTTCCGTTGGTTCGATGGTGCTTGCAACCATTAACATTTGCAGACAGTGCATTGCTGGAGGTTCCGGCCAGATTGAGATTGGAGCCAGTCGTGGTGTTGTGGAGAGCTTGTGCGGTTTCGTATTCAATCAGAATCGTACTGATGGAGTTGAGTGTTTGTTCTTCGATCGGTCGGTTCTTGAGGATGTCCACAATATTAGTGAATTGCTTGGGAAGGGTTGCAAAGATGCGCATAATCATGTATCACTCCGTGACTTCATCTGGAGTCCCTTCCAGCCCCTGACTGATATCCGAAAGTGAGGAGATGTAGTCCGATACAGACATTCCCGGCTTCATCACAGCGGAGTGAAGGCGGGCAACGGTAGAGACGCGTACAGACTGGGATGTGGCGACATCGTATCGTTCGCGAAGGGCTTCCCAGGTTGCGTGCAGATCACGATGTCCAAGGCGATTGAGAAACGTTCGAATGCTGGGTTCAGTTGATGACCATATCATTACGGAGGTACATTGCGATTGCTTGGCGAAGTCTCGAGCCTGTGCTATTGCGTTGCCGGCAGGTGCGAGCTCGGTACCAAGGACAATTTCAAGGGAGTCGTCCATTGCGAGGAGGTTCGTAATGTTGTTCTTCCATGAGTTATAGTTTCTTGCGCTAAGGATGGGTGTCAAGCCATGCTTGCAGGTGTACGTGGTGGAATCGGTCATGATGTTGACGCGATGTTGGTTCAGGCTTAAAAAACAAGAGTGCAGGGATGAGATGCAGAAACGAGGCGCAAGGTGGCAGGTACGGCGGGAGCGCTTATCGATGGGTAGCGGATTGGCAGTGCATTCAATCTGGGCTCATAACCTGTTGGAATATATGGATCAATAAATGTGAAGATTATATTTTTTGTATTATTCGGGCACAAGATCTCTATATATACAGGAAGGCCGTCAGGACAAAGGACGGAAGACTGCCCCCCAAGCCGGTGATCGGGGACTCTGTCATGTCTGGATGCCTTCTCATCTCAGGACACCTCCTCATCTCCGGACGCCTCCTCATCTCTGGACACCTCCTCATTTCCGGACACCACCTTATTCTGACATAGGGCAGTTTCGGTCTGAGGCTTTGTGTGGTTGCTGGCAGTTGGCGCAGCGGATTGGGGGGTGTTTGTAGGAGTGTCCGGCTTTGCAGTTGCCAATCGCACAGGGGTGTTTGCGGGTGGGGTGGTGTTGGCCGCAGACAGCACAGATGTGGCTGTTGTTGGTGCAGCGCTGTGTGGGGTGCCCATACTTCTGGCACTTGTTGCATTGGGTGGAGGGACCGAAGGATATATATTCGACGAGGTTGCATTCACGGTTGAACAGGTCGAGGCTGGTGGCACCGAGAGACCTCTTGGTCATTTCACCGATGAGGGTAATGACCATGGATAAAGCCTCTCTACTCTGGTGGCGTTCAGGGCTGGTGAGCCATCGTGGAGTTTGGCCCATTCGGATTGAGGGGTAGTTGGTTTCGATTCCTGTGCGGATGTCATCGGGGGTGCTGGTGGTGGGGATGCCGTGGATGATGAAGTGAGTTCATCTCTGGCTAATCTTGGAAGAGGCGATGGGGAAGTCGTGGAGTGCTTCCTCAAGGATGGTGAGGTAGGGTTCATAACTTATGCCCAGATGCTGGGGCGCAGTGGTGAAGGTGAGGTTGTTCGTGGCTGTGATGTGCGCCAGGATTAAAGGGGGGTGGGGGATGTCGGTGTGGTTGGTGATGGTTTTGTTGATGGCCTGAAGGGCACGGTCTGCAGCCTCCTTTTGGTCGTTTGGTGTAGATGTTAGGGCAAAGATGACCAGTCTGGATGCCATTGGGTTGGGCTTCATGAGGATTGTCTCCTTCTGGGCCTTCTTCTTGCTCCTCACCTCCGTGAACTCCTTTGTCTGCATCTTCTCTGCCATCTGTGCGTAGGTTGGTGTAGTGCTTTGGGAGGGTTTGGGGGTGTTTGTGGCTGGTCTTGGGCGTTGTTGGGTGGTTGCCGGTGCAGCTCTGGGGGCTGGTGGGCTAGCAGTGGGGGTGAGACGCGGGGGTAGGGAGTCGATTTTCTTCCCGAGCTCGTCAACGGTTTCGGTCAGGTGGAGGATTTGTTTTTGCATTTCTTCCTCTCGTTACTTGATGTCATTGAGGCCCAGGATCTTGACCGTTGTTAACTGGTTGGCTAGTTGATGCTTCATCTCGGCACGTACAAACTCGCATATCGGGCCGAGTAGCACTTTGAAGGTTTGGTTGACCTTTTAGATGTGGTGGGTGGCTGACCTCCAGGCAAGGAAGCTCGTGAGGGTGTCCGTGTCGTGATCCCACTTGGGGGCAGCATCTGCCATGTGATTGAAGCCGTTGGGTTGTGGTGGCGATCGGCAGGGAATGGATGGGGTGGTTGGGGTTTGGATGGTGGGAGGTACGGGGGCTGCGCCCGGTCTGATCATTGGTGGTGGGTTTTCCCTGGCCGCCAGAGAGCATGCAAGAAATGGGTCGGAAGCAGGGGTGGTTGCCATGGTGATATGTTGTTGTCGTGGACAGGTGTCTACTTTTCAGGGGAGGGGATGGGTGTTGTCCAGGACCGAAGCGACCGCGACGTGGAGCGGAATTGAGTGGGCAGCAACAACAAAGAAGTGGGAGGAGGCCAGCGAGTTCGTAGATGGGAAGACCGTGGAGTTATGAAGCTCCAGAGGGTATTTCTATCGAAATGGGTGGTCGGAATAAAAAGTTGTTTGGCGGCGAACGAAAATTTTGCGGTGGAGTGAAGGATAATATGCAACTTCAATCAATTGCGCTCAGCACTACCGGCTATCTGCGCTCCTCCACACCATACCATCCCCATGGGGCTCCCATCTTTCCCAAACCGCCGACAAACTACATCAGCAAAAAATCGAAAAATGATCCCAGCACTCCTATTGGCTCCTTCACTCCCGTAAGAGGAGAAGTTATATTTTGCTCCCGTAAGGATTTGAAAAAAAAAAAGATGTTTATTTTTAGCTGAAACCTCGAGAAAAGTTAGTTCAAATTTATGTCTCACCTGTAAAAAAAGCAATATACTTCAACTTTTCATTTTTTTGCTGATGTAAACATACAAAGGAGATTTTGTAAAGCAAGAAAGCAAGTATCGCAACATAGCAGCATCAAGTCAAAGAACTGGAAAAGCAAATCATTACCTCCGCCAACCCTTCAACATCCATGCATACCAGTCATGGTATCATTAAGGCTCAAAAGCACCAAAGTCTGGCTCTCACGAGGCTGTATCGGTGGGGTCGATGGTCTCTGGTAGGTCTTGGCTGCTATTGAAATTGAGGTGGGAGGAGTGCCCTAGACCAGTTTTTCGGAGGAACTGACGTAGTGGCAGAGTATTTTGCGCTGTAGTGAGGAAGCCAGGAGTTTGGATATTGCCAACGGTAGAATGGAGCAAGATAGCGCGCTGTGTTGCCAGCAGTGGGCAGTCTCGTAGTAGGTGGAGGGAGGAGTTGAGGTCAAGACCACATGTGCATGGCTTCGCAGTGATATTCGGTGGTGGGTCGCTAGGTGATCGATTACAGAACACCCTCCATATTACTGGTGTATCTGCCCAGTCAACCCCACAAAGGTGGCTGGGGAACTTGAAGGAGGGATTTGCAAGGGGGAGTTCATTCTTCCAGTGGGCAAGAAATTCTGACCATGCCTTGGCTAGCAGCCAGGATTTAGTCATTACTGCAAATTGGCAAGGAATGATAGAGGATGCTGCTAATTTGGCGAGTATATCAGCCCGTTTGTTCCCACAGATACCACAGTGGGAGGGACACCACATAGTACTGATATGCCAGCTTAGGAGTTGAAGTTTTCCGATAATTTCCAGCGCTCATCGTGAGCATTCGTGGTTGCTTCTGTTGAATTGGAGGGTATCGATGGAAGCCTGGTTGTCGATACAGATAAATACTGTAGAACGTGGTAGGGTAGTGGTGATGAGAGTGGAAACCACTTCCTGTATGGCGTGGAGTTCTGCGTCGAAGACCTCAGCCCTATTGCCAAGATGACATCAACCTTCCATTAACCGGTGGAGTTGCTGGTCCCCACTGTAGTAGATTGCCCAGCCTCAACCAACTGCACCATTGGCAAGTTTGAAGCCATCCGTATATATCATAATCGTATGGTCTGGAAGTGTTTGTATCCATTTCTCATGGAGCTGTTGTGGCTTTGTTGTCTTGTCAGGATTTGGAGAAGCAGTCGTTGCCACTCCTTTCATGGTTGTAGTTGATGTCCGATCTTCCAACTTTCCCAGTACAAGGTGTTTACTGAGGCTGTATAGACGATGTAGTCCTGGGAGGCTAGCGTGCGTATTCGGTTGATCGTGTGGAGGTCCAAGTGCATCGTGAGTGGGGAGGAAGTGGAGCCGGATTGCATATCGCAATGACACGTAGTCTAGATACGCCTCCATTGGTGGTAAGTGGGCAAGGGTGATGAGGTTTGTGGTTCTGGTATTGAGTGGGAAGCCAGTAATCCAACGGGCAATGGTGTTGTATATTGCTCTGAGAGCGGTGATTACTCCTGGCGTTGCAGCCCACCAGGCAGGAGACACCCAGAACATGGCCGGGAGAATCGCTATCATTGCCAGGTGATGAGCAATATAGACAGGCATGCCACAGGATTGGTGTCGTAAGAAATTCAGGCTTCCATGAACCTTGTTTCCTCTGGCTGCTGCCATTGCAGCATGGTGTTTGAACGTCAGTGATTCATCGATAAAAAACTCCGAGGTATTTAATTTGTCGTCACGCAGAGATTGTGGTACAGGACATTCGAAGGGGCGGATGTGATGAAAGACTCTTGCTTTCATCCTTACTAGTAAGGGGGAGGCAGTAGAGAAGTTCAGTCTTGGATGTCGCAAAGGTGAGTCCAAGCTGTATACCTTTTGCCAAGTGTCGTTCGGTTCGTTCTTTAAGGTGTGTGTTGGCTTCAGGTACTGACCATGACAGCTGAACCATACAGACATCGTCCGCATAGGAGGTGTCGATAGTGTCGGGAAAGTCTTCATCATTTTCGAACATCGCATTACTGTATATAAGAAAGAGGATTGGCAAGACTGGTGACCCCTGTGGTAGGCCACATTGGTAAGGTTGTGGCAGTTCAGATTGCTGATCAAATCCAAATGCCATTTTCGAGCAGTATTGAAGGCAGCAACCCACTTGGTGAGATACAATGGTATTCCCCGTTGGTGCATAATCTCCTCCAGTGTCACTGGGCGTACCTGGTTGAATGCTCCTTCAATATCATGTGTGAGCACAGCTGGCCATGTAGGATACTGATTGGTGGTCTTCTTTTTGCTGATGGAGTTCGCGATAGGTGTAATCGTTCGGAGGAGTGCATCAATTGCAGAATTCTCTGGCTGGTCTCCCATTTGTGAGGGATGAGTTGCACCACATATGAGCACAGTCTGAGAGAGACATTTTGCCACAATTGATTCTAGCTGTTTTCCAAAACATGACTAGAGTGAGATTGGGCGGTAGGATTTTGGATGTGAGTATGTCTTCCCTGGTTTTGGAATGACGATGCAGTTGGCAGTCTTCCATTCCGGCAAATGAGCCGCATATTTGAGGCATGCCGTAAACAGCTGGGGAAGCAGAAGTGGAGCAGCTTCATTGAAACGTCATAGGGTATCATAGGTGATATTGTCTGGTCCGACTGATATCCTGTATTTCAGGTGTGCAATGGCCTGCTTGACGTCAAATACTGTGATGCTATTTGTATGGTGACGTAGATCTTCCTTGGAAGTGAGAAGGTTCGGGGGAAGTGGTGTTTGTTGCAGTGTATTGGGGAATAGTGCTACCCGCAGAACATCGCATTTTCCTTGGAAGTCTGTACGTCCCTCCAGCGGTAGAATAGGTTTATAGTGTGTGTTGTGGTGTTTAACAGTGTTCCAAACCGTTCGAGTGGATGTGGCTTCGAGTTGGTGGATGCGGTAAGCTGTTTTGGCATTCTGTACCATTGTTGACCATTTGGAGCGTTTGCACCGGCTATCTTTGAGGTTCATCACAGTTGGCTGCAGATACGCACATCGGTCGGCACGTTTCACACTCTGTTTTGCCAGCGTCACACTGTGATTCCACCAGGGGGCAGCTGTTTTCCATGGTGTCTACACTGAAACAGCTTCGTCAACTGCTTGGTGGATGAGCTGTGTGATGTTGGTAACCACGCATAGAGTATTGTCCATTCCATATAGTTGTGAGAGGTCCATTTTGGCTGACTGGATTTGAGAGTCAAATGGTTCCCAGTTGGCCCTACGCAAGCACCGATGGGGGACCACTGGTGTTGTAACCGTTCGCAGTCACAGTGCCACGGAAATGGCACTATAGTCTGAGGTAGTATTGTGATCCACGGCCAGCGTCAGGATGGATTGTGTTGTAGACCCTCGGGAGAAGCACACGTCGATTGTGGAGGGACGTCTGCCATTCCTTGGATGATGTGTGGGGATTGCTGGTTCATTCTGGAGGTGGAAATTGTTGTCTTCAAGCCAATTTACAATCGTTTGGCTTCCACAGGAGATACGAGCAGTCAATGGTAGGGGTCCTTGCCACCATGGATGGTGTGTATTAAGGTCTCCCATAAGTAGACAATCATTTGGCAGTTTGAGAGTTGGGAGGATTGCAGCCAGTAGCTCTGCTCGTCCTGCAGAATAGAGTTGAAGAGGGTGAAGGATTTTTGGTTGTGCGATAAGGTGATCATAGTTCCCAAGAAGGAGTCCTGGGCAGAAAAGACTGTAGTGGCACTCAAACCGGATGTGTGGCGTACGTATGTAACACATTTAGGTATGGTAGGTTAGGGGGTAAAGGTATCGAATCCTGGTAGAGAAGGTGGGTTTCCGTGTCTATCACACCATGGTTCTTGAAGTAGACAGATGAGGTTTTCAGGCTTCCGGGCAAAATCTTAAAGGGCTGAAATTGTCGTTGCTTGGCCTCTCGCACAGTTCAGCAGCTGTACAGACCCAATGGATGCAGGGAGGGCCATATAATCGGCTAGTCCCGCCATGGGGGCGTCTCCCTGGATGGCTACACCAGTAGCTTTGTTGAAATTTCGAAGCTTGATTCGCTCGGGGCAGTTTGGATCGTTAGCCTGATGTGGTGTGTTGTAGTTCACGTAACAGATCAGGGGGTGAGTGCAAGCTGGAGTATTCTTGCAGGTCGGAAGAGTACATGGGTGTTCTTGAGTGTTGTGGGGACTGCCACAAACGGCACAGCAAACGTCATTCCGACAGAGGGCAGCGGGGTGTCCGTAGGTCTGGCAATTGTGGCATTGGGTGCTCCACCCATATGGGATGTAGTCTTCCAACTGGCTTATCCGATTGCATACGATCAGGTTTTGACGGCCGATCGCACTCTTCTTGACATTACCCGTCAGCGTCATGACAATTGTAGAGTTGGTTTTATGCTCGCGATGGTCTGCAGGTGTCAACCAGTATAGCGTCTGCCCTTCTACCAGTTGTGGGTAATTGGTGGTGATACTGTCGGAGATCTTGGGTATTAAGTCGTGCGTTGGGACTCCATGCAATAGGAACTGGCTGCATCGTTTTCCAATTTCGACCTTTTCGCATTTTCTGAAGTAAGAGTGGGGGTGCTTGATGATCGAGATGTAATCTTCGTAGACCACATTGTTCTGATCATTATCCGTGGTGAAGATAATCGCACCATGTATGGTAACTCGGGCGCGGATGAAGGGCGGTATGAAAATGTCCTTATAGTAGACAAAGGCGGTATTAACCCGACAGAGCACAATATCTGCCAGACTCTGCCACTCAGTGTAGGTTTTCTCAGGCTGGGTAGTTGTGCCGGTAGTGTTGTTGTTCTCAAAGAAGCAGGTCACCTCTTGTTCGGCTTGCGTGTAGTTGGTCGTGATGAGTTTTGGCACTGGAGTCTTCGTCCTCGGAGGTACTGTTCGTCCTGGTCTTTTCTTTTCTGCCTCCTTCTTCGCCTCCTCCCGTTCTTCCTGGATCAGTTCCGCGTCGAAGGACTCTCGTTCCTCCAGCAGCACTGTCCGTTCTGTTTCTGTCCAGGTGTACTACGGAGCGGAGGATAGTCTCTTGCCCAGTGGAGTGTTAGAGCTAACCATCTCTCTGGCTTTCTCTCCCTGCAATAGGCCCAGCAGCCGCAGTCCGAATCGGTGCTGGCAATTTTGTAGCTGATTGGTTGCTGGTCTGAGTTTGGACTCCATCAATAGCGCTCCTAGGTTGGTTGTCCGGAAGGCTCCTGTTGTTGCCCGTACCACCCGGTTGACCAGCAGTTGCAACTCTTTCACACGGCCAGTTGTTCCGCGGACATTGCCTCCCTGCCACCACAATTCTGCTCCGAAAATGGCAACCGACTGGACGCATACCGACATAACTCTCCTGCAGTTTGCTGGGGAAAGTCCCCTCTGTTCTGTGAGCCGTTTCAGCCGATTTATTGCATTCCTCCCACTCTTAAGCCTGGTTTAGCCCATATGGTGGGTATTCGCTGCTGTACGCTGTACCTTGGTCATGTGACCATTGCTTCCAATGGACTAGGCCCGCAAACACATACCCGCTTTTGTCAAGACCAAATCGGTGTGTGTTTCACAACCACGACAGCTATGGACTCTGGGATACTTGTGGTAAACTCGGCTTTAATTGTCTATTTCCCATGAGATGCGCTTGGTGGTGGCCAAAAAAAAAAGTTGGTGGTTTTGGCGATGAGTTATCTACCAGACTGTATATATGGTAATGCCGTGGCGGCGCTAAGGATATACGGACTGGTCACAAGACAAATCTACAGATGGTGTATGGATAAGGAGTGCTATATATGACGTACGGATATTGATTGTGGGTATCCATTAGGTTCAAGGTGATGTGGTGCCTTGATTCATCAATGGAATCACAAGGGTAGCCATACATCGCATAACACCTTTGAGGGAGACCAAGAAGCATGTCCATTCCAAGGAGTGGGGGCAGCAGTAGATCCTTCCTATAAGGATCCGTTGAGCCTATCACTCAAGACTAGCCTACTGTAGACTAGTGCTCCCTGTCTAGCGTCGGCACCCAAATCCCACTCCTACAACCACTCCCCACTCAAGAAAACAAGCCCCCCCTTCTGCAGTAACAGCCAAAAGCAAAACAAACATTTAATGCAGAAAAAAACAAACCCCCTTCTTTTCCAGCACCAATTTGTTCCCAAAACAACTTCACAATCATACAATTTCTTTGAAAAATCCAACTGAAATCACCAAACCTCACTCTTTCCATCATCCAGTGATACATCCGAAGTCCATTTGCAGCATGGTAGTCTCTTAGCATTTCCTTACTCGCACCCTTCAAATTTTCCAATAGCTTCCAAGTTGGATTCGAATATCCAACCCATTTGACAACTTACTTGAGATCGCGAGCTGCAGTACCTTTATGTTTGAGAATCCCTTCAACTTTGTATTTTATGGCTGCTGCTAATGTCGATCATATTGGTGGCGGTGGTGTCGTGTTCCCTTGTATTGTCGACTTTCGATGGCTTTAAATGCGTGACCTTGAAGACTGGGTATAATCTCCAGTGGATTGGAATATCAAGCAAGAATACATTGTTCCCAACTTGATTGAGAAGCTTGAACGGCCCTGCGTAAGGGTGCTGGAACTTCTGTGAATTCCTGACTTCACTAGCAACTCTAGTAACATTGGCATATCCAACTGGCAGGAGATGTATATCCAGGAAAACATCATCATCGACCTTGAAGGGGTGTTGTTGCCGTTGCTCATTAGCATCGGAGACCATGGCCAACTGGGTTTCCTGCATCCATTCTCGTAACATCCGTAAAGTCATTGTCAACTTTTCCATATGAGGCTGTAGATGGCGAATTTGGAATGAAGGGCCCAGGGGCCAGTAAATCCAATGGCAGCTTTGGGATATAACCAATATCAGCTTCGAAGGGTGACATTCTAATTGCCTTATGCTTGGCTGCATTGTAGGTGAACTCGGCTAAAGGTAGTAGTTGATCCCAATTTGCAGGGTCTTCCAACTGTGCAATATATGCCTTGAGGAAGGTTTCCAAGGTTGAATTTGCTTTTTCAGCTTGTCCGTCTGACTGTGGGTGATATGCTGTTGACATCTGCAGTTTGATACCGAGTTGCGAACACAGAGACTGCCAGAAACTGGAGGTGAACCAAACATCCCTATCCGACACGATAGAAACTGGAAGTCCCCGTGACCTAACATAACCAGCAATAAAGGCAGCCGCAAATATGTCAGCAGTGAGATCCGATTCGGTCACTGGAATCCAGTGAGTTCTCTTCGTCAATGGATCAATGACGATTGCAACTGCATCATACCCAAACTTCGACATGGGCAATTTGGTAATGAAATCGATATTGACCTGTTCGGCCCATTCCAATGGAGTAGGTAATTCCTGCAGAAGTCCATATGGTTTTGCATTCTTGTGTTTGACCCGGCGACAAACATCACATCCTCGTATCCGATTGGTAATCGTATCCGTTATCCTTGACCAATGATACCGAGAGGCAACTGCAGCACTGGTCTTCGCGATACCTGCATGGCCAACTCCGAGAATTGCATCATGAGCTTCGCGAATAACATCCGATCGTAGATTGTCTGGAATGCAAAGTTTTCCACCTCAGGGTTTGTGATAGAGAAGGCTATCTGTAATGGCGGTGGTTCTCCAAGGTACTCGGGTGAGTTCTGGTGACGCAAGCAAGAGCGGGGGGGTGAAACGGGAACGGGAACAGCAATGGAACGGGAATGGAAATGGGAACGGGAAGGGAACGGGAATGGGAACAGGAACGGTAATGGGAAGGGGAATGGGAACGGGAACGGGAACGGGAATGGGAGACTGAGACGGACAGCATCAGACGGATGTGTCGGACAAGAACGGACAACGTCATACGGACGTGTCGGACAGGGAGATGGACAGCGTCGGATGGACGAGTCGGACAGAGAGACGGACAGCGTCAGATGGACGTGTCGGCCAGAGAGACGGACAGTGTTGCATGGACGTGTTGGACAAGAACGGACAACTTCAGACGGATGTGTCGGACAGGGACAGGCAGTGCTAGACGAGCGTTGCCGATACGGAGATACGGTGGAAACGGAGGAAACAGAGGAAACGGAGATGAAGTTGATATTCCGAATAGAATACAAGAGGTTGTATGAAGAGAAGAAGAAGACAAAACACGGGAGAGAGCCCTCCTTATATACACAGTTCTCGCAACTCCCATACGTCCTCATATTCATACCCGCGCAACTCACATATGTACTCATACCCACATTTGTGCTCATAACCACGCAACTCATAAAACCTTCTCTTATGCAACCGGGGCCCGTAAAAGACACCCTTTCCAAGATCGAGACATCTGGAGTGAGGTGACAACACTTTTTCCAAGATCGAGACATCCGGAGCGAGGTGACGACACACTTTCCAAGATCGAGACATCCGGAGCAAGGTGCCAGCATCAACAACCAAATGAAACAACCAAACCCAAATCGAGCGCCGGGACCTGCATCGTGACAGAATCCCTCTCCTATCGCTGAGCTCCCACGAAGCTTTATTTGAGAGGGCCTGGCTTGTGGGGGTATATTTCGTGGAACCGAGTAACCGCTTCTAGCTTGTTGACGTTTCCCACTGGCTCCCAATTTGGGTGATCAAATCCGGTCAATTTAACAAGGTACTGTAGTTGTCTTTGATACATTCGAGAATCAAGAATGGAATTCTCAAACCATTCTTGCTCGCCGTCGATTTCCACTGGAGGAGGCGGTGGTTGTTGTTGTCCCGGATGCAGATCCTGTGCTGCTGGCTCAAGTAAGGACACATGAAAAACGGGATGTACCTGCATCGAGCTGTGAAGTTCCAACCGGAAGGTATGAGAGGAAATCTTGCGTGCGATCTTGAAGGGGCCGTGCCGTCGATGATCCAACTTTGCTGATGGTCGTCGAGTCTTCCAATTTCGAGCTTCGAGCCACACAAGATCCCCCACATGATAGTCCGGAGTGGGGAGGTGATGGGTGTCTGCGGTTGCCTGATAGCGGAGTTGGGTGTGATGTATTTCCGTCCTCAGGTGGTTATGAATTTCGGACAATACTTTCACCGCAGAATGTGCTTGTTGATCTTCTGCTTGGTTGGGTAGGGAGGCCGACAGGTCAAATTGCCAGCGAGGGTCGTAGCCGAGGTTCGCAAAGAATGGAGATACAGCCGTCGTTTCCGTGGTATGGTTGTTTGATGCGAATTCCGCGATCGGCAACCAGTCAGCCCAATCATCTTGCAGGTAGTTCATGTACGAACGCAAGTATTGTTCCATTACGGCGTTCATTCGTTTGGTCTGACCATCGGTCTGTGGATGGAAAGCAGTAGACAGCTGCGGTTTGATTCCTAGTCGTGCACAGAGACAATGCCACAATGCGGAGGCAAATTGAGGCCCTCGGTCCGATATTATTGTTTGCGGAAGTCCATGTACTAGGAAGACGTGTTGGAGGAACAGGTCAGCCAGATCACGAGCATCGACGGTAGTGCTGCACGGGACAAGATGCCACTGTTTCGTGAGCCAATCCACTACCACCCAGAGGGCATTGTGATCCTTTGATCGTGGTAGGCCTGTGACAAAGTCCATCGAAATGTCCTGCCATGGCTGCTGGGGATTCGCCAATGGACGGAGGACCCCTAAGGGTGCATGTCGACTGGTTTTCGATCGCCGGCAAGTGTGACAGTTGTTTACAAACCTTTCCACATCTTGCCGCATTTTCGGCCAGTGGTAGTTCCTTGAGAGCAATTCGAGTGTTTTCGATCGTCCGGGGTGGCCCGCTACCGGTACTTCATGATGCATTTGGATCAGATATAATCTCAGCGGACTGTAGGCAGGGACATAAAACTTTCCTCGTTACAGTAATCTGACCTTTGGGCTCCGGAAGCACTCCGCTAGAGTAATATCCTTACAATAGCAGACCTTCTTCTCTAGCATAGCCAGTACCTCCATGGGAAACGGATCCCAGTTGTACACTTCAGAGAATAGTTCGGTGATCTTGGGGTTGACGAGTCCGAGTCCAAGTCCGGCGCCGCTTTCCTCAAGTCATTCAAGTCCAGCACCGCGTTCCTCGAGTCGTTCAAGTCCGGCGCCGCGTTCCTCGAGTCCGAGTCCGGCGCTGCCTTCCTCGAGTCCGAGTTCGCCGCTGCATTCCGCGAGGCCAAGTCCGGCGCCGCGTTCCTCGAGTCCGAGTCCGGTGCCACGTTCCTCGAGTCCGAGTCCGAGTCCGAGTCCGGCTTCGTGTCGTAGGATCTGGTGTGGTTTTATGACTGCATGGAAGTTTTTGGTCAGTTGTTTATCCCCCTCCTTAGGAAGATCTCTGGATCTTCGAGTCAAGGAGTCTGGTTTGGCTCCCACTTTCCCCGGTCGGTAGACGATTTTGAAGTTGAATTGGGAGAGAAACTGAGCCCATCTCGCTTGCCGGCGGTTGAGCAGTTTGGTCGTCGTGAAGTATTCCAAGTTCTTGTGATCCGTTAAGACCGATATCGGGTTTTCCACCGATTGCAACTCTGCGCACCACTCCTCAAATGCCCGGACAATTGCCATCAGTTCCTTGTCATAAATTTTATAGTTGCACTCAGCGGGGGAATGTTTCTTTGAAAAGAAGGCCACAGGGTGTAGGGTTGCCTCGTCGTCATATTGCGACAAGACTGCGGCGGAGACGAAGTCAGAGGCGTCGGATTCCACCACAATGTCGCGGTCGTGATCAAACCGATGCAGAATGGGTGCCGTTGTAAAGCAGGTTTTCAGTCCATCAAACAATTCCTGTTGCTTTGTCTCCCACTTAAACAGCTGGGCTTTCCTTTTCAGCTGTGTCAGTGGCTCAACTACCTTTGAGTAACCTTTGACGAATCGGCGGTAGAAATTTGTGGATCCCAAGAACGCTCGCACATCTCATAGATTTTCGGGAGGGGGCTACGCTTTCACTGTTTCAACCTTGGACATCCATCTTGATGCCATCCGCACCAATGATTAGTCCCAGATACTTAACTTCCGTTTTGTGGAATTCGCATTTTTCCAGTTTGAGGTGGAGGCCAGCATTGGTCAGTCGTTCCAATACTGGGTGGACATCCCGAGTATTTTCTTCCATCGTATCCGAATAAATCAATATATCATCGAGGTAGGCTGACATAAAGTGATCGAGGAAAGGAGCCAAGGTTTCGTTGATGAATCGTTGGAAATCTGCTGGTGCGTTGGTCAGGCCAAATGGCATTACCAATGATTCGAATAGGCTGTAATGGGTTCGGAAAGTGGTTTTTCATTGTTCTCCTTCTGCCATTCGAATGAGATTGTAGGCTCCACGAACATCCAATTTCGTGAAAAACCGAGCCATTGATATTCACATCAGTGTTTCCCGAATCAGCGGAAGGGGGTAACGATTTTTGACGGTTCCTTCGTTCATGTCTCGGTAATCCACGACCAATCGCAACGATCCGTCACCCTTCTTGACAAACAGGATCGGGGCTCTGGCTGGGGATGAAGAGGCCTGGATGAATCCTTTATCCAAATTTTCCTCGATCCATTTCTTGCAGGCTTCCAACTCATGACGGGTAAGGAAATATAGTGGTCCAAGGGTGGTTCGAATCCCTCTTTCAACGGAATGCGGTGGTCGTAGGGGCGCTGTGGAGGTAACTTATTTGCAATGGATTCCCAGAACAGGGGAAGGAACCAGTGATATTCGGGAGGGATTAGGGATTTTAATCGCTCATAGTCTGGAGGCTCTGCCAGCTCAGTGTCTTGTGGGTTTGGTGTACGCGTTTCAAGAGCTTTGTTGAGGTCGTACAAGCTCATAGCAAAGATTTGAACTGATTCCTTTTGTGGGATTAGTTTCTTCAAGGAAGCCGAAGAGATAACGCAAATCGCAGGAGACTTAGATTTGAGGTTCAATGCCAAGTCTGGTGGCTTCGGTGCCACACCCGGGCGTGGGGTTGTAGTTCCTTTCGGCGTTTCTGTTGCCATGTTTGTCGTCTTCAGCACCACACCTATTATCTGTAATGCCACTCGAGGTGCTGCTGTTGGATTTCGGTGGTCTGGGCACTAAAATCAGACCGAATTACTGACAAAGTCCGTAACGATGGCATGTCTTCGGATCCAAGGAATCCCGAGAACCAGTGAGAAGTGTCCTAACTTGGTGATGAAAGTGGGTAACATTTCGGTGTGATCCTGTATTTGACAGGAAATCTTGGTGAGATGGGTGATTTGCCCGGATTCGATAGGTCGTCCATCGACTACTTCGAGATCTCGGGGAGGGTTTAGTCTATAGCGGGGAATTTTGTGTTGGTGTACAAAGTTTTCGTCGATAATTGCAAAGCCCATTGCGCCTGTGTCAATCATTGCAGGAGTTTGGATAGAATGGTCACCATTACGGAGAGTAGCTGCAACAAAAAGATGCTCTCCTTTTAATTCACATTCTTCCACCCCTCGACCAACTACAGCAGGCAATTGCAAATGGGGAAACGACGAAACCAATTGGGAACGTCCCATATTAACACCAACAGGTTGGCATGGGACAGCTAGTTTTCCAACTGCTCGTTCGGAACAGCAACATCAGGTTCAGCAGTCGTATTGACGGTGGCTGCCATAGCCAGACGGCGGTTCCAAGCGGCAGCGCGTTCGGGGCATTCGCGGAGGAAGTGACCAACAGTTCTGCAATACTGACATTCGCCCTGGGCCATAGGTTCTTGTCTGATACGATTTTTCTCCGCAGTCCTCTGCCTGGCCGATAAGTCCATAGGCGCCACGCCATAATGTCCGCTGTTGGTGCCCGTCGGATTCGCTGGAGCCAGGGTGAGGGTGCTGGCTGAGGATGGCCTGGAGCGGGGCAGTCGCTGGGTACGGCCAGGTTGGACCCGTTCCGCAGCACAAGCGCGAATCCAGTTGTCCAACTCCCGACAGATCTGGATCAAATGACCCAGACTATCAGATCGAGGACGGGAGGTGACCAAGGCATCTTTTATTTCATCCGAGTGGCCTTTGTACAATTGTTCTCTCTGGGCCTCTTCGTTTCAGTTTAGGTCTCCCATGATCTGACCAAACTCGGCGAAATAGGCGGCAAAAGTGGCGCTCTTTTGCTTGAGTTTTGGAATCTCACGGTTGGTGGTGCGGGTTCTGTCGGGGTCGTCGAACGCCTGGCGGAGGAGGTCCAGGAGTGCGTTCAGGGATTCGAGCCGGATTCGTCCAGTATTCTCAGATACATAGCCGCGAATCAGGTAGAGGGCGGCCCCCGAGAGGCGGTTGACCGCATATCGGAGGTACGCCTGGTCGTCGGGGTAACGATGGGGTTGTGCGGCCAACTTGTTGCGCAGCTGGATAATCCAGGTGCGCAATTCTTCGGCCTTACCGCCGTCGAAAATTTCTGCATCAGGGAACCCCTTCTGGGCGGCATTGGCACCACCCTGAGCTGTAGCCATGGCCACCACGTGGGCCTCATCAGGAAAAAAAAAAATTGCGTCCTGAGCGTCCGGACGAACTAGATGTTCTGGACGCTTCGGACGCAACCTGCTTAACTCGGACGCAGTTCGCCATGGCACCGTGTATCCGGACGCAGCTCGCCACGGCATCTGCTTACCAGACGGAGGGTATCAGGGCATTTTCTTTCTGGATGCAGCGTGTCAGGGCAATTTCCTTCTGGACGCTGCCGTGTCAGGGCAAATGGCGTCTGGACGACGCGTGTCATGGCACCGCGGTCACACTGGCTGTCAAGGCACGGAACATCGCAGCAAATACTCTTGTCGCATTCGCAAACACGCAGTGGGTTCCAGGCATAGTGACTCAGTCCAGTTCTATTCATTCTATCTAATGTACATCTATATATGCTACTACCACACTTCATGCGGAAACAAAGAAAAGTTGGCAAATACGACACGACGCGTTGAGCACGACGCGATGAGCACGACGCGTTGAGCACGACGCGATGAGCACGACGCGATGACCACGACGCGATGAGCACGAAGCGATAAGCACAACGAGATGAACACAACGCGATGAGCACGACGACTATGAGGAGGATGGCGATGAGCACGCTGCCGGCGGCGAGGACGATAGCAAGTAGGATGCCGCGAGTATGATTGCGAGCTTTGTGACATGATTAGCGCAGCTCTCAGAGTGACAGACAGCGGGAAGTTGTACAATACAACGTGACGAGTACAATGTCAATGAGGGTGCCGGCGGCAAGAACGATAGCAGGTAGGACGTGGCGAGTATGATATCAATGAGGGTGCCGGCAGCGGGAACGATAGCGAGTAGGCCGCGGCGAGTACGAGCGCGAGTAAGACGCGGCGAGTTTGATGTCAATGAGGATGCCGGCGGCGAGGACGATAGCAAGTAGGATGCCGCGAGTCTGATTGCAAGTAAGATGCGGCGAGTATGATGGCGAGATTTGTGACATGGTTAGCACAGCTCTCGGAGTGACAGACAGCGGGAAGTTGTACAATACAACGTGACGAGTACGACGTCAATGAGGGTGCCGGTGGCGAGAACGATAGGGGGTAGGACGCGGCGACTGTGGGCGAATAGGACGCAGCAAGTATGAGAGCGAGTAAGACGCGGCGAGTATGATGGCGAGAAAGGCGCAACGAGTAAGATGTCAATTAGGAAAATGTCGACGAGTAGGACGAGGTGAAAAGAGAAGAAAAAAGGGGTCTTTCTTTGAGTGATGAGCAAGCCGAACCTTGCGAAAGCGCAAGCCTTAGTAGTGGCTTGGCGCTTTCTATTGCCATCGTACTCGTCGCGTCTTTCACGCCATCATACTCGCCGCGACTTACTCGCCACGTCCTACTCGCTATCGTCCTCGCCGCTGGCACCCTCATTGACATCGTACTCCTCACTGTGTATTGTACAACTTCCCGGTGTCTTTGTCACTCTGAAAGCTGCGCTAAGCTTGTCACAAAGCTCGCCATCATACTCGCCGCATCTTACTTGCATTCACACTCACCGCATCCTACTTGCTATCGTCCTCGCCGCTGGCACACTCATTGACATCGTACTCCTCACTGTGTATTGTACAACTTCCCGGTGTCTCTGTCACTCTGAGAGCTGCGCTAACCTTGTCACAAAGCTCGCCATCATACTCGCCGCGTCTTACTTGCAATCATACTCGCCGCGTCCTACTTGCTATCGTCCTTGCCGCCGACACCCTCATTGACATCATACTCGCCGCGTCCTACCCGCTATCATTCTCGCCACCGGCACCCTCATTGACATTGTACTCGTCACGTTGTATTGTACAACTTCCCGCTGTCTGTCACTCTGAGAGCAGCGCTAACCATGTCACAAAGCTTGCAATCATACTCGCCGCGTCCTACTTGCTATCGTCCTCGCCGGCGGCGGCGTGCTCATCTCGTCGTGCTCAACGCGTCGTGTCGTATTTGCCAACTTTCCTTTGTTTCCGCGCGAAGTGTGGTAGTAGCATATATAGATGTACATTAGATAGAATGCATAGAACTGGACTGAGTCACTATGCCTGGAACCCGCTGCGTGTTTGCAAATGCGACAAGAGTATTTGCTACGATGTTCTGTGCCTTGACAGACGGCGTGACCGTGGTGCCATGACACGCGTCGTCCGGACGCCATTTGCCCTGACACGGCTGCACCCAGAAGGAAAATGCTCTGACACGGCTGCGTCCAGAAGGAAAATGCCCTGACACACTCCGTCCGGTAAGCAGATGCCATGGGGAGCTGCGTCCGGACGCACGGCGCCCTGGCATAAGGCGTCCGAATGCACGGTGCCATGGCGTGCTGCCTCCCGACACATGGCGCCCTGGCTTACGATGTCGGAATGCACGGTGCCATTACGTGCTGCGTCCGAATTCACATTGCATGTGCGTTTCGCATTGGGAGCGGTATGTGCCCTGCCAGGGTGCGACCAGAGCGTCCCGAGCGCCTGGTGCGTCCGGACGCAGCCTGTGCATCTGGACGCAGATTTTTTTTCCTGATGCTGCAGCCGGGTGAACCGCTGTTCGAGGGTGGAGCCGGAAGCGTTCGTGTCCCTGGGTTCTGAACTCATTACGAGTAGGTTAGAATAAAAGATGCAACCTAGTGTAACGGCGGCGGTTCTCCAAGGTACTCGAGTGAGTTCTGGTGACGCAAGTGAGAGCGGGAGCGGAAGCGGGGGGGGGAACGGGAATGGGAACGGGAAGGGAACGGGAACGGGAACGGGAACAGGAACAGGAACGGGAACGGGAACAGGAGACAGAGACGGATGTTGTTATGGGCGCACTGCGGAAGTGGGAGTCGTTTGCAAACTAGAAGATTTGATACGGAAGAGAGAGAGAGAGAGAGAGAGAGAGAGAGAAAGAGTGCTTTGCGATTGCTTGAAGACTTGAGGACTTGTCTATCTATGAGGGCGGAAATGAGAGACGTTATATA
>Ga0307508_10001646_pt1 | contig 24874 bp, 22 predicted proteins | sample 9_EM_MG_FD_203089 | JGI IMG/M metagenome (GOLD analysis project Ga0307508, IMG submission 203089) | Populus trichocarpa ectomycorrhiza microbial communities from riparian zone in the Pacific Northwest, United States - 9_EM | ecosystem: Host-associated > Plants > Roots > Unclassified | place... | reverse complement strand
CCCCGCCGGCCCCCCCCCGCGCCCCCGCCCCCGCCCCCCCCCCCCCGCCCCCCCCCGCCCCCCCCCCCCGCCCCCCGCCCCCCCGCCGCCCCCCCCCCCCCCGGCCCCCGGAAAGAAAAAGAATAATAATAATAATAAAAAAAACCAAGAAAAGAAAGGGAGATTCCAGCACGCACCTGGTCGACGCGGTTCTTCCACGCTTCGAGGCAGGCGGCGAGCTCGCCGGTGCGCCAGCTGCTGCCGGGCGTGCCGGCGACGTACATGTCGAGCAGCTTGCGGACCATCTGACTCGGGTTGCGGACGTCGCGACCGGTGCGCGCGGTGCCGAGGCGCGAGATCTTCTCCCAGAAGGCGCCGCGGCCGCCGGGGAGCGAGTACTCGTGTCCGTGCTCGACGCACAGCTTCATGATCTCGAGCTTCTCCGGGCGCGTCAGACGGACGCGCGTTTTGGCGACGCGCCCGACGCCCGCGCCCGCTGTCTGGCCGCCGCCGTCGTCTTCGGACATTGCGCGCTGGTGATCGTTGGAGGAGTGCGTCGTGCGTGTGTTGTGTGTGTATTTGTTATGTGTGTGTGTGGGTTCGTGCGTGGGTGTGTGCTATGGGGGTAGAATGTGTACTTTCTCGCATAGACATGTCGTTAAGCCCGGCTTAACTGCGCGGTCAATTAGGGAGTCCTGCCTTATGATTACCTAAGTGCGGCTGTTTCGGTTGCTATGGCAACGGCCGTGAGCCCTACCGACCCCCCCGCCGCCGGTTCTGGCTTCTGCTCTGCGCTGGATACGGAATTGTTGTTGGTTCCAGTTCTTTTCTTTTCTTTTATTTTTTTTATTTTTTAATCATGCGATCGACCGCCATCCGGCCTGGCTTGTCCCGAGAGTACTTATAGCTACCTACTTATGTAGAGCGCACCAAGCACTGAGGATATAACACAGAACAAATGAGGGGACAAACGAAACCATCTCTTAACCCTCTGCCGCCGCTCTCCTAACTCGGCCTCCAGCTCTTCGGCTCTGTGCTCTCTCTTGCCTGAGTTCCCCAATCCGGCACCTCGCTTGGGGCGTCTTCCTCAGCCGTGTCCGGGTTGCCGACCGTCGACTGCGTCCGTGGTGGCGAAGACAAGTCCGGGACCGCCTGGTTATACAGACCGCCTGTCTGCGAGGAGGAGGTCACGGGTCTTGAATCGATCCTTCACAGGATCTACCGGGGCCCGGTTCTCGGAGAGGTGTTCCCGGGTCTGGGTCCGATACGGGGCACCACCAGCACTCGGCGGTGGGCTGTCGCTTCGTCCACTGGAGGTGCGTGTGTATGTGGTTACTGACCGGTCTTCAGCTGGTGGAAGCTGATGGGAAAGTCGGGCTCATCGGGTGATCACACGTGAGTGTCCGGGAACGCCAACGGAACTGGACTCTGAAGGCGTTACATAAGTATCTACAACAAAAAAAGAAAATGCCTGTTCCTTCTCTCTATCCGTCACTCGACACCCGAGTGATATCCCGTAGCCGAAGACCTCCAGCATTATCCTCCTCGCGCGACCCTGGTATCCGTCGCACCCGCGCATAGCCCCCCCGCATCAAGCGGCTCTTCACTGTCGGCGCACACGCATGTTCGTCCACCACACCATTGGCGGCGGTCGCTCGAGCTCGCCCCGCAGAGCCGCTGTATGTATCGAAGCCGCTCCTCCGCTGGAGCACATACTAGATATGTGCCTGCATCGCCACATCTTCCGTCGTTCGTTCGACCGGGAGTGCACGCTCCGTCATGTCCAGCGTACCGCGATCGAGACTGTAGCGGGAACGGTCCTCACGCCGGAAGAGGAGTCCGTCATCGCCGGCGGTGAAGTCACAACCAAGCGGACAGCGGAGGACGCTCAGCTCGGGGCTTTCAATCTTTACGGACGGCTCTCGAACGGACGCTGGCGCCGCTACTGTGCTGTCACATGGGCGTAAGGGAGAGCAGCGGGAAAGGCCACAAGGCCCACCTAGGCTTCTGCCGGGGAAGCCTATGGAGCTGAGTGTGCTGCTATCGCTCGAGCCCTCGAAGCGGCCGCCCGAAGACGGCACGCCCTGGAACGAAATGGCCGACGACTGGGCCAAGCTGACAGCAGACGAGCCCGACGCCCACAGAGTAGAGTTCCTTGGCTACGGAGACCGGTACGGGAGAGACGCCTCCCCCAGGCCCCTAACCCACCTGGAGCGCTCGATCCCCGAGATCAAGTGGAAGGAGCCGAAGGCGTGGGCGGACGTGAAATTCTCTCACAAGAAATACCGGCACAGCCGGAAGCCATTCCAGAAGCCGGACTCGATACCAGCCAGCAAATGAACGCCTTGCCTCGAGGTTCTGCCGGTTGAAGACGGTGCACTGACTCATCGGACAGTACCCCCAGCGAACGAACAACCAGCCTACCGCCAACCGCCGGTGGCATCGGCGCAAGACCCAGACGAGGAAGTATGTACCTCTCCAAGAACCGCCCCAGAAGATCCCAGGCAGAGGTGCGGAAAGAGACGGACAGGGGCAAGGATCGGTTCAAGCTCCGCGGCCATTTCGCAGACGAGCGGCGCAGCCGGGCGATCCTAAACTTCCTCACCGCCATGGGCGTGGGATGCCGGATGCCGGACATGGCTTGGGGGGGGGGGGGGGGGGAAGGCGTCCTAAGCGAGGCGTCAGAGCGGGAACTCAGGGAGCGGAGAGAGCGGAGGGGAGGAGGCTGGAGGGCCGAGGAGCCGGGGGTTGGGGTAGGGAAACGGCTGCCATTCTCCCCCCCACGCCTTCCCTCACGGATCCAGCGGAAGAGGTTTAAGGGGTGATTTCTTTGTCCTTTCATTTGCTGTTTCCCCAGTGCGCTCTTTTCCTTGGTGGAGTACTCTCTATACTCTCGGGACAGGCCGGAGCGGAGGTCAGGGAGCCACAAATGAGCCCCCTGCGGACTGATCGGGGGTTGGGATTGACAGTGGACCAGTGCATGTGTACATACTCTATCTACTCTATAGATATTGCCATGATCTAAATAGGTCGCACGCAATTAACGGTGGGCCGGCACAGCACGGCTCGACAAGAATTGGAAGGAGCGGCGTCACTTGCGGACGGAAGAACGGGGTGGTATGCACTCTAGAGTACATACTTTATGTAATAATGGGGATCTTTTCGAGCAGCCGCCACGCTAAATTTTAGCCTGTGGCACAACTGTTGGGTAAGTGTGTGGCTGCTAACTAGCCATGGCCGAATTCATGTCGCGCCTTTTTTTTTTCCAACACCATCCGCGAACAACAACATGATCGATCCCTCCCGGTCCACGCAGCGTTCCTCTCCACGCATCGTTCCCAGCCACGCAAACCCCTCCACATTTTTTGCTGCTTCACGTTTTGCGAGACTTGCTGCTATATTTAATAAAAGAGATAATTACAATTCCCAAGGTCTATCTATGGCTTTCTAAAATGTTCCTTCGGTCGTGAATTTACCGTATTTCTCACTTCCTCCATCTATGCCCTTGTGGTTCCCTGCTGCTGCTGCCCATGCTTCTCCTCCATCAGCTCGTATATACAGTAAGTGATCTGCCGTAACTGTTCCTCGATAGCGCGAGGATCTAGGATTTGCCTCTGTCCCGTCCATTATCCCGTGTTGGTGCTTTCTTCGGCAGTCTCGACCGGTACAGATCCAATCGTCTCGCATGCAGCCAATCCAAGTTCACTGAACATATATGGCTGTACCGATTCCAGACATCAGACGTATGCACCTTTACCGTAGTATCGAAGTGAAAAAAATATGTCGACATTCTATTAATTAGTAAAAAATTTCAAGTAGATATCAATTTGGAGAATAAATACCACCAACACTTTAGTCTTCCGTCGCAATCAACTGTTGTACAAACATTGACACCCCTTCACCATGCAACTGGTGTGGTTCTTCGTTTGATCGGGGTTCGGGTTCTCTTCGACTTGTTTCTCTTTCGCCGTTTTCAGCCTCGGCAGCCCCTTTAGTTATATTATGCTCTAACTTTTTTTTGTTTCGAAACCTATACGTTACTAGCCAGATATCGTTGAACTCCGCAAATTGGTAGAACAACAGGCTCTCCCAACTGAAAGAGTTGCGTCTTCCAATGGGACGCGTCTTTGGGAAGGGGAATCATAGGCGTGGATGAGATGAGAAGTATCCCCTTTTTTGGAATCCCCCCCTTTATTTTGGTTACTAATGTCGGCTGAGCGTCGCAGCCACACGCTTATTTTTTGGGGGGCTTAGCGTGGTGGCCGCTTGAAAAGATTCTCGGTATGTATGGGCACGTGAGACATGTGCTCTGATCGCTAGCTTGTTAAGTGATATCTAGAGGTGGTCGGTGGATGGTGCAATCGCTGGCCTCAGCTTTTCCCCCTCCACCAGGAACCCCGAGTCGAGATGGGTCCCTACCAGATTATTTCGGATAAAAGTCCCCTTTTTGAAAGCGGCTACCGCCGCTTACGGCACCCTTGGCGCTTAGTCACTATCAGACAACCAACACACAAACCTGCGTGATTTACTTACATACAACCCTGCCCGACCTCCCCGCTCCAACAGAGCTCCACACCATCAGTACAGCCCGGGAACGTCTCTGCAACTACATACTGTCTGCGTACTCCTTCGAGTATCTTACTGTACTTCTTCTAGCTAACACTGGTTCAACAGGCAACTCCCCCAATGCGCCCGCCTTGCCTTTCGTTCGAACCATTTCTTCCATACGGTCTTGCCTTCCTTCCGTCTATTAGTAAATGTGTGCACCGAGAGTAGTCGGTTGTCTCTTCTGGGCAGGCTTCGCCTGAAGTAGTGTTCCCTCCTCCTGCCGCGATCTACGGAAATATCGTGTAGATGTGCTTCAAGTTGTATCTGCTGCCCGTCGTTTGCTCTGCCATATATCACATATGACAGGATCCCCAATTCGAATGCATCCGTAAACCCCGTCACTCTGAGTGGGAGGTGTGAGAGGTCTCCGATCGCGTGTCTCTTCGGACCGGGCTTCCATTTTGGATCGCGAGGCGATAGTGGATGGATGACCAACTCGGTGTTATCGTGGTCGTCTTTGTCTAGAGCTTCGCCATAGGTTTTCGAAGTGCAGGCGTAAGAACTAGAACTGCGAAATGCAGTACAGTACGGCGTTAGACGCGCTCGGCATAGCGAAATTTACTCCGTGGCTTAGTTGATCTGGCCTTTAATTCCCACGATGCTGCTTAGCTCGGGCACCAGCTCACTTCCCACGAGCTTCAAGTCTCCCAGCTTCCAATCAAGTGACGTTCTAGAGTATTGTCGCCACCACGCCAACCCCAAGCGCATACACACCGCGCTAAACCAAAATCACAAGAGAATGTATGTATCTACCTCAAAGAAGAAACCAAGTAAATACAACTCGTGCCCCCGCTGTGATACAGATACATACAGTATCACCGACAAGAAAGCAAGAGTAAATACACCGTTGCTACCGTGGAATCATAGAGAAATTCACGCAAAAATTGGAGGAACTGAACTGCTGTTATTAATAGTTTCCATATTCCTCGGCGCATTATGATAGTGGGGAAAACGAAATTGCAAATGGTAGATGTCAAGAGATGGAGCGCCCAGCAAATGAGGAAGATGTGCTCGGTCTAATGACAAGTAAGTACATACTTACATACATTTTTTTCCTCCTTTGGGTGTGCACATTTGGCTGGGGCACGTGAAGCTGATCACTACACATCACTCGGTTTTCGAGTGACAAATGTATAGGTATTCACCCTTCAAGGCCATAACTACTGTAGGGTGATGGTGATCTGGGCGTTGAAACCGGTCCCTACGATGTCGGTATACCTATTGTGTAGGTTCTAGCTGAATCCTGACTCTTTTGCTTTGTCAACAGTTGGTATTCAAAGTATTCCTTTAGGGTGATTGTTCCGCCATTCAAAGATTTTGACTACACAGCCAGTTTAACCCATTGACTTGCTAGTGTCCTCGAGACTTATTGACAAGTCACTCGAAGCGAATGGCTCTTCAGTTTTGTTTTTGTATGTGTTTTCATTTAGAAGTGCACCTATTTTCTGCTTCTATCTCACCCCGCGAAACCCGGTGCCGCGACACCGTAGCTCCCTTACCTGTAAGCCGTCACCTATTTTCCCAGTGGCGGGCAACATCGCATCCCCCTCGCGACGCCGTGGCACCTATCACCGCAGCCCGCGAAACTACAACATCTGTATTCTGCTTGTAAATACATACCCGGTCTTCGTATTGGTTCTGCGCCCCTATTAATTCTGTTCCCGCTCTCTCCCTTTAAATCTATACTCACTCTCCCTATTCGTTCTGCGCCAGCTCCCTATCAATACCGTGCTCGCTCTGTTGGTTCTGTACCCGCGCCCCACAACAAAAGCGGTGATCGAGAGCTGTGCGGTGAAACCTGTACCCCGTCGATGGTATTCACGGAAATGTTAAACCTTACCCCCCCTAACGTTCATGGTACAAATATGGAACCTTTTCTCGCTACGGAGGGCCAGGCCCGGCATTGCCGTCGAGGTTCGGTGGTGCCCGGCGCACAAGGGCGTCTCTGGAAACCAGAAGGCCGATGGATGGGCCAAGCTCGCGGCGGAGGAGCCAGACGCCCGCGGGGTGGAATGGCTAAGCAATGCGGACCGGACGGGGGCGCGCGCGATGCCGCTCCCCAGATCCCTCGCGCACCTGGAGATCTCGGAGAAGAAGTGGGCGGAAGCCCGGCGATGGCCATGGGCTGGGGGCCGGACGGCACGGCGGCGGGGTCTCAAGGTTCTACCAGATAAAGACAGGTCACTGCCCCACCGGGCAGTACCCCCAGTGGACGAAGAACCGCCACGCGCGGACTGCGGACAGGAAGCGGGCTGTGCATATCATCGCCATGCTCTAGCTAGGTCGTATGCAAAAAACGATAAAATCAAAAAAAAAAAAAAAACGTCGGCTGCACAAGCTATCACTCGGAAGCTGCCCTTTCTGGGGGTATTGTACTGGGGGGGGGGGGGCACTCCACTGTGAACATCTACCCAGTCTCAAGTAATAAAAACTAACCCCTCGAGCCTACGATTTGCCGGCGCCTCGAGTGCGTTTTGATACAAGGTGCAGCCAATGTCCCGGGCCAATGCGGGGTCAGACGCCCGACCTGTGGAGGTTTTTTGGTTTTGTTTATTCATTGCTCGCATGTGACCTAGGTAGATCATGGCGAGGTACACACTGTCCCCCGCTCTCCGTTCGAAGGCGGCACGCTGCAAGCTCCCCTTTGTCCTCCGCCCAGGCCTGTCCCAAGAAGATATGAAGCGCGCTAAAGAAAAGACAAAAGAAAGAACAAAGGAAAACGAGACCCGCCCCCCTCTAATCCTCTTCCGCGGACGCCATGGAGGATGGCGTGGGGAGAAACAGAGGTTGTTCCTTACCCTCGGCACTCAGCTCCTCGGCGTCCACCCCTCCGTTCCTCTTCCCTCTCTCTCTCCGCACTCTCCGCTCCCGCCCCGAGCTCTGACGCCTCACTCCCTGCGTCTTCCTCAGCCGGGGCCCGTCTTCCCACATCCGTGGTGTGGAGAGGAAGCCCAGTACCGCCTGGCTGCGCTTCCCGGCCTCCAGTCCATTGGCGCGCCTCCGTCTGGTCCGAATATCCTAGCTGCATATCTTATTACTTCTCAGGCGCCTGGCTCTTCTGCAGGCATGACTATGATGATGGTGATGATTCATTGACCGCATGCGACCCTATTGGATCATGGCGATATTATATACAGTCCTTTCCTGTTCACCGTCCGCCGCGGCCTCGCGCAACCCGCCGGCGGCCCATGGCAACTCCCCCTGCCCCCGCCTGGCCGTTCCCGAGATAAAGGAGAAGTGAAAACAGGCAACATAGGAGAAGTGAAAACCGAGAACGAGGCAACAAAGGAGAAGTGAAAACCGAGAAAGAGCTAAACGAGTGACCGTGAAGGAAATTGACAGAGAAGTGAAAAACAGAGAGAGCGCTAAACGAGCGACAGTGTGAGCAGACCGGTGAAAATGCCTCCACCGTCCCCCGCTTCCTTTCACTCTTCGTCCTTCTGCGTCCCCCAGCTTCCAGACCTCTCACACGCTTCCCTCTTCTCTGTCCTTATCGTTCGTCGGTGCCGCCCCCGTCCTCGGGCCCACCCTGGTCCCCACCTCCGTGGTACGCAAAAAGGTCAAGATCGCGCCGGTGCATCGCTCGTCTGCGAGCAGGCCGCGGATCTTGAAGCGGTTTCTTCCCTTCCCTTTTCCTTTCGTGCCTCCGTCCATAGGACCTTCTGCTGCCGTTTCCATTGTTTGCATTCCTTAAACAGGTGATCCCGTGTCTGTCTTTTGCACTGGCACCACCCGCATGCCGCCGAGTCCGTGTTCTTTGTCCATTCTAGGTATTGCCCTGTGCGGCAGTGCCCCGTCCTGAGGTGGTGGAATCGCTCTGCCAGCCTTTCCGGGCCTCGTGCTACTGCTGCATTTTGCCGCAGCCTTTCCGGCATCTTGTACTTCTTCCTCTTGATCCTCTTCTCCGACCAGTCCCACGCCTCGACCCACTTTTTTCCGGCGACTCCGCGTCTGGTGTTGGCTATGGATCTAGGAGCGGCATCCGTCTTCTTCCGTATCGATCGGTATAGCCCCAGCCGCTCGACTCCCCGCGCTTCTGGTTCCTCTGCCGCTAGTTTCGCCGCCATGTCCCGCTTTCTCGTTTCCTTCCACCCCTTCATGCGCGGGGCACCGCCGCAGCTCGATTCTGATGCCTGGTCTTGCCATTCTCAGCTGTGCAATCCACCTCCTTGCTTTTAAGGCGTACTGCTGTCCTGGGCCCGGTTCGTCCGATGCGATCCTCGCTATCGCTATCGCCGCTTGCGCGTCCGAGAAAATGGTGACCCTTTCCGGGGGGGGGGGGGGGGGGGGGGGGAATTATTATTGCCCCGACCACCCCTCTTTCTTCTTGCCGCTACCTCCAGCGCTCTCGCCAGTGCCGCACATTCCGCATCAAAAGCCTCCTGGTTGAAACCCATGTGGGCCTTGATGCTTGCCCACCCTTCTCGCCCCTTCTTTTTCCAGACCACTGCGTATCCTGTCGCCACTGACTCGACCCGCGAGCCGTCCACGAAGATGGTTAGGCCTGCTCTCTCCTGTCCGGCCGCTCTCTTTGCTTCCTCCCGCCCTTCCACAATCACTTCCGCCCCTAGCCCGCGCAGGCATGACTATGATGATGATGATGTTTCATTGATCGTGTGCGACCCTATTGGATCATGACGATATTATATACAGTCCTTTCCTGTGCAGGCATGACTAAGCGTGCGCGAGCACGGTGACCGCTCTGCCGTCGCGGGTGACAGGCCATGATCGGCCAGATCGGGATCGACGGCAGCGTAGCGACATCCTTCCATCCCTCCTCCCTCCCTCCTCCCTCCTCCCTACATCCATCTCTCGTCTCCCGTCGCACACCGCGCAGTAGCGGCCACCCTCCCACAACGCACCACCCGTACTAGGCAGCGACTGGCCGTGGCTCCACTGGAGTCGCAACCACACGCAGGACATCTGTCCGTATCCGCAGCCTGGCCTGACGTGTCCGCCCCGGCCACTGGCCTGGGCCCACGCGGACGCCGCTGCGCACCGTGCGTCCGTCCGTCCGTCCGTCTCCGCTCTCCTGCGCGACGCCGGTTCGTCGGACAGTCGTGTCCGCCGCGCTGCTGCCTGGAGCCGGTCCGCCCCGGGCCTCCGGTTTCACGCTGAGGGGTGAGCTGCAGCTGTCCGTCCGTCCCTCCGTGTGCGCAGCGCTGCTGACCTTCCCGCGACCAACGGCAGCGGCAGCGGCAGCGGACGGCAACGGCGGATAGAAGCCTCCGCGCGAGCCGCCAGTTCTGCAACGCCGCACCGGCTGGACACAGCGCGGCTGCCGCACGGCAGCCCGCCTCTCTCGCGCCGACTCGGGCATGCGGGCACTGCGGCCGCACGCGAGCGGGGTAGCCAGCAGGGGGGGGGAGGTGGATGGGTTTCGAAGCATGCACCGCGCCCGACCGGCGAGGGGGAAGCCGGCAGAACGGGCAGCTCGCTCGCTCGCTGCTTCCCTTCTGGCCGCTGGCACACCAGCGAGGGTTGCAGCGGTGCGCGCCGCGTGACTGCTGCTGTCGTCCCTCCGGCTATTGGCCGATCGCCCGATGGCGGTGGCGGCGATTGCTCCATCCGCGCCGTGGGCGGGGTGCTGCGGCACTTGCCGGGCCAGTCCGCGACGGGCGACGAGCCCCCACCGCGCGCGGCCGCAACGACCCCGTCCGCACGTCTCCCTCTTTGCGTGGAGGGCTTCGGCCTGAGCCAGCCAAGCTGCGGCGAGGTGGATGCGACGACGGAGATCCCTGTCCTCCCCCAGCTGCGCGGGTGCCTGCTGGGGCGCTCGTGTTGCCGTAGCGACCCCGCTTTTCCGCAAGAGCTTGGCCCACCCGCATCCGGCCCAATCGCCGCCGCCCGGCGGGGCGACGCGGGGCCTGGCGGGCGGCCCGTCGCCGCGGACGGGCCTGGGCGGGGGCAGACTGAGTATCTATCTGTGATATCTAGATGGATAGATAGCCAACTGCTCGCGCCCGCCGCCCACACCCCGTTGCCCTAGCCCTCGCCCCCACCCCGTCGCAATTTCGGGTTGCAGCACCGGAAGCAGCGGTCCGCCCCCCCGCCCCCCCCCCCCACCCCACCCACCCCGCTGCGCTTTTTCCTCGCCGGATCGTCGGCGTTTGCACTGTGCGCGGATTCGATAAAAGGTGCGTCGCTCCCCTGCTGCCGCCGCGCCGCTGCTGAATCCGACGGCTCTCAGCCGGCTGCAATGAGAATCGACAGCATGGCTCGCTACCCTACTCTGCCACCCCTGCCGCGCGCCGTCGCTCCGCCGCTCGCTCCGTCCCGCGCCCGCCTTCCGCAGTGGAGCGCCGTCCCGCCGCGCGACTTCGACGACGGCAACGAGGACCGCGACTACTCGCTCATGTCGCTGGTGGGCGCGCGCGAAGGCGACGGCCGCTTCGACGACGTCGAGTCCTGCGGCCCGAGCGGCCAGCCCCGGCAGTGGGACCGGTCCCACGACGACCACGACGACCACGACGGCCGCGACGACCACGGCGACCACGGCGACCTCGAGCTCTTCGACTCGGACTCGGGCGGCTCCTTCTGCTCTGCCGAGGAGTACCTCTCCGCCGACAAGTCGCGCCTCCGCCGTCTGCGTCTGGCCAACCGCACCCGCGGCGGCGTCGAGAGCGCCTCGAAGACCCCGCTCCCCGCGAGAGAGCGCCCCCGACAGCAGCACTCCATGCAGCCGCAGCCGCAGCCGCAGCCGACCCACGCCCACCTGCCCCCGCCAATCCACGCCCGCCCGCCCCTGCCTACCCACGCCCGCCCGCCCCCGCCAACCCACGCCCGCCCACCCCCGCCGGCCCATGTCGCGCTCGTCCCGCCGGCCCTCGCCCGCCGCCCTTCCGCCCCACAGCCGCCAACCCACCCGCGGTACCACGTGCAGCCGCAGCCCTGGCAGCAGCACAGGATGCACAGCCCGCCTACTCAAGTACGACACTCCGCACCGGCTTCGTCGCAGCTGCAGCTGCAGCGGCCGCTCCGCGCCGCGCCGGAGACGTCGGCACCCGCGAGGAAAAACCCGCCGCCGCCCAAGCGACGCCAACCACCACTCCCGCCGCAAGCATCGAGACAGTGGGAATCCGAGAGAGAGGACAACTTCCGCCACGCTCCGATGGCGCGGGGACCGGAGTACGCCCGCTCGCAGCCGTCCGTGCCCAGAGAACCCGAGTATGCGCCCCGCAGGAATCTCGTCCCCCGCGAACCAGAGTATCCCCGCTCGCTGTCGGTGGGCAATCGCGAGTACGGCTATGCGTCCCGTGAAATGGAACGGCCCCACCCTCAGCCGGTGAGACGGGGGCCGGAGTATGTGTCGCGGGAACAGGAGCCGCCCCGCTCGCAGCCGGTGCAGCGGGAGCCCGAGAATATGCCGTGGGAACTGGAATCACCCCGCTCCCAGCCGGTGGTGAAACGAGAATCCGAGTACGTGCCCCGTGAAATGGAACAGCCCGATCCTCAGTCGGTGAAGCGTGAGTACGACTATGCGCCCCGCGCGATGGAACAGCCCCCCCCGCAGCCGGCGAAACGGGAGCACGACTATGCGCTCCGTGAAGTGGAACAATCCCGCCCTCAGCCGGTGAAGCGAGAGCATGAGGGCACGCCGTGGGAACTGGAGTCGCCCCGCTCCCAGCCGGCGGCGAAGCGGGAATCCGAGTACGCGCCGTTGGAACTGGAGCCGCCCCGCCCTCAGCCAGCAAAACGGGAACCCGAGCACACGCCACGTCGGACTCCTGCGCCACAGAAGCAGCCTCTCGCAACACGAGAGCTCGAGAATACTCCGCGTCGGACGTCTATACCATGGGAACGGGAACCCGAACCCATACACTCTCCGCCGACCGCAGCACGAGCGTCCGGGTACGCACCACGTCGGACTCCGGCGCCAGCGGAACCCGAACCCGTACGCTCTCTGCCGACCGCAGCACGAGCATCCGGGCACGCACCGCGTCGGACTCCGGTGCCAGCGGAACCCGAGCTCGTGTCCCGCAATGCGGCCGCGCCGCGAAGAGCCTTGGTCGAGCCGCCGATGCGCACTAGCGGCTGGGAACAACCCAAGCCTCAGCACCCCAAGAAGCGCACCCCGGAGTCGTCGCCCAATACACCGCTCACGTCCGGCAAGTCGCGCGAGAACTCTTTCAATCGACCCTTGAGCTTCGAGGCACCCGCGGCGCCGCCAGCCCCGGCCGGGGCTTCCGACTGGGGGCCTAGTCCCTCGAAGCCGCTAGGTGACGATGACTGGCCGCAGTATCCGATAGCAGTCGATGTGGACACAACCGGCTTGAAGGATATCGCACCCATGTCGCCGAAGGGCCAAGGACTGTCGGGGGTTGCTTTCGAAGATTTCGACGAGAGTTTAGCGCCAGACTACGCGGAGACCCCGACGCGTGTCGATGAGGGCTTGCCGAAACGCCTGGGGAAGAGGCGGGCGGATCCGAAGGGGAAGGGAAGGGCTGATACAAACTGGAAGGGATGGGCGGATCCACCATCAGGGATTACATTCGAGGAAATGGATGAGGGATTGGCGCAGGATTATACGGAGACTCCGGCGCGTGGCGGCGGGGGTTCGTCGAAAGGCCCGGAGAAGGGAAGGTCGGATCCGAAGGGGAAGGGGGGGAGGATGGGTCCACATTCCGGGACTGCTTTCGAAAATATGAATGACGGGTTGGCGCTGGATTATGTGGAGACTCCGACGTATGGCGGCGGCTCATCGAAAGGACTAGGGAAAGGAAGGCTGGACCCGAAGGGAAAGGGAAGGGCTGATACGGAAAGGAAGGGGTGGGCGGATCCACAGTCAGAGGTTGCATTCGAGGAAATGGATGAGGGATTGGCGCCGGATTATACGGAGACTCCGGCGCGTGGCGGCGGGGGCTCGTCGAAAGGCCCGGAGAAGGGAAGGTCGGACCCGAAGGGGAAGGGGGGGAGGGTGGGTCCACATTTCGGGACTGCTTTCGAAAACATGAATGACGGGTTGGCGCTGGATTATACGGAGACTCCGACGTATGGTGGCGGCGGCTCATCGAAAGGACTAGGGAAAGGGAGGTTGGACACGAAGGGAAAGGGAAGGGCAGAGCCGGAGGGGGAGGAGAGGGCGGAGCCGAAAGGGGAGAGGAGGGCAGCGCCGAAGGGAAAGGGGAAAGGGAGGGAGTGGGAGTGGGAGACATCACGGATAAATACCGTGCGGGAGACTGTGCTTGCGGAACCACTCGAACCGGCCCAGCGGCGCACGGACTCCCGCCGGACGAAAGCCGTTGCATCGCGCAGTGGATATCGGGAGCCGGAGCTGGAAGATTATCCGGCCCACCCATCCGATCGCGATACACCGTTTGAATTGCAGCGGAAGTTCGCCGGTGAGTTTGATCCAGGGCCCCGCTTTGTCCCTAGTCTCAATCTTAACGTTTTCCCCCGAGCAGAGCCGTTTTCGGATGACGAAGAAGCTTTCAGAGAGACGCTCCGCGATGAGATAAAGACACACCACGATGATGCCGGCAGGGGAAAGCCCATTCTTAGAGAGACGCACCAGGATGGCAATGGCTGGGGGGAACCCGTCCTCAGAAAAACGCAACAGGACGATGACGGCTGGGGAGAGCCCGTCAGAGAAACGCAAACGCAGGACGATGACGATGGCTGGGGGAAGCCTGCCGCCAAAGAGCAGTCCGCGTGGGGTGTCGAACCTGCAAACGCCCAGGAGGAGGATGAGGACGAAAGTCAACGCCCATGCAGGGCTGAACCCGCTGCGGATGAATTTCAACCGTGGAAAAATGAAGCGACGGATTCCCGCAAGCAGACTCATGCGCCACCTGTGGCTCCGGAAGAGGGGGATGATAACCTCAGCGATTACAGCATCGCGGAAAGTCTCGAAGACGTGATGGCCAGCCTTTCGCTCGAGACGAATGACCTTGCGGCCGGAATGGCTGGCCTCTCGATCGAATCAGACGCGGAGCTCCCCAGCGCCATCGGCCGCTCCCAGCCCCCCCGTTCCTTCGACACGTTCCGGTTCGAGCTGCAGTACGAAGTCACCCGGATAGCGCTCGCTCTCGGTGTTCCCATGGACCATCTGGAATCCGCCCTCCCCGCACTGGTGGAGCCGTTCGCGTACGATCTCCACAGCGCGTGCAACAGGAGTGACCAGTGGAAGGTCCTGAAAGCGTTTGCACGTCAGGTCGCCAAGGACCCCAGGATGCCCGAAGCGCTTGCTTCCAATGTCTGGCAGAAGCTCAAGGAGGCAAAAGGTTGGTCTGATGACATCGAGCTGACCGGCGCGATTTGGTTCGGCAAGGGCCAGGACGCCGAATTCGGCCTCACGTTGAATCCCCTCGCACTCCGCAAAAAATGCGGCCGATTCGCTGCGCGATTCGGATCTGATCGCTTTCTCATGCTCCGGCTTCCCGTCGTCATGCCCAGGGAGGCCGGCGGGAGTGAGAGGCGCGGGAGCCTCCTGGACTGGCTCGACAAGGAGTTGAAGGTCCTGAACAGGAGCTGGAGGTGCTTCTACGTCCGCGATGGAACGAAGACGAGCAAGGTGGCCGGTACCATGACCAAGGAGACCTTCATACTCGGGTACTTCTTCGCCGAGAAAGGAGCAGGGCTCGGGAAGGTATCGTACCGCGTGCGTGAGCTGCAGGGCTTCACCGAAAACGAGAAATTGTGCCGCGAGGAGAAGAGTAGGGATGCCCTGATTGAATGGCACATGCCGCTCGGAAAGCATCTCGGGGCGACATTCTCGAAGGTCTGGTCACGAGTCAGCTTAGGTGAGAGACATGATCGTCCCCCCCATCCTTGGTATTTTTACTGACATCGGTCAGGGCTGTCTGCGTCCACGCCAACCGTCACTTTCCAACCGGGCCAAGTTAAGATAGTGCCGGACATGAAATCGCCGGATGGCAAAGTCATGAACGACGGGTGCTCGGTCTGCTCGCCCAGAGTCATGACTGAAATCCGCGTAAAATTGAACCTGCCGGAAACCCCGACGGCCGTGCAGGGTCGGCTGGGCGGCGCTAAAGGAGTCTGGTTCGTCGATCCGGACGCCGATGACTACTCCGAGGAGGTCTACATCACGATCAACGCTTCGCAGCTAAAATACGACTTCCACGACGAGGACTGGGACGAGGACGCCTACGACTGGGCTCGTATGACGTTGTTTGTGCTGAACTACTCCAAGGAGCCCTCACCAGCGACCCTCAACATACAGTTAGTCCCGATCCTGAGCCGACAGGGAGTTCCTTTCGAAGCCTTCCAAAACCTCCTGGAGATGCATCTCGACGAGGACCTGGAGCAGCTGCTGAGCGCTGCGTCTGAGCGGACGAGCTTGCGGCACTGGCTCTGCAGCCACGGCCTCGAAGATCGCTACCGGGACTGGGAGATCCTGATGTTCGATAACGGCACTCCCCTCAGTCACGAGGAACAGGTCGCAATGCTTCTCGACGCCGGCTTCGATCCCGTAGGCTGCGGATTCCTGATGGAGAAGATGAAGAACATCGTCACTCAGCAGTGCGACAAGCTGCTGGAGAAGCTACACATCCGCGTCCCATGCTCGGCCACGCTCTACTGTATCGCTGACCCGACGGGAACGCTGGAAGAAGGAGAAGTGTCGCTGCAGTTCTCGAAGGGCTTTCTGGATCCAGTTACCCTCACTCGCCGTGAATGCATTATCGGTGATCTGTTGGTGGCCAGAAATCCGGCTCATTTGCCGACGGATATACAGAAGGTACGAACACAACACCCATGAATTTTTTCTCACGTTTTTCTCACGTGTGCTACGCAGGTGAAAGCGGTTCTGGCGCGACATCCCGGCCTGAGACGGTTGAAGGATATCATCATATTCTCCACCAGGGGAAAAATTCCGCTCGCCGACATGCTCTCGGGAGGAGACTACGATGGCGACAAGCCGTGGATATGTTGGGACCGAAGCATCGTGGACAATTTCAAGAACAACCGCTCGTTCCAGGCATTCCAGGCGGTGAACGCGGAAAAGTACATCGAGCCGGCAGATCCTGAGAAGCGATATCTCCGGGATCTGCATCACGACTTCCGTTCCCCGCAGTTCTACAAGCAGTTCTTCAGGCGCGGATTCGCTTCCGCAATACAGGAAGAGTTGCTCGGGCTTTGCACAAACGCTCTCAGTCGCTACACCTACTTCGAGGGGTCCAAGGTGATCGATCGGCAGCAGATTCTCCTCGCCAGGCTCTGCGGTATCCTGGTCGATCTCCCGAAGCAGGGCAACCGGCCCACCAGAGAGGCGGCGGACATGATCTATTCGCTGATGAACAAATATCCTGGGAAGCCGGGCTACAAGGACCTTGCGAACGCCGATGGCAACCACCCCACCGGCGACCCGGAGAGTTGGTACATCCTCGACCGTCTCATTCTGGATGTCGGCAAACGGAAGGTGGCGGAGAAGAAGCAGGAGTTCATGAACCATCTCGAGGTTAAAGCTCGCTGGACGGACCCGCACCTGACGGAGCTCTGGCGGGGGATCAATGGCGAATGCACCAGCGCCAAGAACAAACCGCTGCAGCGGCTGCTCCAGCGGCTCGACAGCGACCTGCAGGACGTGCATAACGCGTGGGAGTCAGCAATGCGCGGGACGGGACGGGCCGGCAACTTCAAGGCGGCCGTGGAGCCGGTTCTGGCGCTCTTCCGGTCAATCCGACCCGCGGAGGAGGAGGCCGAGCAGCTGCGCGCGGACAGCCGCATCAGGGAGTGGTACGACAACGCGGACCAGCTCTTCTCCGAGTGGAGCCTCCTCAAAGCGTCGAAGCTCTTCGCTCGGTGCTCGATAACGAAGCTGGCGTGGTGGATGGCCATGCCCGAGCTCTGCTACATGAAGGCCATGCACACCGCCAGCGAACGGGGTCCGCTCCCGCCCAGGATCGTCTGCAACGACATGTACATTCTCCTCAAAGCGGTCGCGCCGGCGCCGAGGGACGATGACGACTAGGACGGCAAGGGTTGTGCGATATGGTGCCGTGCGATGTGCTTTGTTTTCTTTTCTTTTCTTTTTTTTTTGGGAGACTCGGATCATGTACCTTTTTTTTTCTTCTTTTGGCTGGAGGTGGGGGGAGTTTTGGCTTTTAGATTCGATATGGGCCTGCATACCTTCGGATTTTATATCATGAATGGGGTTTTTTTTGGGGGGGGGCGGGGGAGGGGAGCTAGATTTGGAAAAGGGATACCCAATATGTTCTGCCGCGGAAAAGAAGGAGGGAGATGGAGAGGAGACCGAACGGCAAATAGAGGAGTCCCGCTCGTCTGGTGCATACACCCACCTGGCAAAAGCCCGAACAGCAACAATGTACATCCCATGCGTGTCGCTCGCAGCCATGTGTTATCGCGGTGTCAATGTGTGCAGATGGGTGTACTGTGTATATTCAGCGTAGAGCGAACTTATCGGTCTCCGTGGCTATTCCACCGGAGATCAGTATGCCGATCTATCGGTCTTGGTGGCTAGATTACCGGACGATATGCTGACGCAATCAGTCTCATCTCCGAGAATGTGCTCGGGCACCACCCGAGATATCTCGTGACACACGGTGCATCACTCGGTGCGGCTTCGTCGCTGGCCCCGCAGTGTCCATGCCCTTCCGCACGCTGTCTTCTGATGCCAGGCCGTACATACATGCCTGACAGACGGGCGGGGGGTCTACAGTAGTTCATGGGGGACTCGTTGTTCACGTGCTCCCCGCCCGCCGCTCGCACTGGATAGGGGACGTCTGATGGCGGAGGCCGGCCCCCGGGTAGGCGGCGCGCTGGTGGGTACTATGCAGTGAGTGTGGGTGGTACGGGCCAGGACTTGGGCGTGTTCGACTAACGTCACCGGCGATCACTCAGTCTCGGCTCACCAGCTGTTGTCGGGTATATGAAATACGAGCTCCCTACGCTATCTGCTGAGCTTTTTCGCAAGGAATGAATGGAAAATGCATCATTTGGACCCGAAACCCGACGCAGAAGTTTATATGCAACAACGGATGGGATCGAGTGGCTTGAACGGAAACTTTCTACCGATGGAAATCGATTGCATTGAGCCACCACGGGGCTACCGAACCCCCAACCCGCGAGCAATACATCTTACGTCTCAATAATGCGCTATACGGCCTCCGTCGGGCACCTCGGCAGTGGCGTCGAACGGTCGGCAGTGTTCTTCTGTCTATCGGATTTCACCGACCCGAACCTTCATCTGCGCAGATGGTGTATCGCTTGCTCCCCTACGTCGGCGGTACGCTACTCGCCTGTACCGATGGCTCTTCCGAAAGAGCTATAGATGTCAGGGATGCCCTCATGAAGCAGTATCAGATGTCGAATCCTGGTCCTACGAAGCGGTTCTTAGGCGGCCTAGATATTACTCGATTACCCTATGGCTCGATCCTCGTTAGCCAGCGGACTTACATCAACTCGATCCTCAAGCGGGTTGGTATGCAAGACGCAAATCCAGCGCCGACACCCCTATGTCACAAGACTCGACCGGACATCGAAATGCCAACAGATCACGAAGCGGATTCGGCTGTCTTCCAAGCTATCGTCGGAGGTCTCACGTACGCTGCCACATCGACACGGCCTGATAGCGCCTGCGCGGTTGCAGCTCTTGGTCGTTATAGCTCCAAACAGTTTTCCATCCATATGACGGCTGCAAAACGTGTTTCTCCGCTATCCCAGAGGCACGGCAGACATCGGTTCGGTCTATCCTGCCACTTCTGCATCGAGCAATCTCGAGAGGTTACACGGCTGTACAGATTCGGGTTTTGCTGGCGATAGAGCAGACCGGAAGCAGACCGGAAATCCCAAGGTGGCTTCCTCTTTCAGGCGAATGGCGGACCGATAGATTGACAATCGAAGAAGCAGTTGCTTGTCGCGACCTCGACTACCGAAGTGGAATATGTAGCTTGTTCTGAAGCCACACGCAAGGCCCCATGCTTATACAACTACGTAAAGACGTTATGTACCGGGCGAACTTGAAACACCGCCGATATACTGCGACAACAACTGCGCATTGAAGAATATCTGTTCCGGTGGGCGGCAGTCATTAACTACCAAAGTCCAAATAGGAAATTTGGCAACCCGCATTTCGCTCCCGGTTGAACTTTGTACACCACGCTAATATTAGGCGCCTTCCCATATACGACATAGTTGGTGTGGCAATGCCACTAGTTAGTTACCTTAGTAATCTAGAGCACGCTAAATCCATGCAACCACGATGACGAAACTCCTGGCAATTGATAGCGAACAACCGAAAGCGGACCTTCTTACTCTGCCTTTATACGGCTAGGAAATCTCCTGCATTAATAGTCGTGTTCTCTCTTCTTGCTGCTGAATTGCTGAGAATGTACCGTCTTGACATCTAGTCGCTTTCACAGTCGCATCGCTCCATGGCCGCAAGCCCCCCCTTTGGTCGCCACACCTCGGAAGTTCCTCCCGTCGAACGGTTAAGCTGATGCCGAGCTTCCTCCTGTCGAGCGGGGTCAAAGGGAAAGCCGTATAGCTAGACTCGCGGATGGATAAAGGTTGGTTGTTGGTGGTGTTCGCCGTAGTCTGGAAAGGCTTATAGATGCGAAATAAAATTGATGCCCCCTCCCTGACACTAAGGCGGTTTCGGATGGCGGTTGATCAGGTACGGAGGTGCGAATATCGATAGGTTGAGGATTGACAAAGCGTCAATCCGGGCTCATAGCCTGTTGGAATATATGAATTTATAAAGGTAAAGATTGTATTACAGCAGCTGTGCGGGCGCAAGTTCTCTCTATATACAGGAGGGCCGTCAGGACAAAGGACGAAAAACTGCCCTGAGCCGGTGCTCGGAGACTCAGTCATGTCCGGACGCCACCTCCGGTCCGTCATCTCCGGACGCCCATTATTCTGACATGTCCCTTGTCATCTTTCTCGAAAAGGTGACATCAAGCCGGGTAAGTCTGTCGTGAGTGGCCGTAGTCCTGCTTCCTTATCCTCCTTTTTTCGTTTTAACGGTTCTCGTGGTGATTGTGGTGATGGTGTGCAAGATCGATCATTTAACTATCACGGCATAATTGTTAAGTTTTAGAAATAGTTGATATCGACTGCAGAACACTATACCTGCATCACCGATCTTGACCGCTTTCTCCGGACCCCAGCCATCAGTTCGAGGATTGCCAATGGGTTTTCGTCCTCCGAAACGCGAGCTTCTTCAGATGGAATCTCCGCACGATCGAATGTCACGATACACAGCAATGGTTTTTTTGTTACGATAGTGGTTGAGGAGCTGTGCGGGAGTGACATCATCTTCCAGAAATGAATATTATAACGTTATGTACCTTTGCTCGCTAATACCTGTAGCCACTGGCCAGGTAAGCCTTTACCGTCTGGGGTTCTTTGGCAAGGTATTCGATCCAATCAACCGATTTGCCAAGGATTTGCAAGAAGGTGAAGTCTTTCATGTTCCCGAGAGGGCTTGCGACACCACAAAAGTGTACTGGAATGCAGCCCACATTCATAGTGGTTGGTTAATAAATAGATGGTCTTGGCAAAGGAAGGTGGTATCTTGATACATATGCAGCAATTCATACTCAGATGGTAATCCTTCAGCCAGGTCGATATTGATATCGAATGGTCTGTTATCCGAGACTGGGATTACCTTTTTTACTCCAACTTCAAAATTTCCCTTAGGCTTTTTTTCTCCTCTTTTGTTGTAAACCCCTTCACGATGGCCCGATGGGCTCTCTACCTCTACGCAGTTGCGTCGAAATATCTTACTCAAGAAGGGCTTCCGTGTACGGCAGGTTATGCTGGGTTCCACTTCCAATATTTTGATTCCTGAATCGGCATCATGGGTTGGTACTTTTTTCTTTCCCTTCGCTGTGGTATTGGTTGAGGGAATTGCCGCTCTAGAGGAGGATGCAGTAGCTGCAGAGACGGATGCAGATTTTTGTAGATATCGGAACCGGTACGGGCTCTTTCTGTTGACTCGGTATCCCGTAATCTGAGACCACAATATGGACAGTGAATCATCGCTTCTGGAAGGAGAGAGTGGTCTACTCCTGGGGGGGACATGATGAATGCGGCATGGTTGGAAAATCGAGATAATGGTTAAAAGTGAAAAGGAGATGGTAGATATCATCGAGAATTTGGAGATGTTGGGTAGCAGCCAGCGAACCGCTTTCCAGCTGACCGCCACCTCTGGGTTTTCTTTTTCTTTCCTGTTATGCATGGGGGCGATTCACTGGTGAATACATGTAACGGGCGACCAAGCGCGTTGCTGTCATTTTAGTTATCGTGGCTGCATTGGCAACTGGGGAGTACATATATAGCTGGGGTGGCAGTTGGGGTGGCGACCAGTGGGGTGCTTGCGGCCATGGCGCGTCGTGACTGTGAAAGCGACTAGGTGTCAAGACGGTTCATTCTCAGCAGTACAGCAGCAAGAAGAGTGAACAAGACTATCAATACACAAGATTTTCCAGCCGTATAAAGGCAGAGTAAGAAGGACTGCTTTCGGTTGTTCACTATCAATTGCCAGGAGTTTCGTCATCGTAGGTTGCACCTGTAACTAGATGAAGCGTGCTCTAGATTACTAAGGTAGCGACGTTGACACACTATGTCATATATGGGAAGGCTCCTAATATTAGCGTGGTGTACAAAGTTTAACAGGGGGCGGGAGCGGAATGCGGGTTGCCAAATTTTCCATTTGGACTGTGGTAGTTAATGACTGCCGCCGGGCCACGATCTAGATAACTAGGTGGCACGCGATTAGTGATTGTACAAAAAAAAAAGACGCTTCCGCTAGCTAGCGCCACGGCGCAAACAAAACCCTCGCCCGTCCCCCTCTTTCAAGTTTCCATCTTTCTTCTCCTCTCCATCCTAGCATACGGGGTCTCAGTGAGGATGCAATCCGGGAGCTTTTTTTTGCTGGTTGAAAACTATCACCCTTTGACCGCTCCTGGGAACTGCCTCGGGGGGCGGGGGGGAGCGCTAGGGAATATTTAGCTTGTCTTTTCTCTTGGCAGACGCGTGATTTCGTTGGCTTCCAGGTCGCGATACGTCAGGCCGAGGAAGGACACCCGGCCCGATTCCGGCACCGTTGCCCGCGGTGGATGGATAGCTCGGGGCCACGGTTCCGCGCCTAGTAACTCCCCCCCCCGGTACGTGGGGTTTGCTACCGCCCTCCTGCGGACGAAGGATCGACCTGATAGGGTTTTATGGTGCCGCTTCAAGTCTCGGAGCAGCTCTTGAAGTGTCCCCCCAGCAGGAGATCTCGTAGGTCGCAACAGAGGTCTCAATAGTCCGGCCGTACCAGTCCTGACCTCGGGCTAGACTAGCCTACGAGAGGCAAACCTCGCCAGTCCACCGGAGAGCGGTATGCCGATGCTATCAGTCTCATGTCCGAGAATGCGCTTAGGCCTCGCCCGAGCATGGTGATGGTGATGGCTCATTAATCGCATGCGACCCTGTCGGATCATGGCAATATTATGTACAGCCCTTTCCCATTTGCCGTCCGCCACGACCTCCCACAGTCCGCCGACGGTCCGCGGCAATCCCTGCCCCCGCCTGGCCTTTCCCAAGAGTTCGCACGTAAAGGAAGGAAAGAAATAAAGAAATAAGAAGCAGCGACAGGCAATTTACAACGCAACCTAAAGAAAAGAGGGGGGAAAGACTCTTCGCCTATTCCTCCTCTTCCTCCCGCCCTTCTCGTCTTCCAGTTCTTCATCCTTCCCTAGGCTCGTGTCCGCGGTCTCAATCCTGTGCTCCTCGATCGCTTCCTCGTCCTAAGCAGGCCCCGCCCGAGCGACGTCTCATGACAGGCCACTAGGCCGAGCACACGAATGAGATCTCATGTTGGCGTCCTGCGGCCTTTTTCGGGGAACGATCGGCCACCATCAAGACAAGAGATAGAGAATCGGATTCACGCGGGAGAGTATTGGAAAGCGGAAGTGAACAACATTATCAAAAAAAAAATCTGTTGATCGGAGGAGGGATGGTGGAGCCGCAAGCGAAATCCAGTGAGCATTTCTTTGGGTTGTGAGTGGGTTCCCAGGTTTCGGGTAGGCGGAATCGGGTGGCGCATGGGGGCATAGCTGGGGAGAGGGCGGTAGGGGGGGAGAGGGAGAGGTAGTAGGCTGTGGGCGGGCGGGCGGGCAAGTGTGGCTACCGCTGTCTGGCATCGTGGGTATGATGTAATTGACTGTTGTGGGTGGGCTGGCACTATTGTTGGGTTACTATGACGGCTGTTGACCTGCAGGCTGGCCGGACTACTGAGACCCCCTGGGTCACAATCAGCTTTTGTCTGGGACAGGCCCCTTTTCCATTTGAATCGGCCATTATCTTATGTGTGTCGAGGAAAGGACGCTGTTTTTCGCGTGATAAGTCGGCTTACTGCGCACTGACAACCTTCGGCACAACAGATGCCCGTAAACACTCCTACCGCCCGTCCGCCCCCACTAGCCCTTTCCACAGCGTGTGGCGTGTAGCAGCTGCGACACGCCGCAGCGTACGATCGCGTTGTGGGTGGCAGTCAGTCACCCGCCATCACGATCCGTCACTGCAGGCTGGCTGACAAGTGATTCATAGTATGTCACTCGATTTATTTCTTATGCGTGGGGTGACAAACGTTTTATGAGAGCAAAGCATGCATCAAAAACGAAAACAAAACAAAAGAAGGGACAGGCGTGGGCAGAGGGCAAAGGGTAGCTTGCAATGCGTCGCCTTCAGGCGGACTGCGGACGGGAGTCCGTACACCGCCACGACCCATACCGGTCGCATGCGATCAAGGACCAAACAAAATCAAAATCAAAACAAAAAGCAAAGCAAAGCATACATCGCCATGGTCTAGATATTTAGGTCGCATGCGATTAATGAATTAAAAAAAAAAGATCTGTAAGCAATGCACTGGGGTCGGACGACGGACGGGGACCGGGCGATTGTGGCATTGCCGTGATCTCTAAAGGTCGCAGGCGATTAACGACTGGAAAAAAAAACGAGAGCAAAGCGTTAACAGAAGACCTAGTGGGCGGAGGTGAGGAGGGAGACCAGAAGGGCAAGGGTAGGCTCAAGATCAGGGACATCATCGTAGACGAGAAGGGGGGGCGGCGGGGGCCGGTCGGAGCGGGGCGACGAGACAGTAACAGCAGAGACAGACAGGCGGCTCTGGACTTCCTCTCCACCACGGATGTGGGGAGGCTCGTACCGAGCCCAGCTGAGGAAGACGGCCAGTGCGGGGCATTGGAGTGGGAGCTCCGGGAGGGGCAAAGGAGGGAAGAGGAGAGGCGGCTGGAGGCGGCGGATGGGGGGGGGGGGGGGGGGGGGGGGGGGGGGGACAACCTGGAGTTAAACCCCCCCC
>Ga0307508_10001645_pt1 | contig 24879 bp, 26 predicted proteins | sample 9_EM_MG_FD_203089 | JGI IMG/M metagenome (GOLD analysis project Ga0307508, IMG submission 203089) | Populus trichocarpa ectomycorrhiza microbial communities from riparian zone in the Pacific Northwest, United States - 9_EM | ecosystem: Host-associated > Plants > Roots > Unclassified | place... | reverse complement strand
ACCTACCTTGGTCCAATAACTTGTCGATCAACGGACAGGTTTCTCCATTCGTAAAGCATCTCTCTATAGGTATTTGCTAACTTGGGCAGCATCGGGCTCGCGTCGGACTTGCGGTCAGTATCGTGCCGGACTCGCACTGCACAGTAGATATCGTGTCGCGCATGTTGTGAATGTCGCGTCGGAGTCGTAGTAGATATCGCATCGGGCTACGTAGTCCTGCAACGCTTCCAAAATCGAAGGTCAGTGAAGTGTATGACGGCAGTAATGCAACAGGTACGAGTGTATGTCAGTGATGCGTACGATGGCAGTCCTGCATCGCGTACGAACGAACGTAGGCCAGCGATGCGGATGAGGGCAGTCCCACAACGCGCACACAGTATCATGGTAGAAGACGAGGAGGACATTTGCAAGCGCTATTGATTGTTCGCCCTACGTGGTCCGTGAAGAAGTGAAGTATGGTAGATATCTACATATGTACTATGTAGGTATCTAGTAGCATCCCGGGACACTCTAAAAGTTAAAAACAGATGATCCACGGCTGGCGCTGCCGCCGTTACCGCGTCCACCTCCACCATCACCACAGGAGTTCGCCGTAGTCTTAACAGGCTTATAGACGCGAAATAAAATTGATGTCCCCCCTCCCCCCTCCCCCCTCCCCCATCGCCCCAGGAGACGTCCGCAGCCGCCTGTAGGCAAGTGTACATGTAGTGATCTGCCAAAGCGAGCGAATTACTAGGAAACCCCGATACCTTCCCTATTTGCTCCCACCGATCAACCCCGGGTCAGGAAGCAGGGCCTACCGCCCAGATCTCCCGTGTGCCCCCCGACTATCCCCGGCTGGAAACGGAGCCAACAGAGATCGGATAAGAAAACGATAGAAAAAGAACAACAGTTAATCTCGAGCCAGATACTCTTGTTCCCATCTCCATAGTCCCTCCCTAACAAGTACCGAGTGGTACTGTTCAATCACCATCATCATCAGAACCATCACCGCCATCGCCATCAAATCCATCAGTCCTCCGCCACCTTTATGTACCTACTCCGATAGCCTGCCAATGCAAAAGCAATCCTCCATCGACCAAATGGAACTGACGGGCACAATGTCGCCCGCCCCACCTGATACCATTGCTGGGTCTGTCGACGGCGTGGCATCCCCAGGATCGGAACCGCATAACATCCAATCGTCGAAGTTGAAGTTGTATCCGGGATCCACAGAAGGATCCGACACCGGGTATGGTTGGCTGCCAGACGCATACGGATCCATTATTGTAGGGCTGTCAACGAGCCCGTACGTTGGTGTGATCTGCCGATACTCCGACAAAACAATAGCGGATGGCGGGGTGCTCGTACGATGCGGTATGAGATCTGATGTTGCGGGTGTGTGGTTATCGAATGAATTTATGTCCGTCAACGCTTCGTCGTCCAAAGCCCCGAACTCCGGCGGGTTTTGGTAGCCAGAGTGAGAACCAATAGGTAAGTCAATATTCGTCGAGCTCCAAGGGCGGTCCATCACCGCTAAGGGGGGATCGGCGAACGCAGGTTCATTCCGGTCTTCGGCCAAAAGGCTGTATGCGGCTGCGACATGTGCACTCTCTGGGGGAATAGCAACCGGTGAAAGGTCATGCGCAAGGCTCGGCGCGAGAGTTCCCATCGGTGGTGTCGGTGATCGCTGTCGCAGACCGGGATTTCCAGCCAGCTGGCCGCGGTCCTCCGCCGGGCAGAGGGCCATCTGCTTGAGGTGGCGCTGCGTATATTCCAGTGTGCAGTCCGTAAATAGCCCCTTGAGGCCTGTAACCAATTGTTAGTAAGGGATTCAGCAGCCAGACACCCCGTATCGCGGGGGTGCCATCCCAGCGCGGCCCGGGCCCGAGGGACACTTACGGTCTGTTGGAGGCTCGTCACGCAAGTCATACACTTTCCGACCCTCCTTGTATAGACGCGATCTGAAATCCCCCTTACTCTTGCACGTTCCTAAGCCCCGCACGAGACACGCCATCTCGAGACTGAGGTTGGACCCCATCTCACGGAGGGAGCTTATCTGTGTGTCGGTGTAATCATGGTTTTCTTTTAGGTGCTTATTGAACTTCGAAGCTGCGCCGAAACGTTTGCCGCAGCAGCTATACGGAGCTAGATGTTCGGCCAGGAGATGTGCTCTGCGAGATTTCAATTCAGCAGAGGTCCTTGAACAGATTAGGTGGCGACAAACCGTAAGGCTGCGCGTCCCTCGAAGCATATCTTCCCCAGGTCCACGGTGTTTAACCATTCTGGTTGCGACTCTAGCCTGTCTTCGCAAAGGAGGCAGCATTTGGGGCCGTGCTGCTCACGTAAATGCTCCCTGTAAGGTAATGCTTAGTCAGTCGATGCTCCGGACATCATTTGCGGACCGAAGCTGAGACAACGGGGTGCGACACATACAGCCTTTGTTGCTTCTCGTTGAAACGAAGCTCGCGACAGGCGTGGGTCTCCTTGAGCGGGTTTGTCGTCTTCATCTTCTTGTACATCGGGCACAAGGTTGCGTCCTTGTCCTCGACTTTTCTTCCCTTGGGGCGATGAGTCTGGAGACTGCTCGGGGCCGAATTACCATCCAGTCCGGACACCTTCACAATGGTTTGGCCATCGTCTTCCGGTGCGACTTCCCCCGTGCGCTTCCCGCTATCCGGAGGCCTGGCGTGTGGTGGAGCGATCGGGTGTGCCGGCGGTGGAGCGGCAAAGTACGCAGGTGTGACCTGCAGGCCAGAGCCTGGCGAAACCTCAACGTCGCATGGGAAAAAGCTGTCGAACTCGTCGATAATGGACTTGGAGAGCTGGACGTACTTCAGTTCGCCCATGCGGGAGAATTTCCACGGTCCAGCAACCCAGTAATGGGCCGCTACGGGCTGTCGAAGCAAGGCTCCGGCAATTCCATCCTCAAGCGCTTGCCTGATCGCGGACGGGTCGATGCAGGTCGTGAGGTTAGGGAGGTCAATCATTGAAGCGATAAATGGATGAATGAGAAGATTGAAAACGGGAGCTGAGCTCAAATAGGAGAGAAAACTAGGTAGTTGTAAACACGGAAGTGAGTCTGAACGATTGACTCCGGAAGGCTTGTGTCCCATCTAAGTATATATGCTGTTCTCAGAATGTGCGGAAGAAGATTCGTGTTCCAGTTCCCTGAATGTGCAGATGCCTGCAACTTCTTGCATTGGCATCCCAGAGTATAAACGCAGAGTAGTATTGAAGGTAATTAGTGAGTGCTGCGAACTTATGGTACCGGAAGGCGGTGCATCCTTGTCTGTACCCATGCGAATGTCCTCACCCCGGCACATGGGTAGATGATGATGCTTCGGCACATGGGTAGATGTAATGCCGTTGACATACACTCTACTCTAATTCTTCGGTACCTTTCCTTCGGGAATTCGATACGAGACTTACAATATACAGGCTTCCGTCTCGGAGGGGCAACTCTATTAGTCCATCGCCATATAACAGGAATCCTCCCACGGGGCCGTCAGTCGCATCTGCCTAGAGGTAGTTACTATGTGCTTACACACGAATATGTAGGCACGGGCGGCAAGCAATGATGGCCATGAAATTGCAGTCTCTCGCAAGCTGACCCCGACCGAACATGTCCACCGAACCTGACCATCCTCCCCAGTAGGGAATAAGAGCGGAGTTGAGTCTGGCCGGTCGACTATGGGAGGTGATATCTACTCTTCGATGGTTATTCCTGTTAGCGATCCGATACTGACCTTTCCAGCTGGGAGGTCAAGCAAGCGTCTCGTATGAAGACATAGAGTAGTTCCCGTGCCTGTACGCGGCATAGTTGCCAAGAAAATAAAGTGCGGAAGATCATATTGTTGAAACCCGATACATAAGCAGGATGAAGGCTAAGGCTAGATTACTATGTATGTAGTGCCCCTTGACGCGGGTGATACTCGACAAGCATATCTGTGCTCGGCATACATACCAGACTCAGCCACCTAGCGAGCCTGTTGGAGGATGCCATCGGTACTGCCAAGACTCTACGCTTTCATATTTACCGCCAACTTGAGGGACCTCTACTCGGAGTCCCACTTGCTATTCTTACCCAATTGCTATTAGTCCTCCCTCTCGCAGACTCGCAGAATATATATAGATTATTTTTTTTTGGTTTAATCATACTCGGATGTACTCTAGCCTAAGAATATATATAGATATGCTATGTATACATACATACATATGTATCTACATCCTGTTCCCAAAAACGGACTGGCTAGTGGCGTGGACCCCTGATACGGGTGCATGCTCATTGCTACTCTACATAGGAACAGCAACAAAAGGGGTACATAGATTATATTACGCCACCATGGTGGATGATTGTCTCAAGACTGAACCTGTTTTAGATTCACAGGTCGCATGCAAATAATGAATGAACAAAAAAAAAACTCTTAGATACATAACTCATGCACATGATCTTCGTCGGTATGTATACATAGTGTACGTATGCAACTAACTTGAATGTGTCCGTAAGGCATTTACCAGCCCCGAGTATCTGCCTGGTGAGGCCAGAACACCGCTCCCAGCCGCATCCAACGCGCCAGACTCCCCGGTTTCATGCCTGAGGCTAACCAGCCTAACCACGCTGGCTGCCATGCCCTATAGCCTCTCCTATTCTGGATGGATACATGGCCTTCCCCTCCACGGCTGGAGAGCAGTATGACTTGTCTCCATTCGTTGCCCCCCTTGTTTACCTGTGTTTATATGGAGAGTATGCAGAGGAGTGGGGTTACACAAGTCAGGGGGGCATGGTGCCTTTCAAATATATCTATTCCTGCCTTCCATCGACGATGTAAAAGATAACGGGAAAGGTCTCGAATGCCCCTCCCTCCCACTGTTGTCAACAAACCGCAGCTGTAGATACTCTACATATGTAGATCTACCCCCACATTTTTTATTCGGTGTTTTTTGTCTGGTCGTCGGTTGCATTCGGCCTGTCTATGTCTAGGTCATGACATATACACACCCGGTCCCAGTCTACCGTCCAAACCCCGACCGTTGTGGCTCCCATACCCTCCGCCCTAGCCCGTCTCGAACGCAAAGAGCGCACTGAGGATATAAATTGAAGAAACTCCAAAGGGAGAGAGAAAGGAAAGATCTCCCTTCTGGTCCCCTTCCCACTCCTCTTCTACACAAACCAGGAAGGAGGTGTGGGGAATAACAGCAGGCGTTTCCCCACCTCAGCTCCCTCCCCTCCGTCGCTCTCTCTTCCCGCTGCCTGTGTCTTATTTTTCGGTGCAAACCTCAGGTCCGCCGAGGGATAGTTTGTGATTACCATACTACCCACCTTAATCTAGGTAGATAGTGAAGACTAAACCTATGCGGGGAGGGCGAGATACGAAGAGACAGGTCACCGAAAGAAAAGAGGGTGGGTAGAGAAAAAAAGAATTGTGACCCCGTTGCTAGTATGTCGTGTACAGGATGTTGTCTAGGGTGAGGAGCAAATCCTCCTCAGAGACGAGCTAAAGAACCATCCGTGCTAGCTAACCCTAAGTCTCCCACGCTAACCCCATCCAGACTACCCGTTCCACCTTTTGGCCGTTCGGCGTGCAACTCCCCCTCAATAGGAAGAATATACATTATGTACCTATTCAAAAGCGATTGGCCGTTTCCCGGCGCGATTATTGGGCTTGGAAGGATCCCAGCCGCGGCAGTCCCGTGGATGCATTGCAGCGGTATGATTGGGTCTTCCGGCAGGGGGATTGCATGGAGCAATTGGGGCTCCCCCTCCGTCCCGCCCTGCTTTGACAGCCTGGCTCCCGAGTGCTTCCATCACCAAGGAGTAGACCACTCCCCTCCCCTCGTGGGTGTACCCCCAGTCTCCTTTTGCATACTCCTACTGGCTGCTACGATGGCTGCCGCCGTGGTTACGCAAGCACTAGTACGAACGATAAGATTATGAACAATCGACTGAAAATGTCCGTGTGTGGGACAGTGAGAGCGCGCGTCCGGTCCTACACATCTAGTGCGGTGCCATCCGCAAGACCATCAAATGTTGATTTTGTTTGGTTTAATCATCAATCGCATGCGACCTATCTAGATCATGGCCAAATCTACACAGCCTGGTTCGCGTCACTGTCCAAACCCGACCGCGATCAGTCCGCAGGTGGCCCGTTGCTCTCCGCCCTGGTCTGTCCCAAGAAAAGCAGAGCGCACCAAGGGAATAACAAAGGAAAGACAAAGGAAACCACCTCACTCCTGCTCCGCCGAGGCCACGAAGGAGGGAGCGGGGAGGAACTATCATCACCCTCCGCCCGCACCCGCTTGGCCTTCAGCGTCCTCTCTACTTCCCTCTTGCCGCTCCCGAAGCTCCCGCTCCGACGCCTCGCTCTGGACGTCTCCCTCCTCTTCAGCCGGTTTCGGGCTCGCTTCCCCACGTCCGTAGTGGATAGGAGGTCCAGGATCGCCCGGCCGTACCGCCCATCGGCGAAGAGGTCTCTGATCTTAAACCGGTCCTCTCCCGTTCCCGTCTTCCTCCGCGCCTCCGCCCACAGGATTTTGCTGGGCCTTCCAGTGGGGGCAGTTCTTGAAGAGGTGCTCCCGAGTCTGAGCCCGATATGGGCATCACCTGCACCCCGCGGTGGGCCGATTCTTAGTCCACTTCACTACTGCCCAGTAAGGCTGTGACCCGTCTTCACTGGAAGAGCCTTGCGGCGAGCCGCCTTGGCCGGGGCGGAGTCTGGCCCCTGCATGGCTTGTGTTGACGGCTGTACCGGTATTTCCCCCCAGTCTGCCCATGCCTTGGCTTCTTGCCAATTGGCCTCGGTGATTGAATGCGACCATACGTCTTGGAGGTAGGGGTGGGGAGTGAGATACAATGAACCAAGATCCGTAAATTGCATGTGAACGGGGTCTCTCGTATGTACATACATCTCTTACCCCGTACCTAGAGCACGCCCACTCGGGCACAAACCCTCGAGCACGCTTTCTCACCGACAAGCACCGTTTGGCGGGTTCCTCCCTTCTGGCTAAACGCCTTTTTTTATATGCATACATAGATCCCGGAAAAATGAGGGGGGTCGTTAGCCGGGTGATATTTGTGGCACGCTGAACCCAGCTCTCTCCGCCATCACCGCCCCCCCACTCCTCACAACCCTGGAAACTTCGCTCACCGCGAAGACGGAGCCGACGCCAACGAGGAAAAAATCCTATCTAAGCGATCGGATAGAAGACGTATCGCTCCACCTCAGCCGAAGCCAAGAGTCGCCACTATAGAGATCACTAGAAAAGGCGACAAGCGCGCTAGTGCCAGAGGCTGGACAGGCTTCCGGAGAACTAGAGTCGCCATCTTTCCTGCCAATTGATAGCAACTTGATATGATATGGAGGGCCCCTGCTAGCGCTGTCCACGTAGAGGATAGCGTTCATGATTGGACGCGCCAAGACGCCAGCCGACGACCTCAGATTTATAGTCCTCGTGATGGAGAAACAAGATTCATATCACCATACACCGAAACGCGTGCCAAAATGGCCCAAGTTGCTACGATTACAGCGGGTATTACTGCACTTGCAACCACTGCCACCGACGTCGGCAACGTACCCGAGCACAGCACAGCTATCAGAAAGTACCGTCAACCTTTCGTCCCGCTCCACAAATTGCGCCTGTGTTGTATGAGGGCATGTTTTGGGTGATGGATGATTTTGCTGTTGATGGAGAATTTTTTTGGGGCGGCTATGTACGTAGTTCTCTACCAACCTGTTCTGACAGCTGCACAAGTTCTGGGGTGTACGCGTGGGAGTCTAGCGTTATTGTTATCATATATGTTAACGTTATCACGGATAACTTTATCCAGTTGATAACCCATTGTTGACAAAATATGTGACTCGGGGTCACAGTTACCACGGTGACCGTCAAGCTGTTATCAAGAACAGGGGTTTATCAAGTTGGCTGAATCTACCTATTTTACCTCCTTCGGGAAATAAACCTGTGAGTATGTACGGGGTAGTGCCTTGTAACTAGACGCCTGAAAAAAGGTGGCACTTGAACGGGTAGATACGATATCTCCGCCCCCCCTTGGCAAGATCTCGATGGTGTGTGTGTATATATACGAGATGCCCCGACTCGTCGCGAGGGCCTAGGATCAACCAACGGCCTCTAGTTATAAACATCTTAAACTCCCATTTGTTGCTGTTTTTTCCCCCCAGGTATCTCAACATCCAATCCACATACCATGGTCTGGTTCACCGCCCACTCCACGCCTCCGTGCAGTATCAAGACGTAGCTCTACGAACTGTATTCAGTACATACAGTCCCGCACAAAAACTACAGCCACACCCTACTCAAGTCAAATTCCCACGAGCGCGTGTTCAAATTGGGTCCGTAGTATAACCGAGTCAATTCCGTATGTCTGGAAATGAAGCTCAATACAGCATCCATATCACTGCGAACTGGGGGATAATATGGTATATATCGTGATGACATTCATGGCATATTTAGATTAAACACCCCACTTCGGTACTTATGTGCTAAACCTTAGGAGCAGGTAACGAGAAAATAAGTCCATGATACCTATTCGGGGAATCAGTGACTGCCAAATGGAACTATAAGCGCCGCATATTGCAATTCGGTCTGTGAGTGAGCAGAGTGGCTGGGTGAGAGCGAGTAACGCTTACACTGTGAGACTGGTCCACGCTGGAGTATCGAGCAAGTCAGGTTTTCCGATAATTCACAAACGTGGGGCTAGGACGTGCGGTAATCGCCGAAGTCCAAACTATCATACATACAAAAGATGAAGCCTCACACAAAAATATCATAACTACCTCACAACGAAATGGGGTTCACAGCGAACAATCTCCAGGTGTCCGGGTCGATGTTCGGCTTGCCCGACGCTCGTTCGGCGGATCGTCCGACGCTTGCCCGGCGGCTTACCCGACGGCTCGCTCGCCGGATTGCTTGCCTGACTTACAAGCGACACGAGCGGGTCGTCGGGCAAGCCACAGGGCAAGCCGAACATCAATCTCGAACCGGATAACGAACCGGACCCCGATCGGGGTGTCAAGCCGAAAATCAAACTGAACCCCTTAAGATTATTCGCTGTGAACTAATTCGATGTGAATTTGATTCCGTTGTGAATTGTCGGAAACTCCGACGTCTACCGTGCGCCCCAGTCTCACATGATACATGCATACTTTATTGAGAGTGCCAATAATTCTCTGCTGCAGTAACCATTACTGTATCGACTGCTAGCTCATTGAGTCCCACTATGGTACGACTACTGGATGCATACTAAGGGCCTGTTCTTTTCAGCGTATATTTAAGTGCTCCGAATCAACTTTCTCCTCACCCAATTGAAAGCGCCGCCCGTTCCATGACGGATCTGTCTCCATGTTAGTAATTGTTCGTCTGTGTTTACTCCCCTTCAACTACTGTACAGTGAAGGAGGGGGGGTTAAAAAAAGTAGCTTTCCCGGTAGGCACGTAAATGGAAGTGAAAAATACATATTTTTACTATTCTGATATGCGTTTACCGAATAAACTACGTTTTTTACCTCCCCTTGACTAGAGGTCCTCAAAGTTGGCTGGGTGATTGGGCTGGCTGGAAACGTGTTGAGAAAAAGTGACCAGTCACCAATCACAACGTCCAGCCCTCAAAGTTGACTTTGAGGGCCCGGGCTGGTAAATTGGGCTGGCAGCTGGGCGGGTGACAGAAACCGACAAGGGTCTGGTCGAACCGGGGCGATGAGACACCTCTTCCATTTGTTTTCCATCGCCAACCTTTTCTACACAGCACGCAAAAGACCAGATCCTCCAGTACAACGATAAATCTTTTTTCACAGTATGTATTATAATAGCTATTGGAGCAAAGACTAACACAGTTACGCCGATACGTTACATACGTATGTCGAAGGTCTTCGACATCTAACTTTGCTGATGCTTGGGCATCCAGCAGGTTGTCTTAAATTCCGTCAATAAATGAACACAGATTTGTTTGGAATATCAACCCACCGGCATCAGGATATTTTTGCCCATCACCTCCATCACACTCTTCAGAATCTGATCCTGATAGCATTCTCTGTCGCTTGCTGTTTTGCACATTCTCATCGTCATCAGATTCGAAAATGGCGTCGAGTATCGTTTTTGCGCGGATGTTGGTGTGAGCAGCTCAAGCACGAATTTTCGTCTCGATATCTACACGGGGCATTATTTCTTTTCGGGTGACGATATTGGGTTTGGCTACGGGACGGAGAATAGAACCGCAGTCTCGCAAAGCTTCCATCTAAGTTCTTGGTTGATCCCTGAACCTATTCTTGACTTATTACGGCAAGCTTCCAGATTCCCCCACCCGAGTTTTCCAGAGCTGGCTGGAAAGCGTGAGCTAGAAATTTCGAAGATCGCCCAACCAATAAGAACCACTCTCCAGCCAGCCCTCCCAGTCACCCAGCCAACTTTGAGGACCCTTACTATGCACTCCTACCAGCTGGAGCTTCTAGTAGTAGTATTAGTAGTGGCGTTGCGATGTCTAGTTTGGAGGTCTGGGCGCTGGGATAGATACAGAACAGGCCCTAATATCCTAGCACACAATCTTCACAATCCTGCACTCAAGGCGATGCCCAGCGAAATCTCCTCTTGATACCTGTCGATTCAGTATTTGATACAAATTCTCATTTATAATCTAGTGCTTATTTCCCCCAAATATCATTTGACTGCGCAGTTGCGATGATTTCGTAGTCATGACGACAGTACTGGTCTAAAAGGTAGTTATGTACTAATTTGCATACAATCAGGAGATGTGTAGAGTACAGCACCAATAACATCCCTTCCTGGTGTACTCAGTAGTTACATGCAGGTAAGAGTTGTGGGGCTGAACACCGCCCCAATCCTCGAGCTCAGATCCTCACAAGACGCCCCGCTCGATTGCACATACATACGAAAAACGCTTGCAGCTACGTATCTTACGACCTCGGTTTTAACCACCATTACCAGCGTACGAAGACTCCCATGCCTAAACGCCGGAATCCCTTCTCGGACGTGCCAAGGGCTCGACCGGCACCTTCGATGGCTCCCGATGTCGCACCTTCCACGCAGACCCCTCCCTCCCGGCCGTCTCGGCCTCGAACCCTCCGCGTCGGCTCCATCCCGCTGAGTGTTACAGAGGAGGAGTTCAGGGCCTATCTGGAGCGGCTTCTTGGATACGATGATTTCTTGCTCTCTTTTGTCCGATTCAAGGACTATACGGTAGCGACTCTTACTCTTACTCAAGGAGAGCCCGCGGCTCTTTCGAAATGTTCTCCCGGGAATAGGGCCTACCTACCCTACCTGGGAAAATTGGTCGGTCTCGTAGTCGACTGCGACTTTTTCGGGATTACGCCGCTGTACAGCGCGCAAAAGCCCTTGGTCGAGTACTGTTTGCCTTCGACGTGTGCGTTGATTCTAAGCGGCTGATGAGACTTCCAGTATTGTCGCAGTCACAGGCCTCGCTGGTCACGCATACGGGTCGTGGAAGTCGCGGGACCAACCGTGGATGTGGCTACGGGACTTTCTACCATCAGCGCTAGGAGAACAAGTTAGGATTCTCACTTTTGGCTACGACACGGGTCTCTGGGACAAAACAGCGACCCCTATGATTCAAAACTTTGCCAGGTCGCTTTTGGAACATCTGTGCTCTGCACGTACTGAATCGGATGTACGAGTTCCCGAGAACTCTTTCCGCAAACCCAGGTTGACAGACGTCTGCAGGAACGCAGCCGTCCCATAATATTTATTGGTCACAGTCTTGGTGGACTGATCATCAAACATGTATGCCGTGTTGGTTTCTCCCGAGGCTACGTGGTTGACGCTTACCTTTTGCAGTCGCTCGCAGATGCTGCCAGGCCAGAAAGTCGTGACAGCGATAAAGACATCTTGAGCTCGTGTGTCGGCCTCTTTTTCTTCGGAGTCCCAAACCGAGGTCTGGACCTCAATAGCTTGAGGACGTTGGTACGGGACCAGAAGAATGCCGACTTCCTTGGAAACCTATCAGAAGGCTCGGAGTTCTTGAAGTTCGCCCATGACTATTTCGCACGAGCGGTTGAAACTGAGCTCGAGGGCTGCCAGATCGTCTCGTTTTACGAAACTAAAGATACTCCGTCCGTGGAAGCCCTCGCTGACGGCAGTTGGTCAAGAAGCGGCAAGATGATTCGGGTCGTCGCGCAGGAGTCAGCAACAAACGCTTTGCCCAATGAGTCCGTTTGTCAGCAAATCGCCATCGACGCCGACCACTCAAACATGGTGAAGTTCACCGACGACTGCGACCATCATTACATAGCAGTTAGAGAACGGCTGTCAGAGTGTGTCGCCAATGCCCCGCGTATCATCAAAGCCCGTTTGGCATGCACTGTAGGCAGGGGAGGTCATGAAGGTACGTCAATTGATACCATACTGAAGCTCGATTATTGGCTGGTGGGGGTGCAGCGGGGCGGGCAAGATGGAAGAGTCAAGTCTCAGGCCCAATCCATCCCTGCAGCCACGGCAAACTTTCCTTTGCAGTCCGTCTGTTGGTGTTCGCGAAAACTGTTTGTAAGATTACTTGGGAGGGGATTATGGTCGAAGCGGCATACTAGATAGCTTCCTCCTTTATTGATGCTAATCAGAGCTAGCTTCCGAGTCTACGACGAAACCTATCTTCATGGTGCGCTCATGGGCGAATTCTGGTTTCGTCGGGAGGAAGGAGACTTTCGCCCGGCTTGAATCGCTGCTGAGTTCCAATGGCGAAACTCAACAGCGAGCCGCGCTCTGCGGGCTTGGAGGGATTGGGTAAGATGGCTTACCGCTCCATGCATCGTGATACCGTTGATATGGTGTTGACTTGGTCTAGGAAAACGACAATTGCGATCGAGTTTTGCCACCGAAGGCAGAAAGTGCAGCCGCAAGCTCACATCTTCTGGATGCAGAGCGAGTCGTATGACTCCTTCACGAGCAGCTGTCTGGAGCTTGGACGGGAAGCCGGTATAATTGCCGATCGCGGGGCTGGCAACATGGCGGATCGCACGGATGAGAAAGAGCACTTGAACCGTGTTAGGGAGTGGTTGGATAATTCCTCCAGTGGGGATTGGTTGATGGTCCTCGACAACTTCGACAACCTCGCCGTTCATGATGACACCGGATTGCGCATGGCAAAACACCTCCCGGTAAAGCGGGGAAGGTTATTGTATACAACGCGAGACGCAAGCATCCTCGGCAATTTCGTGCCGCCTAACTCCGGAGTGTTTGTTCCGGCGATGAGTGACGAGGAAGCACTACAGATGTTCTCGAACCTTCTAGGCATCGAGGAAACGGCGGCCCCTGACAACGCGGACGGTGCCCCCGAGCTTCTGGATCAACTGGATAATCTACCCTTGGCAATAGCCCAAGCGGCGGCGTATATACGAGAAACGAAGGTAGATATCTCAAGCTATATGAGAATGTTCAAGGAGTGTGAACGCAATCAGCACGACCTTCTGAATGAAGCTTTGCCGGTGGAGGACGGGCACGGCAATAGATACTGTTCGCGTGCCGTGACGACTACCTGGAAGCTCACCTTCGACAAAATCCGGGAGAGGAGCCCTGATTCCGCGCAGCTGCTAGAAGTAATGAGCTTCCTCAACCCTGACGACCTACCAAAAACCCTCTTGAGAAGTGCACCATTTCTCCGGGGATTAAGCGACGTACTTTTCCACAAGACCTTCGCGCCGCTTCTCAACTTTTCGCTTATATATCCACTCAAATCTTCACATTATCGACTGCATCGCCTTGTTGGCCTGTGCATCCGGATGCAGATGGAGTCGGAGGACATACATCGGAGAAACAAGCTTCTGGAGACAGTTTGGAGTTTTTTACGTCATGGCGTTCAGATCGACAGGGGTTCGAATTATATGCAATGTGTGCAGTTAGTACCGCACGCTATTACCGCACTGCAGCATGCTACAAAGGGCTCCCAAGCTGTTAAGGACGGTTTATATTTACAGAACTTCTTGGGGGAAATCCTAAGTCGGGGTGGGGACACCACAAATTCCTTAGTGTGGCTCCAGCGAGCACTTGGAGGCTATGAGAAGGTCCTGGGGAAGGACCATCCCAACACTCTCGGCACCGTCCACAGCATTGCTATCACCTTTCAGTCGCGGGGGGAACACGACAAGGCCATGGTGTGGTTCCAGCGAGCACTTGAAGGCTATGAGAAGGTCCTGGGGAAGGACCATCCCAACACTCTCGGCACCGTCCACAACATGGCTATCACCTTTCGGACGCGGGGGGAACTCGACAAGGCCATGGTGTGGTTCCAGCGAGCACTTGAAGGCCATGAGAAGGTCCTGGGAAAAGACCATCCCGACACTCTCAAAACCGTCCACAGCATGGCTATCACCTTTCAGTCGCGGGGGGGACACGACAAGGCCATGGTGTGGCTCCAGCGAGCACTTGAAGGCCGTGAGAAGGTCCTGGGGAAGGACCATCCCGACGCTCTCGGCACCGTCCACAACATTGCTATCACCTTTCAGTCGCGGGGGGGACACGACAAGGCCATGGTGTGGTTCCAGCGAGCACTTGAAGGCTATGAGAAGGTCCTGGGAAAGGACCATCCCGACACTCTCGGCACCGTCCACAACATTGCTATCACCTTTGAGTCGCGGGGGGAACACGACAAGGCCATGGTGTGGTTCCAGCGAGCACTTGAAGGCGGTGAGAAGGTCCTGGGGAAGGACCATCCCGACACTCTCGGCGCCGTCCACAACATTGCTACCACCTTTCAGTCACGGGGGGGACACGACAAGGCCATGGTGTGGTTCCAGCGAGCACTTGAAGGCCGTGAGAAGGTCCTGGGGAAGGACCATCCCGACACTCTCGGCACCGTCCACAACATGGCTATCACCTTTCGGACGCGGGGGGAACTCGACAAGGCCATGGTGTGGTCCCAGCGAGCACTTGAAGGCCGTGAGAAGGTCCTGGGAAAAGACCATCCCGACACTCTCAAAACCGTCCACAGCATGGCTATCACCTTTCGGTCGCGGGGGGAACACGACAAGGCCATGGTGTGGTTCCAGCGAGCACTTAAAGGCCGTGAGAAGGTCCTGGGGAAGGACCATCCCGACACTCTCGGCACCGTCCACAACATGGCTATCACCTTTCGGACGCGGGGGGAACTCGACAAGGCCATGGTGTGGTTCCAGCGAGCACTTGAAGGCCGTGAGAAGGTCCTGGGAAAAGACCATCCCGACACTCTCAAAACCGTCCACAGCATGGCTATCACCTTTCAGTCGCGGGGGGAACACGACAAGGCCATGGCGTGGTTCCAGCGAGCACTTGAAGGCGGTGAGAAGGTCCTGGGGAAGGACCATCCCGACACTCTTGGCACCGTCCACAACATTGCTATCACCTTTCAGTCGAGTGGGGAACACGACAAGGCCATGGTGTGGTTCCAGCGAGCACTTGAAGGCCATGAGAAGGTCCTGGGAAAAGACCATCCCGACACTCTCAAAACCGTCCACAACATGGCTATCACCTTTCAGTCGCGGGGGGAACACGACAAGGCCATGGTGTGGTTCCAGCGAGCACTTGAAGGCCGTGAGAAGGTCCTGGGGAAGGACCATCCCGACACTCTCGGCACCGTCCACAGCATGGCTATCACCTTTCGGACGCGGGGGGAACTCGACAAGGCCATGGTGTGGTCCCAGCGAGCACTTGAAGGCCGTGAGAAGGTCCTGGGGAAGGACCATCCCGACACTCTCGGCACCGTCCACAGCATGGCTATCACCTTTCAGTCGCGGGGGGAACACGACAAGGCCATGGTGTGGTCCCAGCGAGCACTTGAAGGCCGTGAGAAGGTTCTGGGGAAGGACCATCCCGACACTCTCCAAACTGTCCACTGCATGGCTATCACCTTTGAATCCCGGGGGGAACACGACAAGGCCATGGTGTGGTTCCAGCGAGCACTTGAAGGCTATGAGAAGGTCCTGGGGAAGGACCATCCCGACACTCTCGGCACCGTCCACAGCATGGCTATCACCTTTCACTCGTGGGGGAAACACGACAAGGCCATGGTGTGGCTCCAGCGAGCACTTGAAGGCCGTGAGAAGGTCCTGGGGAAGGACCATCCCGACACTCTCCAAACCGTCCACTGCATGGCTATCACCTTTGAGTCCCGGGGGGAACACGACAAGGCCATGGTGTGGTCCCAGCGAGCACTTGAAGGCTGTGAGAAGGTCCTGGGGAAGGACCATCCCGACACTCTCAAAACCGTCCACTGCATGGCTATCACCTTTGAGTCCCGGGGGGAACACGACAAGGCCATGGTGTGGCTCCAGCGAGCACTTGAAGGCCGTGAGAAGGTCCTGGGGAATGACCATCCCGACACTCTCGGCACCGTCCACAGCATGGCTATCACCTTTCAGTCGCGGGGGGAACACGACAAGGCCATGGTGTGGCTCCAGCGAGCACTTGAAGGCTATGAGAAGGTCCTGGGGAAGGACCATCCCGACACTCTCGGCACCGTCCACAACATTGCTATCACCTTTCAGTCGTGGGGGGAACACGACAAGGCCATGGTGTGGTCCCAGCGAGCACTTGAAGGCCGTCAGAAGGCCCTGGGGAAGGACCATCCCGACACTCTCCAAACCGTCCACAGTATGGCTGTCACTCTTCAGGCTCAAGCGGAAAATGGCAAGGCCTCGGCCCGCTCGCCCGCAGACATCAGCACCTCACTCTCGTCGCTCTTGAACGGGTAGCGAATGCTCTCCCAAGACATGCCAACCGGGCCTAACCGGGGGCGTAATTCAGCTTCGCGTTCGGAGGTTTTTTTTTTGGTTTAATCATACTCGCATTCAGCCTATCTAGACTATGGCGGCGTACCTTTTATCCGATCGCGTTCGGAGGTATTGACGTCGCACATGCCCTTTTTTCCGTCTCTAACCTAATGCCTTAGTCGGAGCGAGGCTCCACGTTTGGCTGCCGTACTCCTAAACACTGGAACCCTCTCGAGCTCTTGGACTGGATTGTCTTGTTTCGATCTCACGGCGACGAGCGATGGGGTGGCCGACGGAAGTGGATCGAGGTGGAAATTTTTAGTATGTACATAGAAAGTGAGCTATGATCTCGGGTAGATTGCATATATGTACTGGGGGAATGCGGAGATAGGTGAAGCGGGCGAGAAGATCAAGGCAGGGGAGGGCGTTATCGATTTTCCTCTTTTCTTTTCTTTTCTTGTTTTCAACGGAGAACAGATGGAGGGATGGAGGCAGTGGGGTTCTGGTTATGATTGGCACTGATGCGCGGCTCACGATATCTACGTCTATAAAACGTTGCTGGCTTGGGAGGACGTGGACAGTCTTTAACTGTTCCGGGCGTTTGTATTTCTCTTCAACAGCCTACACCTGGCATGGTCCGGACCTGGAAATCAAAAGGGCTGGGTAGAGTCCTGGAGGATTGCTTCCACCGTGTTCGGAGCTCTCGACTCCATACAATCCTGGAGTTTGGGCTCCATGCTCGCCACGATCAAAACTGGTCGCATGCGCGGAATAAAACACAAGAATGAAATCGAAAAAAATAAAATAAAACCATCGCCGCCTGCGGACTGATCAAGGTCGGGGTCGGCGATATCGCCATGATCTATGTAGGTCGCACGCGTTTAATGACTAAATATGTAATAATAAAAAGCTTACCATCTCGCGTATCTATTGGGGCACACAAACCAACATCCGCATCCACATACCCTACATACATACATTGAGTACTCTACATATCTACCCACCTCCTCTACATGGTTCCGCCGCAAGCACACTGAAGTCGACTCTGGCCACTGTTCTGTGTGGTGCTGTCGATGCCAACGTCAATGCACTGGGCAGGAATATTTCTTTTTTGCGTCCCGCCTCCACCCAACGGGTATCTATCGTGCGTGAGATATTTCGGGTGCGTAATGCACACATGTTTCGCGCTTTTGCTCGCCGGCTAGATACATATACGCACGGGAGATGCATATGTGTGTATGTAGAGTGCATCCATCCACTAACGACGCTCGGTCCGCAGTCGCAGTCGCATCCTTCCAGCCAATAGTCGGAGAGCGTACAATGTGCTACCAGACTCGAAACGCAGGCCCCGGCCTGGGTCGTTTCAGCCAGGAGGGGGACCGCGAACGGATGGGGAGGTTTGACCGGGTCCTCAGCCGCCCCCTCTCTCCAGCCCGCGGGTCGTGCGCTGTTGCGTCGCCGTGCTTAAGATGGGCCACGGTGCGCGGAGAACACTTCTTTCGCTCCGCGTCATCGCTCGCTCGCCCGCCCGCTCGCCCGCCCGCCGAAGACAAGACTCGACCCAGCCGGGCTGGTACGCACACACCGGAGACTTGCGGATAGTTGCCGGCCAGATCGTTTTCGCCACTCTGCAACTCCCCGTCGCCGGTACGATAGTTCGAGGGCCGCATCCTCTTCCCGTTTTCGTCGGACTTGACGTGCGCGTTCGCAGTTCCCTTTTTTTTCCCCGGCATGCTCTGACCGCAGCCTTCCTTCCTTCCTTCCTTCCTTCCCGCGACTCCTGCTCTTCCTGCTCCTAGCGAGGCCATTCTCTTCATATAAACATCGCGCCGCCTTTCCTCGTCTCGACGACGACGACGACGGCCTGGCGAGCTTCCTCCTCCGACCGACTTCCATTCTTCCGTTCTTTCATCCCTCCGTTCGACGGGCATCGAAGGCCCCGCTCCTCGCCGTTGCATTCCCGTGCGACACTCGTCCGACTGGGGGTTGGTGCACCGCACAAGACTCGGCGTACGATCGGAAGATGCGATTCTCGCTCGCAACGCCGCGCCCCCGGCTGCTGCTGTTGCTCCTTGCGGCGTCGTGCGCGCACGTGCGCGCATTGCCGCTCCGCTTGGCCGATGCGACCGCCGCAGCCGCCGCGTTCATCAGCGACAACGACATCGACATGGCCAGCGGCATCTACAACGTCGTCTTCGAGCTGCGCCAGCGCGATCCCGACGAGCTGGTTGACCCGGACAGCGAGGAGTTCGCCAGCGTCCAGCGGCTCCACGACGGCCGCCGCGGCTGGGGGTATTCGGAGACGCGCGAGGGGTTCCATCCCATGCTGTAGGCGGGGGTTTTTTTTTTTTTTTTTCTTCTCTCGTTCTTGGTGGGAGGAGGGCTTTGTTGTTGTTTTTCGTCGTGCGGGGACACGAGTCACGACATCGATGCGCTCTGCACCTCCGTTGAGACGATCGAAGGGGTGTTCCGGTGTGGTGACGGATCGGAGAGGGAAACGGTCGGTCTTATGTACATAGAGCACTTCGCGCATGGCCTGCGGCGAACGTGACGGAGCGGGTGGTGGGTGGAGCAGCAGCAAGGGAGAGCACAAGCCGCAATCAAAAAGCACAACCAAAAAAACAAAAATAAAACAGTGCATCGTGTATGCCATCTCTGGACGCAGTGGAGTTCTGGAGAGAACCATCCGCCCTCGCAACCCAGTGCACAGCGCGCGGTAGATGGCCGTGCGTGCTACGAACATGTGGACGTCGTGTGCCGGGCCCGACTTCTTTGTGCGGGGCTCTACTTGGACTGCGAGTCGTCGAAACTGCCCCGACGAACTGCACGTATCTGAGGCGAGGCTGCGCAAACGGGATGCGCAGATCATACACCTACATACGAAATGCGGAATGCAGAATGCAGAAATGTGCGTCCTCTGCACTCCACGATATGTAGTGCGCTCGCTCGCTCGTAGGGGTGCGCCTTGCTCAATTCGTTTGCTTCCGCAACGAGGTCGCTTGGCGCCGGGGGGAGTCGCCATGGACAGGCAGTGTTCTTGCTCGTGAAGAGTGACGCCGTGTGTCCGCTGTGTCTGCAGAATGCGATGGCCACGCAGAGCACTCGCATGCCTTCCGTGCAATCTCCGTCGCCGATTGTGTGCGTCCACCCCGTTCGGAATGGAGGCCGCCGCGGGGACTTGCGGGTGGTGAAGCCGCCGAACGGGCATTGGCGTGCGGCCCGGTGCAGAGCGGCCGACATCGAGTCGTCGAATTCCGCACGCACTGGTGGAGGCGGCGTCCGCACGCAACGGCCACAGCGCAGCACTCGTTCGGTTCGGTTCTTTCCTGCACGGTGTCGACGCTTGGTTGTTTGTCTGTTGGGCGGGTTTTGGTCGGCGACAGAGCGAGACAACAACAGCAACCGCAAGCGGCAACTCCGCGTTCGCGCTCGGGTCGGCCGGCCGGGCGGCTCCGGAAGAAGTGCAACCCCCACACGGTCTGCAGGTACAGAGTACTAGTACATATCATATGAGCCCAGCCCGGCCAGCTTATCCAATGTCCGTGGCGTCCAACCCGGAAGACGCCGGTGCGTATCTAGACCCCCTCGTCCGCGCTCGGCGCGCGTTGCTTTCGTCTCGCTGCTCCGGAGCGGATTCTCGCTAGTCGCGATGCAAACCCGCCCACCGACGGGCGAAGGGGAACGTCGAAGCGAAGCGAGCGAGCGCCGGATCGAAGAAACGAAGGGGAAAGAAAAAAAGAAGCTCGAATTCTCGCGCACTTTTTACGGCCCTGCAGCTTCTGCATATGTACATATGTAGCACACAGTCTAGATAGATAGGCATGCGCCGGGACGCAGGAACGCGGACACGCTCGCAGAACTGCCGGGTTGTACTAGCGGGCGGAAAAAAAGGGGATGCGTTGGGCACGCCAGCGCGTATCTACTAGCCTTTTGGGGAACTCGTCGGCACAGCCACACAATGTAGAGTATCTAGATAGAGTATGATATTCTCCAGATTGTTATGACTAATGAAGGGTGACAGTGCAGGCAGCATCTTCGGTCATCCTCGGCGAAACGAACGATGCTACCTATATATGTAGAGTATGCTCAGCGTCTCGGCGAAACGAATCGCGAATCGTCCTCGGCGAGACACAGAACAAGTGCTTGGTCCAAACAGTGTCGATCAATGGCAAGAACTCATCGGATTTTGTTGGGTCAACTGCTGCCGGTCTGCGTCCCGATTCCATTGACAGACAGGTTTATCCACCCGCCGCAGAGCATCTCTCTAGATATCTATAGGTATTTGCCAGCTTGGGCAGCATCGGGCTCGCGTCGGACTCGCAGTACTCTGGATGTCGCGTCGCGCATGTTTTGGATGTCTGCGTCGGGGATCGCAGTAGATATCTATCGCATCGGACTACGCAGATAGGCAGTCCTGCGAGACTTCCACGCAAAGGTCAGCGATGTGTATCCATGACGGCAGTTTTGCAACAGGTACTTAGTTATCTACGAGCCGTGGGTCAGGTCGTGCGTACGAGCAGTGAGCCAGCGATGCGTATGAGGGCGGTCCCACAACGTGTAGATACGCGGGCATCATGGTAGAAGACGACGAGAGGACAATTGCGCGCGATGTTGATTGTTCGAGTGGTGGTGAGGTGAAGGCAGCGAAGCCCCTGAACGGTGGTGGTGACTGCCCCCCCCCCCTGTATAGGGTAGATTATCTACGTGTATTTATTTAATTACTTAATCTGATGGCCCATGTGGCAGCGGCTTCCGAAACCGGACTAGCACGGCCAGCGCAGGAATCGATTCCGGACAAAGGGAGGGCATCGTCGATCCCAGCGCCGACTTGCCGGCGGGAGCGAACGCAGCAGCGCCGCCCGTCAGTCGTCCTCACGCATCCGCACGATGAGGCGGGCTTTCCTTGCTTCCTCTCTCTCCTTTCTCTCCTCCTCCACATGACTGGAGTGCGTATCTGCGGCACTGGCTTTGGCTTGCAGCAGCTGCATTCCATCGTGCTTCCGCGGCGCTCTGGTTGGTTGGTTGGTTGGGTGGAAGCGGAGAAGACGGAGGGGGAAGGGATGGCTCGGAGATGAACCGTGTGCGACGCCTACACATGTAGTTATCGTTCGCCGTGATGACGATCGTCTTGTCGCTCGCACCAGTCCCCATTATTTGCCGCTCGACGACGCACGCGATGGCGATGATGTTTTTTTGTTTTTTTTGTTTCTTTTTCCGTTTCTTTTTCCCGTCGTTTCTTCTTCCCGTCGTTTCTTCTTCCCGTCGTTTCTTCTTCGTTTTCGCCCGTCTTTTTTCTTCTTTCCTTTCCGAGTGGACGCGCTCGCCCTGGCCCGGCCGCTGCAGACATACATATCTACAGACGCCCCTCGTTGCCGCCGCGATGCTGCGTCTCCACCCGCACCGTTTATCTGGTGTGTAGATACCTGAGGTTTGTGCTGCATGCAGGCGCGGCCGGAGAGTCGTCTTTTTGTCTGGGGGGGAGGGATGCCGGGCTAGGGCATCTTGATCGCGCCTGTCCCACCCCCCCAGAAGGATGACGGACAAACAGAGCCCGGAGCCTCTATTCTTGATGCAGACGTCGATTGTACTTAGTACATGCGCAATTTCCCTCGGCGCCCAAAGCGGAATCGCTCGCCACCGTAGCGCGGAACGCCCGCTCTTCCACTGCGTGCGCCGAGCCCCTCGCATCCACCGCCCCACACCAGCTGACAGTGCTGTGCGGTGTGTGGCGGGAAAAAACATCCCCCCCCCCCCAGCCTGCCGACTGCTGCTGCTCTGCAATCCCCCCTCGGTTCCCCCGTTCCTCCACGCTCCTCTGCTATAAAGACGGCCCGCTCTCGGTCTGTTTCCTTCCCTTCCTCACCCACTGTCGCTTCGTCCAATCTCCCCCCAAACCTCGTCTCTCGCTGCCAGCGTAGTCTTTCGTTCAACCGCCATCCGCTCAAATACCGTACCGTACCGTAATCCTCCCTCTTAGTCCCCCCCAAAACCTCCTTCCCTCACCCAAAAAAATCCTCACCATGCGCTACACCGCCTTCATCGTTGCCATCGCTGCGTCGACCGTCTCCGCCTACGCCTACGGCAATGGCACCGAGTACACCACTGCTGAGTACACCACTACCGAGGTCGTGACTTCCTACACCACCTACTGCGCCGAGCCCACCGAGTACGTCGAGGCCGGCCACACCTACACCGTCACCGAGCCGACCACTCTGACCATCACCGACTGCCCGTGCACTCTGACCAAGACGTGAGTTTTCCCGAGATCCCCGAGATCGCCAGAGCGCCATCCGCTAACATTGCCGCCAGCTACTCCACCGAGCACCCCGTCGAGACCAAGTACCCCGTCGAGACTCCCGTCGAATCCGAGTACCCCGTCGAGACCGAGCACCCCGTCGAGACCAAGTACCCCGTCGACACCCCGACCTACGACGCTCCCGTCGCCACTGGCACCGGCGCCCCCCCCAGCTACGGCAACGAGACCACCTCGGCGCCCAGCTACACCGCTCCTCCTTCTGCGACCGGCACCGATGTCTACGAGGGTGCTGCCAGCCGTGCCACCGTCGCTGGCGGTGCCCTCGCCGGTGTCCTCGGTCTCGTCGCGTACCTCTTGTAAGATCGCATGGCCGTTTCCACCCTCGCGCCTGTGCGGAGGGGCAGTATAGCATGCATTCTGCTTGAGCGTGTTGCTTTGTCGATTTTTGTATGCGTGTATGTGTGTGGGGATCTTATGTATGACTTAATTCACTTCTTTTTTTCGGTTCATCCTCGGTGCCATTTTTGCGCGCCTATTTTTGGAATTGCTTCACGAGAGAACCAAAGGGTGGAGTTACTGGGACACATGCGCAGGACAGGACATCTGGGGAATGGACGAAACGACGCGGAGTTCTGTTTTTTGTTTTGTTTTTTTTATACGGATATTGGGGAGGGGGCGGGTTTCTCCGGGAGCGCAAGACGCGGTGTCACGATATAAGGGAAACCAACCTTTGGGGGGTGTGGTTTTTTTTTTAATGGGAAGGGACTAATCTATCCTTTTTTTTTTCTTTTGATAAATATTTGTCTGTACGAATTGAGTTCTGGCCTTTTTTTCGTGATGAAATCTTGAGTTGCAGAGGTGGTCACGAAGAAAAGTAAACACAAACGGCCGGATATGATGTGTGAAATTGCAGTCAAATCAGCCCACCCGCGCCTCCCCCCCGTATGATTTCCCGCTCGATCGCGGCCAACGGCATGTCTGCATACACATAACAGATATTAGATACTCGTTCGTGCCGGCGGATGCACCGTGTGAGTGGCGTGTGACTCTGCTGCATGAAAAAGGGGGGGGGGACGCTTGCACGCTAGACATCTACCGACTACGTACTCAAGATAACTAGCACTTTCGCCCTGCGCGGATCCGGTCATGTTTGGCGACCATGCGTGGGGGCAGGCTATCTACACAGCAAACAATGCCGTGCTGGACGGAGACGGAGACGGAGACGGCCAAGTCCCACAAACTACAAACTACAAAAGTTATAGAGTTAGATGCATGTACTATACAGAGACAGATACACAAAGACTGGCAGCTGCTCCGGCAACATGCTCGCGCTGTGACTACCCTCGCCGTCGACTTATCGTGCGCACAAGCAGCAGACGTTCCCCCCGTCTCGCTCGTGGATAACCCTCCCTCCCTCGCTCGCTCACGATTGTAACCCGCGGGGCGGGTGTGTCCGTGCCCGCGCTTCTCGACTGCTCTCCCCTCTCGGGCGCGTGCTCCGGCAGCTACCGGCCGTTGCCAGCGAAGCCCTCGAGGAGGTCGTGCATAGCGTCGTCGAGGGCGTCGGCGAACCCGGCGTCGGCGTCGGCGTCGGCTGGCGGCGCGGCGGCGATGTCGTCGATCGCCGCCTGCACCAGCGCCGCGAGCTCGTCGGCGCCGGACCCGGACGCCTGCTGTTGCTGCTGCTGCTGCTGCTGCTGCTGCCGTCGGCGCCGCGTCGTCGTCGCGTTCGAGCGCCCGAGCTGGCTGGGCGGCGCGGAGTCGCGCCACAGCCGCAGCGGCGGACACGTGAGCGGCGCTGCGGCGGAGGACATTGCCGGAGGTGGGTGGTGCCAGGTGCGTGGTAGGTGGGCGTGGGTAAGGCGGAGATTTCGTGGTTGCAGGGGGTGGGGCGGGGTGTGACGTGAGTTTTTTTTTT
>Ga0307508_10001644_pt1 | contig 24880 bp, 24 predicted proteins | sample 9_EM_MG_FD_203089 | JGI IMG/M metagenome (GOLD analysis project Ga0307508, IMG submission 203089) | Populus trichocarpa ectomycorrhiza microbial communities from riparian zone in the Pacific Northwest, United States - 9_EM | ecosystem: Host-associated > Plants > Roots > Unclassified | place... | reverse complement strand
CCTTACATCGGACTCCAGGTATGTCATGTCCACTCTGTACCATGCAATTTATAGTTCCTTACATCGGACTCCAGCTGCCACAATCAGCTATCTAACAGTATGTAGATTATATTCTATTGTCTGTAGTAGATAGCAAGTCAATAGACAACTGTGCATCTATCCAAATATACACCATGTGCAATTGTTGTAACAATCACACCACCAAAGGTAAAGGAAAAGCATGCCAACAGAAAGGAGATGAGGAGATGTGGCTCCTTAATTCTGGGGCTGAACCCACTGCACAAATAACTTTGACATGTTCATCAAGTATCAACCCTATGCAAAGCCATGCCATTTTCAAATGGCTAATTGTTACAGAAATCCTGTGGATAGACGAGAGCAGTGAATGGGAGCTACTCTCATTGTTAAGCAATTGATACAAGCCCAAATCTTTCAATTCTGTTTTCTCTTCTATTGCTTCTGATGCTGTGTTCTTTTCTTCTTAAGTCATTACCTTGTTCTCCACAGAGTTCTGCCTTGTTGGTTCTGCTTTTCTACTGTGGAACTCCTTCTTAGCTAATTATTGTATGCTTTCCTTTTTTGGCCATCGACAAATCAGCATCCACTTTCCTTTTATGGAAGTGCCTCTTCTCTGATTGATCTCTTTCATCTCCTCTTTCCTTTTATGGATGCTACCTACTCCTGATTGGCTTCTTTGTCTTTCTGTTCCCTGATTAGGACTCCTCTTCAGAGTCCATTCCATACTATACTGTAGCCTTCTGTATGGAGGCAACCATCACACGTGATGGGCTGGTGGTTGTGTCATCAAAAATCATGTGTTACAGGGGGCTTGATTGCTATGTAACTTTGGGAGGTCACAGGGGGTTGGTTGCCAACTTTGCAGTATTATGCTGGGAAGGTCATCAATGTCATGGGGGTGGTTTCTAGTGTCCTAACACAAGTCCATACATGTATCTATGTAGTCAAATGAAATAAAAACACAAATGTCCTTGGATTCTCCTGCAGCAATCAATACATTGTTTGGACCCTTTTCTGTGGTTGTGGCACAGTTTGGGATGGCATTAACCTTAGCTGGTATCTCAACATCAAGTAATCCAAACATGTCTTGAATAACAATGCTTGATGGGACATCTGCATCATTATCCTCATCATTGGTGACTTGAACCTGTTGCAAGAGATCCTCAACTCCATGTATGTACTACACCCATTCGCTCCTTGATCTTATCATGAAGGCAAGGATGTATACGAAGATACTCATTGAGTGCCATCTGAGCAGCCTTGCTTGTGAGATACATAGCTGACAGATTCCAGTCCTTCACTTGACAATGCTCCCCAACACTGTAACTGAGCATTAAGGCAAAAAAGGGAACTGATAATGTACAAGCCCTTTATTGATGCTTTCATGGCTGCACTTGAGAGTCTCTGTGATGTAAAGGTCAATGGCATCTGAGATCCTATTGTTAAGGTCGACATTATGTTTAAGCGAAACAATCTGATGGTAATTTCTCAAAATCTCTGTCAGACCACATCATTCCACAAATCTGATGTTATCATTATTCCTTCTAAGAAATGAACCAACCACATTAAAAAACCTACAGACAATGCCAATTGGATTGATAATGGGCTGAAAGGAGCAAAGGGAAGAAAGCCAAAGTTTCCTGGAAAGATATGTTCAGCACAGTCAAATTCAAGAAACAGGGACAAATGAGGTCTTCTCCTGACAAGTATGCTGTCTCACATACCACCAATACATCAGGTCCCATAACAGAGTTGCATAATGTTCCCTGTTCTAGCCAATCAATGCCAGGAGAACAAAAGCAAAGGAAGTAATGAAAATGCAATACTAGAAATCAATTACACACAAGACAAATCAGGTGACAGCTTGACTCCACCCCCAGAACACCCCAGTTCCAAATGTGAGTCAGATGGTGATCCAGTACAACAACTGTCCAAGTGCTCTAGATGTCAAAACCAATCAGGATCAACAACATCTGGAAAAGTTCAAACAGCTCTCCATAGTTCTGAAATGTTGTCCACCAATGCTATGGTCAAGTATGTAATAATTTTACCATTTACAGTCAGTATGCTCTCTGTGGGTGATGATGTTATGCTTAATATCTATCAGATGATCACATTTGGATCATGATGTTAGACCATCAAGGGGTGATCAGTGTTGGAAGCTTTAATTTTGTGCAAGATCTCTCTCACTTCATGGTGTTGCTATCATTTATAATTCTGACCCTAGTTATTGGGCCCTTTGTAACCAACTGCCCCATCCTCTTCATCCTCACTATCTGAACCCATGATACTTGGAAGAGCCAGAGCAAAACATATGTACAAGTAAAAACTTGCAAGTGAATATAATTTTTCAGATTTGGTGCAAAGTAATGCTGTGGGTGAACACCATTATTACTAGTACACTCAAGTGCACACAAGCCTAAGCATGTACAGTATTCATGCACATGTAGGGACATGCTTCACAAAACTGTAAGACACAAAGCTCTGTCACTGCCTAGAAAAGACAAGACTGATGCATTCTGTAAGTAGTGATAATATGTATATATATCTTGGGCAGACAAATACTTGTAGCCAGCCTGCAGAGTTCAGAGTTCTACCAGGAGTTATTGGATATTTTGAAAACTGGATATACCACTCTAGAGACCTATGGATCTCTACAATACTATTTTGAGTACTTCCAATTTACTGACTGGTTCCTTGTGAAGATCCCAGTAACTCAAGATCTTTGGAAGGATAGCTGGGAGGAGCACCAGAAGATCAGAAAGCCACTGCCTCCACCCCCATCTTCATGCCACAATCCTTCCTGCTATTATGATACCCATGCTCAGACATCTTGTGACCAATCCAGATAATGATATCATACCTCATTAGGACAAACAAGATGGATATAGAAGAGGAAAGACTGCTTCCCATCAAGTTGTGCATGAGAAAGAAAGAAAAAGACAAATATATGACTATTTATGTATATTAGTGGATAAATGAAGGATGCACCAAACATGACAATCAAGATTTTTCTGACTTCTTCAGACTATGAATCTGAAGCTCCAAGATGGCAATTCTGGTCATTATTCATTGTCTCTCCTCTTTGTCAGCCTCTCACTTCTTCATGTCCATGATTTGTTTCCTCAGCTCTATAACCTTGTCTGCCTGGCTATCATTCCTGCTCTATGCAGCCCCCTTTTCTCTGTGAAGATGGATGAATACACTTGGGTGGGTTTTCCATCAAAAAACTGCTAAAAGTAAATAGAAATCAAAGAAATCAATACACTGGCAACTTCACGGCAGGTTTTTTACTGTGAGCATGGGATATATGCATGCTTCTTATGGCAGGAGGATTCAGAGCATTTGAAATTCATAGGCCATACACAGGAGGTTCCATGTCCTTTGCATGCATCACAGATCTATATGAGGGTCATAAGTCTTGTATGTTGTATGTAAATGAATTCAACTTCAAGTTACCTTGTGGGCTTGTAAAGCTTCTTGATCCATTTGGAGCACCCACTTCATCTCCTTCTCCAATGTCTGACCCCATGCTGTATATCCTCTGCAGCCCTTATCTCCTCACAAATAATCAACCTGATAGATTTTGTTTTGGTGGAAATTCATGATGTTCAATGGTAGTGGCATGTTTCTTTCCCTTGCCAATGTGTGATGAGAAATTTGATGCATTGAAAAGAGCATTTTCCAGGGGGCTAAGGCTGGGATATGGAAGCCTTGCTTTCCATATTGGTATCAGACAATGGTAGAGATTCTATTTGAGTAGGTGGATTGGAGGATAGAGGATCTTGCAGGTCCTTTAAACCTGCTAGGGACAAAAAATGGTAAGTGCAAGTTGAACGAAAGATGAGATTTCAGTGATTTATCTGGAGGTGGTGGCTTTTGCCACCACAGATTGTCTTGCACTGGCTGAGGGAGCACATGCTGTGAAACATTGACATAGTGATCTCTGGCAACCAACATATTATCTCACTGTGCCTGGCCAATGTTGAGGATATCAAGATCCATGCCACTGCTGTAGTGGTGGACCAACATGCATCTGAAAATTCCCATGAGCCTGTAATAGGGGATGTCAGTGTAACCTGGGGAGCATTGGTTTGAAAGTGAAGGGCAATCTACAAATGACTCACACAAGGAGATCAGATACATATCATATCCTGGTCTGGTCCATCCTAGAACCACACTATCCATGATTTCTTTGGGCCAACAATATGAGAAAGGGCATTCAATGCAGCCTGAATGTACACCACCAAGCAGAACTTGTAGTGCCATTTCAAATGAATAGAAAAATCCATGGTGAAATGAGGGATACATGGTGAGGGCAGTGAGAGGGCCCAAAAATAAAACAAAATCTAAAACCTTGAAGCTGCATGGGAAAAATTCAGGAACTTTGGGGTGACAGGAGCTTATTGTCCACACTCTGCTCTGAAGTCTAAGTCACATCCACCTTTTCAATCCAACTCCCACAATCACCTCCAATATGCAATTAAAGCTCAGAGAGCTAACACTAATGCAAAAATCAATTGCAGACTTCTTTGTGGAGAGGATCACACTCAACATGTCAGTAAATGACTACATAAAGATAAATTTCATGTTGGATTATCATGTACACATGGTGCTGAATTCTCTGACAGGCCATGCATGCTGCACTAAACCATCTGATCTCAAGCATGGCAGGAAAGGAACCAGTAACATTCTCCTGGCCTAACCCTCAACACAAAAACATCCAAAGGGTATATTCCAGAGAAGTCTACATGTTCAAGCCACCTTGACTTTGTTATCACCTGAATAGCTAACAAAGGCACAATAGAAATGACCAGTGCCATGCCTGTTTTGGGCAGGTTGAGCAGGGTCATGTCAAGCAGCCAGATATATTTCCATCACCATGCATCATCAAAGTTCCCTGAACAAGTTCTGGATAGCACTCAGCTAAGTCTTCCACCTCAAAGAACCAACCATCAGATGTATCAATGAGAGTTCCTGGCAAAAGCATTTGAAGCCATTAGCAAGTTGACTGATGGACTTCCACATAGAATTTCTTCTGCATCTACTGAACAACTAGCCAGAAATATCAAAAGCTGTAAAGCTGCTAAAAGATTTACTCAAGATCATCTATGCAAAAGAAGAGTCATATGTACATCCCCATGTGGCATTTGGAGAGGGTGAAGAACATGATGCCTGAGGACAAGGAGGTTTTGAAGGTGGTCAAAATGCTGATGTAATGAATCAAGTACAGAGAGGCATTGCAGTAATATACTCTCATATGTCACAAATAGGCTTTGGACCAATGGTGGAATTAAAGTGCAAGCTGAAATGATACACTTGCAGTGCTCAGAATGGTTGGGGCAGTGAGAAAATAGAGTGACTACAGTAGGACCTGAGGAAAGTACTGCTGATAGGATAATCTGTAGAAAGGTAAAATACTGTAGAATATCCAGTAAGTCACTCAAGTGAAATTAGTGGTCCATTGTAAGGACTGCCTATGTACTACTAGATATGGAATAATCAATCCAACACTCCCCTCAAACAATCATGTTTCCATTCATGCTGATGCACCTCAGTTCCAGCTAGGAATCGTGTTCCAACTCATTTGCATTCTGACTCATTCAAGTTTCAAGCCATAGCATGCACTGCTTGCTGTGCCATCCATCTCACCTCATTCCCCATCATATCCACTGCCTTTGCCATTGTTCTGCTGGTTCAGATTGGTTTTGATGCTTCCCAACTTAACTCCAGCACCCAAATAGCCACCTGGCCATCTAACTCGACACAGCACATTCATTTTAACAACTTACTGTGCCAGGAGGCCATATGGGTGAGCTGGACAACTTGGAAAACATCAAGGCTCATTGGGATCAGCAGAAAGTTTGCAACTATGCTGGATACAATCATGAGACATCCAGCAGCGAGAAGAATGAGCACATCAATGTAGTGCATTCATTGTTGATACCTGCCACTCACCCTTAAGCTTGACGTGTGGCTCTTGTTCTCTCATGTGGATGGTTTGATTAGGGTTGTGAGAGGTGGAGGTGGATCTGGGGGCATTTTTAGTACATCGTCGTGTCAATTGCTTGTGCACCCATGTACACCAACTCTCCCCATTGATCTGACATGTCTCAGTGCTCTCCCATTTGACCTGCATATCATGATGCATCCATTCCTCCAACATCTTCATTGACTGCTGAGTCCACACTTTGATGTGCGATGTTCCTGTGGCCTCAAGTTCACCAGTCTCATCCCCTGGCTCAACCTGAACGACTGTGGGATCCCTGGATTTGACTTGCAGCTTATCAAGTAGTTTGGTGGGCTTCCCAGGTTGACGTTGCTGCCCATGCCTCCTCTGCACTCTGTCAAATACTTCCAACACCTTCACCTTGACTGACCCCTCACCTCTTCAACCTCTCATGCCCTTGGGCATGTTGGGCTGCTTTGTGGGTGCATCTGGATGACTGTTGTCATCATCCATTGCATGCCCAGGGTCCTGTGACAGGCTGCTTGAGTTCATCAACTTGGGATCTCCATCTGAGTGGGCACATAATGCACTTCATGCACCCATGCTGGTCATCATCAGCCAGTCCATCTTGTGTGTGGTCAGCCCAGTGCTGCCACTGCTCGTCTGGCCGTGAACTCTCCAACTTGAGCGGCATGCTCTGGGGTGTACGTAGTGTCGTTATGATGGTCACATCTTTAGATGTCTCCACTCAACTGGTTGGTTCTGATGACCAGTCTGCTGGCCTTATGGGCTCTGCACATGTCACATGCTGGTTTTTGGCATCTGCAAACTCACCAGTTGGGGTGCAGCTTGCGCCGATGTGGTAAGCTGCATTGCTATGCAATTTGCGCTGTGTGGTTAGATCATCGATGTGCTCGTGCACTCAGTGTTTGTCATTGTTGTTACCCACTGGTGCTGACAGTGTGGTGTTTGACTTGACTGATGGTGCTATGAGCATGACCATTTGGCGGAAGACTTTTGCATGGTCTCCACAGCTGTTTCATGGGCCGTCGCCAGTTGCGAGGCTTACGCTGTCAGTTCAATGGTGATGCATGGTCATTTTTCCTGGTCCCTTGGCTGCAGCTGCCTCTCCGTCAACTCTCCCATGCAGTGCACTATTTCACCCACCCCGTTCTCCATTCTGACTCATTTGAGCATTCTTGCAGTGTCAAGCTGATTCCCATGGTGTCTTCTTCGACTTCTTCAACTTGGTCTCAATCTGACTTGAATTCAACCCATTGGCATCTGTGTGCATTGTGGCTGCAATCATCACACTTCCGATAGACTCGGGTAAGTGTTTTGACCATGCATGCAGGCTCTGCATTGTGCCATACGTCTTGTAGCACTGTAGCAGCTGAAGTAGTGTCTTGAATAGACTTTTGAGTGCTTCTAGGACACGAAACAGCCATGCATGATGCAGCACAGTGTTGACAGAATGATGTGAGTCAAGACAGGTAGTGGAAAAGAGTGAAACAACAATATGGATGCATTGAGAGGGGAGGGCACCAGGACAAAGCAGCAAGTTGGGATGTGCATTGAGGGTGAATGGGACCATTGAAATGGTAGAAACAATGACAAAAATGATGGGAGATGATGAGGAAGAGATAGTGCAATAATAACTCAATACAGAGGTGCTAACTGGCCCAAGAGATCAGCACTAGGATAACACAAAGGGATTTATAGTGCACATACCTGTGCCATCCAATCCAGCATCAAGTGATATCTGTTGATTAATGGAGGATCTGAACCCACCATGTCAACAAAATTGACTGACCTGGAAAGGTCAGCATGATCCGACTCAGATGGAGATAAGTAACTCACTGTAGTCACGTTGAGACAGAATCCAGCAAGTTGGATGCCATTGTGTGAGCACAGAAGGTGCAAGTGCAGTGCTCCACACACAGAACGTGAGCAGCAAGCTACAAAGATCAAGGTTGATGCTCATGATCATGGACCAGTGAGCGTGATCATAAACTGGTTTGTCATGCCAGGCCACAACTGGTAACTCAAGTTTTGGGTACTGCAGTCACTTGGGGGTGGTAGACTCTTGACAGACTTGTCATCATGCATAGGCCAGCTCACAGTAATTGTACAACACTTGTAGGTCACACAATAGTACACCAACATTGCACTACAACTAAATACCATCACTAGAGAGATATCTACCAAAGATCCACAAAATATTTGTCATCACAGGCATCAGTACATTGATTCAAGTCTTGCTATACAGTCAGCCAATGTATCCAACAAGCAAACATATGCCTTATGAGAGGGACCTGGGTAGCTACATTGTATGTCGTCGCATGCACTGTGACATGAGATTTGATGGATGAAGAGGTCATCCAGAGCAGCAGATACTATCACACCACTGTTCGACACCCACTGTGAGAACTTTCTTGTAGTGTTGAATTTTCAAATGATTGAGTCATGTGCAGCACATGTCCTTGGAAAGTTTGCGAGTGGCAAAACAAACCTGTGCTCACACAACCACTCATTGAGCATGAGTGACCTCCAGGTGGAGATATGTAAGGAGCATCGGGATCAGTCATGTAGCTCTGAGACTGCAATGGAGTTAGTTGAAGGTGATAGGACAGAATGACATACTTACTTGGTCTGCATAGACTTCCAGTGGCTGGGCACCAGAACAACTGGAGTTTGCATTGGGAATATCAACCATAAGAGTGTCTTGTTGCAGTTCACGAGGGGAAGTATTTTGTAGAGTGGAAGAAGGACTTGGAGATGCAGCAAGAATAGACAAAGAGTTAGAAATTTCAAGTGCAGAAAGAACTTCAGAAACCACTGGACTTCTCCCTGAAGTTGGGGCAAACATAGGGAGAAAAATGGCTTGGAGTCGATGGAGGGATAGAGGAAGGCAGGAAGGAAAACAGAGGGAATGAAAATATCATGAACATGTTCCAAGTTCACATGCAACTTGAAATTGATCCATATGCTGCAGTGCCCCAACTGCAGCAAGATCCTTCCTTCTGACATTGCTGTTCTATGACACATGAACCAGCCAACATCTCACTGCTATGGTTGGATGGATAATCTAGTCAAGATCAGTGAGCTTCTCAAGCAAGAGCCAGAGAAAAAGACTTGGAACAGCCCATCCCCAGCCCTTGGACACCTCACACAGGTGCAGAATTTGCCTACTATGAGAAGCTCTGACACTTTGGAAGATCAGATGGATATGCTATAGCCCATGAATCCCTACAAGGGGACCATTGAGGAGTTTTCAGGTGCTGCCATGATCTTTGCATGCTAGGAGAATTCTTTTCTTGAGTGCTTTGATTGGGACCAATTTTCAGAGGAGCGTCATTTCAACCTTTACTATCCATTTGTGTCTCGTGCCAACTGGGAGGTTGGGCTTTGGCTGACACAATCTGAACTTAGCATGGCTGCTATTGATACCCTCTTGTCTCTCTAGCTAGTAAGTCTTGTGATCCTACAACTTCTGGTTTTTGTGATTGACGACCAAATCTTTAGATGAAGACTCTTCCCCTCTCATTCCAGACAGCTAAGCAGTTGCATGGCCTCACTGAAATTCTTCCTACTAGACCTGAGTGGCAGTGCTGTGTTCTCTCAACCAAGGTATCAACAAAGTCGCTGGTCAGGCTATTTTATTGTGACCCAGTCAAGTGCCTGGAGGCACTTTTCAACCATCCATTATTCCATGATAAGCTTGACCTTGTCCCCCATCATGTCTACTGAACTGCTGAACATCTTGTGTGTGTGTACACCAAGTGGATGGAAGATGTAGGTCAGTCTCTACTATCTTTTCAATATGTGGGTAATATTAAACGCATTGCTCAGTTTCAAATACCTGACGGGGTGATTCTCTCAGTATCATCCTCTCATCCAACAAAACAAACATTTCTGCTCTTGTTGGCGGTTGATGTGCTCACCCACTACTGCTTGAATTGGCAAATATCTGCATGTCGACTTGTCTCAAGTTGTCATCTGATGCATTCCTTCTTACCGCTCTTCTCCCAGTCCTGAAGTTCATCAACAAGTCCAGGTACATCCGTGGTCTTCTAGCTGATCGATTAATCCACAAATGCCTCAATATTGTCCTATAGCCATTGAAGGATGCCACTCATGAAGGGGTGATGATGGGTGGTCCTCTTGGGAACCTTTGGTTTTGCTTTACCCCCCTTGCCTCATATATTGCCAACACACCAGAACATCAGCAAACTACCTTTTTGTCTACAGACTCTACAGACTACCACAGATCCACAGCCCTACAGCCCTTACAGCCCTTTTAATGCCACTACACTTTTTTGTACACTTTTTTGATATACTTTTTTGATATACTTTTTTGGTACACTTTTGTACACTTTCTGATACACTTTTTATAAAACTTTTTGTAAGACTTTTTATTCACCTTTGGGTACACTTTGGTAAAACTTTTGATATACTTTTTAATGCACTTTTTAAACACTTTCCAAGGCACTTCTCTGAAAATTCCTTGTACACCCCTTGTATATACATATGTATGTAAAACTTTTTGTATACTTCCTCTACACTTTCTGTAAACCATTTGGTACACTTCTTTACTACACATTTTGACACATTAGCAAAAAAAGTGTACAAAAAGTATACAAAAAGTGTAACAAAAAATGTACAAGAAAAGTGTAAGTATAGCAAAAGTGTACCAAAGAGTGCACAAAAGAGTGTAGAATGTGTGTAGTCAGAGACTATATTGGGACAATAAATGGACAATGGATCATATACAACTTATGATCAATAATAATATAATGGTTATAGAACTTTACAAATATTGCATGTTGTTCAATTAGTGTTGTTAATCATAATGTTATACAGGTAGTATTATGGTTGGGTACCATTATTGTATTAAGATATTCATACATTTGATTATAACCTAACATAGCAACAGTTGTTAGTAGTAATGATACATTGGGTATGAATTGGAAATCAAAGATCAAGATGGTATTACTTTTTTAAATGTGGATTATTGTACTGTCTGTACAAATCATCCACAGACCTATCACAGCTCTGTACAGACATCCCCAAGCTGGGACCTAGCTGAAGGGGCTATAGAGTCAGGAGAGTCTGGACAACCTTGGACAAGTCTGTGCAGTTCATGGGATTTTTGCTGATGAAGCCTGTATGCTTGTAGGAGTAGCAGGAAAGACTTCCCCTATCACAACTGCAATGTACAAGCAATTTGGTGACCAGAAACAACATCCTCTTCACATGAAATCTCACACACTGAAATGGCTTTAGTGGACCAAGATCAACCTGAGTGTCTTCAGCAGTACCTCATTATGGCACAAAAATTCCATCTGAACAGTATCACACTCCTGTTCTTCCAAGACTTGTCCATGGTGAATTCCCCTAGGTTTCTGACCCCAGAACCACTCCATGAGTGGCATAAGAAAATCTGGGACCACATGGTTCAGTGGGCCATAAACATTGTTGGGGCTGAAGAACTTGACTTTTGGTATGTATTCTGTTCTTCAGCCAACTATTGGATTTCATTATTTCAATGAGGGGGTTTCGAATCTCAAACAGGTGACTGGAAGAACACAACAAGACATTCAGCGAACTCTTGTTGCAGCTATCACTGGCTCTGCACCTCCAGGCATGGTCATTGTGATCCACTCCCTACTTGATTTCTGTTATCTGGTAGAAGCTCCAGAGCTCAATGATAATGACTGTGATGCATTGTTGTCATTGTTGCAAACCCTTCATGATTATAAATTGTGCATAATCAAGGCAGGCAGCTGAAGAGTAATTGGGAATTGGTACATACCCAAGCTCAAGCTGCTTCAGAACATTGTCCCCTCCATTCGAGACTCTGGCACACCATCTCAGTGGACTGCAGACATGACCAAGCATGCTCACATTATCATGATCAAGAACCCAGCTTGTAGCAGCAACAATGTTGACATCAACCCTCAAATTTGCCGACACCTTGATTGCCTTGAAAAGTGCACAAGGTTTGAGTTGGCAACTTCTCTCCAGGACCTCTGGAAGGTCTCATGTTCCAATGTAGATGATGAGGGTGATGATCGTGACAGTGCAGCAGGTGAACTTGGCACTAATGGTGATGCTTAATTCTTCAAGTCTGTGGTGAAGCTTGGTCAGTCAAACTGTTCTCCTACAAACTACTTCACCAAGGCTCATCAGTTGTCAGTGTTATCTCCCCATTCCATTCCATTTCCATCTTGCTCTTTTATCAGTGGTCATACCACAATCAACCTCACTAGAGATTCCAAGACAAACTGGAATACTATTGATGACATTGCTACACAATTTCATATCCCTGATTCCTGTGCCACTCTTGACAACTATCTTCAGCAAAAAACATCAAAGCTACCCCATTTGGTTATTGGGCCACAATTATCAGTTCATGATTGTAGTCTTCCCTTTACACAGCTTGCTGTTTGGCATACAGTATGTCTCCAACAAACCCCTTTACACTTGACTGTTGACTTAGATCCTGTGTGAACTCCCATCACTTCTCTGCCTTCCACATCTTGGAAGCATGGTCGGTTCAATGCAGTGATCTTTAACATTGATCCTAACAAGAAATGGCTGTATTCTGGACTCTCAGGTGAGTTGGAGGTTTGGACATCAAAGTGCTCCCACCCATTTTACTCATCAATTTCCCGCACTGCCAAGCAGATTATGCCATAGGGGAACTTCAACTCATCTTCCACCCTGTATCACCTCATTGGCAGAGACCATTGTGGTCATGGAAGTTCCTTGTTTATGTCTGTCAATTCAACATTGTGCCCCAAGGTAGTAGCCAATGTGATCTGACAATATTGATGTATGTTCTTCGCCAAGCAAAGAGGACAAACAGGAAATATTTTGGCGATATCATTCCACTCGACCAGCTACATTCTCCTGCAAACTTAGTCCCACAGTTTGGTAAATCTGCAGATAAGTGTTTGTCCTCTACCAACAGCTGTGCAATGTTCAAAGAATTCTGGCTCAATAGGTATTGGGACAAAGAAATTTTCTATGCACTATACAATGATTCAAAGTAGATGCACATTATTTGTCATATGTACCCCTGTAGACTACCAAGACCACGTGTACTTTGTACATCATTTGTTTCATCGGCCACCCTGTTATATCTGGGTTTGATTTCACACATCCACTCGCTGTTCCCCAATTACCATGACAAGGCACTCCAACTTTTTGCAAAAGCTTAGCTTGTCTGCTATCCTGCCCAATGGCCATATGGTGCCATCAATGGACAAGATAATCATGTGGGAGCTCACCAGGCGATGCCTTGACGAAGTGAACATCAACTCTCACAAGTCTCATTTCCCAAATCTCATCACTCAGCTCTTTCCCAAGCTCCCATTCCAAGTCAAGCCAGTAGATCTTAACAAGACACACCAGATCCTCTGGAGTGATGTAGTTGATGAAGCCCTGCCCCCAAGGCTACTATATCTCACAATCTTCAGCTCCACAAGCGCCAGCAGATGGTGCAGCAGCAAAAGCAACACCATGTCCAGCAACACCTCACCCTCTATGACACCAAGTCAAAGAGGTGGAACATCACCAGTTTTCTCCCAGAAAAAGCTGACAAACTCATCAAAGATGCAATAATGAGAACAGAGTGTTTTCTTTACACACATCTGCCCACTCTACATATATGTATACCAGTGTCAGTGTGCTCACCAGTCCAGTTGTGGATGGTCCCATAGCAGGGGGTTGTGAGCAGGATAATGCTTCTCCACCAAGCAGTATCCAGCTTCCAACTTGGCCAACCGACATGGATATGGATGTCATGGATAGCAGGAAAACAGATGAAGATTGGGGTTTGTCAGGTGCTGCTCCTCACAAGGGAAGAGCATATGATGGAGATTTTTCATGTGATCAGGACTATTTTCAAGGAAACAGACATAAATCCAAGCAATGAAATGTAATCCTGGTACCAGAAGAGGCTCAGTGGTCAGCATTCTTCAATGCACTTTCCACAGCAATCTTCTCTAACTCCACAGCCTTGTCCTCTTTTTGAGTTGGTGATTGCAAACGTAAGTGGCATGGCTTTTTCTCTACCAAACACTTATCATCACAGAGCGGGCAAGCCCAATGAAGCCAAAAGCCTGACCTCATTGTTCTCAGAGATGTCGATTTTGATGGCAATCCACTCACCTGGTGTTACGATTCTTCTTGGACCCCTATTCTTTCCCTTCCAACTTACTTGTTCCAATATGTTCCATCGCTTTCTCTTACATTTTCCCTGAATCCTTCTTTCTTCTGATACATTCTGGGATCTTCTCTTACATTCTCCAAACCCTTCTTTTTTCTAATATGTTCCGTCGTACTCTTCTTGATTCTGATATTTTCCATAACATTCTATAATGTTCTATGAGTCATCCTCTTATCCCAACCATATATAACCCAGGAGTAGTTACGATGTAACCTTAAGTTAGACCTTCTCAGGAATACATCTGCTTCACCTTCGAACTCCTCAACTGCTCCTTGAAAGTCCTCGTCCTACTTTTGAGTGGACACTTACTCTGAAACCTTTGACCCATCTATCCACATTGATGGATACTCAAGAAACCTTGACTTGACCCTTCATCATTACCTTGAGAGACTGAGGCTATGTTTGACCCTACCCAGATCAACCATAACACCTGAAGCAGTCCCAAGGCATTGGTGAACTGACCAGCTCTGATCTCAGGAGTAATACGACCCTGATCAAGATCCTCAGTACCAAAGCTTATATTTTGCTTACTTCACAGCCATGGCAGCATTATGTTCTTGCCTTCTCTATGGCCCATAGACAATTACAAGTCCATTTATTCAACTGCTCCAGTATTGTCATTTTGCCCCCCATCTATTTCAATGCCAGTGTTTCAGAAACTTGTCAAATCATCTACACTTTTGCCTATACCAACAAGACCATTCTTGGTTTTGACCCAACAATCAATTTGTTTCCTTCACAGCTCATTCAACAACCATCTCCTTTACTGATCAGTACCATCAAGGTCAATGGTGCCATTCATGACACCATCTCAATTCTATGGACAAGTCACAGGTTTGTTGGGCACTGTACCAATATTTTCCATGTTCGCCCACATGGTGTACCCCGTTGCCCAAACAACCAGTTATTAGACAAATATGACTATGCAATAAAAGATGTCTGGTTGGAGGAGAATTTGGTTGACTACAAGTGCTCCATCCTTGAGCATATCACTGATATCGAAGGTGTTCCAAAACTTGTCAAGGCTTGGTCAATCCAATACAATGGGAAGGATGACACTACATTGTGTCAGCAACCCAGTCAATGGGATCTGAAGTTGACCCCCCGTTATGTGACTCATGTGCACAGGCATTTATGATTGACTCCAGTCAGTAGTCCTTTGTCATTATTCAGGTTGCAGAAGGAATTTCTTTGCAGGTTAATAGCAGCACTCAAGGGTATGTCTGTCTTGTTCACTTCTTGTATTGGTGCTAATTATCACAGTTCATGAACAGCTTGTTACAAGAAAAGGCCTCCTGCATAGAGATATCAGTCCAAATAATTTGATCTACAAACACCCGAAGCATGGTGATAGATCAATACTTCTCATTGATTTTGATTATGTGATTTTCCTCAGCAGTGTGACTCAGTATCCAAAGGGAACAGTAAGTATCATTGAACGGTGCTGCCTCCTCTCCATGTGTTAACGCATCACAACAGGGGATGTTGCTATTTGTCTTGATGGCAATTTTACGGCAAGCTACAACAGCTACTAGGCTAGATGGGCACAAAGACTGCAAAGTGATACATGAGGTTGCAGATGATTTTGAGTCATTTTTAATGTTTTCATGTGCTCCACACTAGTCCTGACAGTGTGCTTTGCACCCCACCAGAAAATAATACTTCCATTGTCCATGGGTGGGGTGAGGCAGCAATGATGACAAGTGGACTGACACACACTCTCAACACAAAGAACACCTTTGTCCATGCCCCCAATAGAATCATCAAGGAACAATTCACTCCATACTTCCAGAATCTGAAGCCGCTGGTGGAGGACTGGAGAGCTCTTGTCAAAGGAGAGAATGAGTGCAGGAAGGGGTTCAAGCAGCCTCACCAGGCTACACTTTTATCTGAACCTCTCACTCACCAAACAATCATCAAACTCCTTCACTATCATATTGGCAGCCTTCCAGCTGTTGGTCCTTTACCTCAGACATGACCCAATAGTTCCCACTCCCACCCCCTCTTCCACCCTGATATCCTGCAACAAAAGCAGCCTCCACCATCTCCTTCAAGCCCAGTTACCTTTGCCACATTCACAAGCTCAAAGAAACTACAGCCTGGGAACGATACCTTTGTACCCTCTGTTCCGCAGAACCAAGTGTGTGTACTTATTTCATTAGGTAAACTGTAGTTGGTGTTTACTCAAAAATTTCCCAGACCCCATTTGTATATAATGTCATGTTGTTGTTGCTTCACTCTCAGCCCACTTCTACAATTTCATGAAGAGAATTGTTTATATTAGTAAACAAAACCCTTCTGAGGGAGTTGTCACTGTGCCTTCCATAAAGCTAAGGGCAGAAAGAAAGCCAGCATGTTTCCAAGGGCACAGGGAGTGCCACAGAGCAACTCAAGAAGGTTGGTGAAGCCATCAGAGCTGGCCTGAGGAAGAAACCAGATCAGCTCACTGCTGCCAGCAAAGCTCATAACCCGATGGCACCCAAAACACCAAATCGAAGGATGAAAAGGGTAAGCTCCCATGCCCTAAACGACAACAGTCACCTACCACAATGATGACAGTAGTGCTCTCCACCCGCACATGCCCCAATTTCCAAGGCAGCTAACTCAAGTGGTAGGTTCAGATTCAGGCCCATACATTGATTTGTCTCATTCACATAGATGGTTCTCTGATGTATTTCACAGCCAACAGACAAAACCGATGAGGAGTTGCCTCCTGGGACTAGACTTGCCAGAGGCTTGAAGATAACTACCAATGAATGAAAATGCCAAAAGTTACAGCATGGGAAGCCAGGCACACCTCCAAAGGCCAGCAAGAATACTTCCAAGGATGTTGAAGACCTACCCAACAGTTTAGAAAGCTTTCCCAGCAATGATGACAGTGACAAAGAGGAAGATAAATGCATACCTGGAATATCTGACACTGAAACTTTGAGCGATGAAACCAGTGATAGTAGTGAGCATGGGGCTGGGCTGGGAAACGAGGACAATGAGATGCCAGAAGATGATGGTCTTTATGTGGTAAGCACTGCCAGTACTCACCGTGTTTGCTGATATGTCCTCATTGGAAAAAAAATCAAGGATTGGCATCATAAATGATTGCCGAATAGTCAAGCAAACAAAGTGAGTATGAGTTCCCTTTGCTAGTTGTTGCTGAACTTGGACAGGATGTTGACTTGAATGTCCTCAAAGCTCACCACACCAAGAACTGCTGTCCCCATCCTCCATCGCCCACCAGATTACAAGTTTGCAACAGCTCAAGGCTCTGCATCAGGAGGAAGCTTCTGCCAATGCTGACAAAAGTGATGTTGCTGCCCAGTCCAATAAACACAAATGCTATTTGAGAATTCCGAAGCAGGATCCTTGCACAGATCCAACTCAGCTAGGTTTCTACCTGCCAAAATGGACTAACTTCCTCAATGACTGCAAAGCTGAGACTCATACATACACTGCTATTCATGAACCTTGGCCATGTAGCAAATTCACAATGATAAGTTTCATTTCAGATGTGGTCAATATGACCATTACAAAGTGGAAGCGAGAGAGGCAGACAGTTGAGAAGGGATACTACCTATGGTATAGAGCACACATGTGCAAGTTGGTACATATCCTTCCAAGTCTGTCAACTTTCACATTTTGCTGACCTCCCTAGCTATTTGAGGACCTTGTGTCATGGCATGGTGAGCTCAAAAAGGCAGTAGCCAGCATGGTATGTGCTTGTTATGATCTCTTCCCTCCAAAGGGCAGTTGTCTCTTAAAGACTGAGACTCGCCAATACATGAAACAGGTGGCAGAAGATTTGATCAAGAGAGCTGCATTTGTGCATGGTGGCAAAGACAATTACATAAGTACACACACATCTGCTGATTATGACAATCTCTTGTTTACTCCTTGCAGGATCATTCCAACAATTTTGGCCACTCAGCGATACATGAACCCTTACACATCTTCATTTTCAGTTGTGAGAACCACATTGGCAACCTCCGTCCAGGCAAATTTAGGTTGCACATTCTCAACAACACACTCACCCTTGCAATCACTGCGGTAAGTCTGAAACTCTGCTGCACCATTCAACTTGCTCTGGGTCTAACACATTCTTGAAGATACAATGCATTCTCAATGGGTACAAGGTGAATGGCAAACTGAAATTTCCTTATTTCAAAGTGGCACAAGTACAATGATCTAATCTTGAAGCTCAAGCAGAATGAGGTGTACAGTGAGAAACTTGAACAGTTGTGCTGTGAGATTGCACATACCGACATGTATGTCTCTTGTCCTAAATGCTTTGCTTGATCATCAGTGTTGATGTCATGATATTAGTGCAGGTGCAGGAGGAGCAGCTGGTGCTGAGTCAGATAGGAACACCAGTAATGATGATGATTATGCTGTTGGTCTTGATTAGAGTTGTTGTGATGTGGATTGATATCTGTAGACAACTTGAATATATCATAATTGTCTTGAGCACCATCTGAAGGATAGTGATTGCATAATGCATTTTGAGTATTTTTCATATATTCTCCTCAAATCTTTGAAAGTGTTTCAAACACTATCCTGTTCTATTGCATTTTCCCATGCCATTACAGTTTGTCACTTTCAACAATACTATCACAATCTGTCAGTCTTGAGAATATTCTCATAGCATATCCTCCTTATCAATTCTATGATATGCTGTCATTTTCACCAATGCTATGGTACACTATTGTAGTCTATGAAAGTACTGTGTACTTGAACTCTCACTCTGAATACTATAACACTGGACAGTACTGAGCATTGCTGGACAGTCACTCTTGATTTTGCTGATGGGTAAGTCTCTTCAGAGATCAGAAGAGTTGCTGGCTGAGCAGGTCACTGAGCAGCAGTGAGTGGGAGCAGAGAGTGCAGAAAAAGGGAAGGAGAAGGCGCTGCCAGAGTGTTGCAGTGTGAGCAGTGCAGGCTGAAGTGCGAGCGTGGGTTGTGGAAGTGGACATCATGCAAGGCCTGTATAGAGGCCAAGGTGGCATGCCAGAGGTCAGGAGTGAAGGGGTTGGAAAAGCCAACAAAGAGGTGGAGGAGAAGGCAATAAAGAGGCAGAGGAAAGCAGAGGAGGAGTTATCCAAGTGGAAGAAGAAGGCCTGTACAATGGAGGAGTTGGAGGCAGGGCCAAGTAGGGTCAGAGGTGCAGAGCACGAGGGAGGTGCAGAGATGATGGAGGGGGCTGTGGACATTCTGAGGGAGATCAGGGATGCAATGAGAGCGAACAACAGGCAATTCGACTGCCTCAATAACTTGTTGGGGAGGTTGATCAAACTGAAGGCTGAGAGGGTGTATGAAGGGTGGTCAGAGGAGTTCAAAGAGAACTCGGAGGTGGAAGTGGAAGTGGAGGAGCTTGCAGAGGAGCTTGTGGAGATGGAGGAGGAGGCCACTAGGGCCTAGGAGGTGGAGAGGGGTGGTAGGTAGATGCAGTAGAAACCTTGTCTCAGAGTAGTTGCAAAATGCAACAAAAAGGGTTGAATTTGATGAGGGACAGAGCAGAGTTAGGACAAAGGAAGCTGATGTAAAACACACAGTCAGTGTGGGGTGTCAATCCCAGGGGTCAGCTAGGGTAAATCTAGCAAGGACATGGTGGGGGTGCAAGGAAATACTCGTCCCAAGGGGTTCAAGGTAGGTTAGAGGTGAGAAGGGTGAGAGAAGACTTTCCCATGGGTGAGATAATCAATCCAGATGAACCTGGATGAGAGAATATGAATCCGGAGCAACAAGATAGATTTCCCGGTCAACAACAAGGACCGGGTACGAGGAGAGAAAGATGACAGTGTTGACAAGGTGGGAGAAAGACTTAGAGATGACCGAAAATGATCCCCAAAAAAAATGTACTCCATTCCCGAGAGGGTACAGATTTGATAGTCCAGGAAATACCCAAGACTTTGTACATAAAAGGTAATTATCACAAATACAGCTGAAAGCTGTGTAGAAAATAAACTTCACTGTCATGGATAACAACATCCCATAGTAAGGTCTAAGAACCATGCGTAAAGGTACTATCTCCCTGCAGTCATGTATGACAACCCTTTGATGGAACAAGGTGGAAATGGTCTAGAGCAATCCAGACGGAAATAGGTGTTACCGATCAGTGGAGGTACAAATGGAGAGGGGAAATAGAGTTATGATGACAATGATATTGGAATAAAATAGGCACAGCATATCAATCATTGATCAGCTAGGACCAGATTAGTATGGATAATCAGGAACGAAGGAAAGGAAGCTGGGAACGCACTAAAATGGTTCAGATCCACTCAGATGGACATGGGATGGAACAGGGGCTTCGCAGGGCACACTGGGCAATCTAAAGGGACCTGAGATATGGAAAAAACTCTATTTCTGAATGTAGAGAGCCTCTGACTCTTACACCGAGTCAAAGGCCAAAGTGAGGGGAGTGGAGTTCCTATCCCCCTCTTAGAGAGGACTTTTCAAAGTCCTCTAGAGGGTAGACTTGGAGGTGAGAGGATGAGGCAGAGCATGAGAAGTCCTTGTGAATCATCTCTTCAAAGGCTCCAGAGATGGATATCAGAGTAGTGGGGGGTGTGGACCACACAGGGTTGTGCCTGAAGAGATCAGTATGCAAAGATGAGGCTTCAGGGGCATGCATTCATGTGGTTGGAGTAATGGAAGGAGGAAGTGCAGAGGGGACAGGAGACAGGGAACACAGCAGATTGGGGGTGGTTTTTTTTCATTTATCTTTTTCTTTTTTCTGAGGTCAGCCAAAGGACAAGTCCAGAGGCTGCAGAGAAGAGCCCAAAAAGGTGCTGGCAAGTGTATCAGGTGAACAAAAAAAGTGTATTGCTCTATCCTACTGCTCAATGGAGCATTAGCAGGCAAGTCAATGAGATCCTAAATTAAGGGACAGAGGCTTGCAATGGAGTTTGACACAAAGGTCAACAAAGTGATTACTGGTTCAGGAAATTTGGAGAGGAGTAATTCTGAAGTTCATAGAACAACCAGAGGGGACAGATGGAGCATCATCTAGATGTGGGACAGAGGATGGGAGTATGGAGGTAATAGGGGATGTGTCATCAAAACACAGGAGAGTCAGAGGGGAAAAGAGTGGAGTTCACAATAATAGCGCTGAGCTGGAACCCAAGCAGTACACAATGGATGACAGCACCCATCCAGAGTGCAGTACAGAGGGGACAGACTAGGCATCAGAGGACTCACCATCTGAGCCAGAGGGAGGTGGATCAGAATCCTTGGAGAAGGAATCATCAGAGGAGTCAGAGTCAGAGTCAGAGGGAGGTAAGGAGTGTGGGTCTGAGGTGTCAGAGTTGAAGGTGGGGTCATGAGAGTCAAAGGTGGATGTGGAGCCAGAGAACTTGATAGTGGACAAGGATAAGACTGGAGGTGTATTGGCAGAGGTGGTCTGACAGGAGAGTTCAGACTTACGTTTCCAATAGCAAGCATTGATGAGCTGTGCAAGGGTTCACATGTCCAAAAGAGCAGAGGGTTTGCCAATATGAAATATCTCATCTTTGATATGGTAGTCCAGAAGTCTTTGGTACTAGAAGAGGTACTGGAGTGCACCATCTCCATAACTGCGAACTTGACAAGCTATGCAGTTGAACTCAACCACATACTTGTTCACACATTGATTGTATGTCGTAAACAGGTGGTGGAGCTGATGCTCTGCATCACCAATGGGGTTATGAGGACCAAAGTTTATCCAGAGTTCCAGAACAAACTCAAAGTAGCTGTTCATTCAGAAGGAATGGAAAGCGGAGAGAAGGAGAGGAGGAGGTCAAGTTCAAGAGACAGGAGGAGACTTGACAGGAGTAGTTCTAGTTGATGTTCAAGCTAAGTATACAGCAGAGTATCTATGAGTTTATATATGGAGGAGAAATCAGATTAGTAATGGAGGCAGAGTGGATGAATAAGACGGAAGATGGGATGTGCAGTAACCAGAGCTACACACTGGAGGGATGAATGCCAGAGCAGTGCACACAGTGCAGAGGTATCTAAGAGGCAGAACTAGTACTAAAGTGGAACAAAAGCTTCTTTCCTTTGTACCATGCGGCACCGCCCAAGGACCCCAAAATTCTTTCGGCGACAAAGAGACAGCAGCGCCAGCAGCAACACCGACTCCAAGATCCCAACACCAACATCACTCCAGCAATACCAACAACCATCTCTCCATCTCTCCACTACTCCTACCCCAACTAATAACCCTCTTTCTCCTCCTTCTCTTCAGTGCCTGGGCAACAACAAAAAACTTAAGTGCTAAGAAACCCCCAGTCACCCATTTCTGAAGCGAACGTATTACTAATATGCCGTTATCGGCGTCCGCCCTAGGACCATCAAGGGCACCCACCCCCTCCCAGACCAAAACTGGGAGCAGACGACAATTCATCCTATACAACAAAACAGACAACGACATCACGAAGGAACTCAAAACATCCACTGGCCCCAAGTCAGCCCCAGATGCAGTGTAAAACACGTAGTCAGTGCGGGGTGTCAATCCCAGGGGTCAGCTAGGGTAATTCTAACAAGGACACAGTGGGGGTGCGAGGAAATACTTGTCCCAAGGGGTTTGAGGTAGGTTAGAGGTGAGAAGGGTGAGAGAAGACTTTTCCGCAGGCTCGATAATTGATCCGGATGAACCCGGATGGGGGAATACGAATCCGGTGAAGAGGTAGATTTCTGGATCAAGGACGAGGACTGGGTACGAGGAGAGAAAGACGATGGTGTTGACAAGGTGGGAGAAAGACTTAGAGACGACTGAAAATGATCCCCAAGAAAAAGATGCTGCATTCCCAAGAGAGTACAGATTTTATAGTCCGGGCAACACCCCAAGACTTTGTACATATAAGGTAATTATCACGAATATGACCGAAAGCTGTGAAGAAAATAATTTTTGCTGTCACAGATAACCACACTGCGTATTAAGGTCAAAGAACCATGCATAAAGGTACTACCTCCCTGTAGTCACATATGACGACCCTTGAATAGAACAGGAGGAATGGCCTAGAACGATCCGGACGGAAAATAGGTGTCACCGATCAGCAGATATAAAAATGGGGAGGGGAAATAGAGATATAATGATGAACAACACCGGGATAGAGTAGGCACAACATATCAATCGTTGATCAGCCAGAACCAGATTAGGACAGGTAATCGGAAACAAAGGAAGGAAGCCGGGAATGCACTAAAATGGTTCGGATCCACTTGGATGGACACGGGATGGAACAGGGGCTTCACAGGGCACACTGGGCAATCTAAAGGGACCTGAGATATGGGAAAAACTCCATTTCCGGACGTAGAGAGCCTCCGGCTCTTACAGCAGTGCAATCCCTTCAAAAGTTCAGCCTAAACATCGAAACCTCCGACGACGCTGATCTCCACCTGCTTGCCAGAACCATCAAGGAGCTCACCATTCAAAGCCCGGGAGCATAGGCCTCATATTGTGAAATCCTAAAAGCTATCAGTTTCCTGATGAAAAGACTAGCTGATGACCCCCCACAGACGAACCCCCCCTGGAAGACGAACGATTCAGACAACAAGAAGAAGAAATAACTGACCACATGTGCCAAATGGACGAAAGAATGGGACACCAGGAAAACAAGATCAACACTCTAACTGACACCACAGAGAAGATCATGGAGCTTGTACAAAGGATCAGCAAAAGCACGATCACAACATCGCACCCCACCCCATCGACAGCGACAACAAAACCAACATACACATCCGTGACCCACACCATGGTACCGGCAAAACATATGGATGTAATCACGCGAAGCAAAAGCAAAACCAGGCATGTCCTCATCAAAGCCCAACCCGACCACATCCAGAACCTCGACGAACGCACCCTAGTTACCAAAGCCAACCTGGCATTAAAAGAGTGTGTAGACCCCCCTCGCAACACTGAATTCATTAGCGCCAAAAAGGTCTGAGAGGATACCATATGATACAAGTTGAACATAGCAAAGGGAGCCCTGTGGCTAAAAGTAACCAAAAACGCAAAAGAGTTCATCTCCAAATACAACGTCAACTCAAACATAGTGAATGAGGCGGAGAAAACTAATTGCAGAGTTCATGCCAGTCACCTTAGACCCCACTAACAATCTCGTCGTCAGGGAGATCAAGCACAGATCAAACCTTAGTGAGCAATCAATCTCATCCATAGAATGGATCAATTCCACCAACCACCACAAACCTGAACAGAAGTTTGCTTTCACCACAATACAAATCAACAATAACGAGGGTGCCAATAAGGCCATACACAATGGTCTCATCATTGAAGGGAAAAGGGTATCTCTCAACAAAGCGCAACCTGACCCCTCATGGTGTTACAACTGCCACACTTACCCAAAACCATTTCATCTAGCAAAAGACTGCCCCAACAACAGCAGATGCAGCACATGCGGCGATGAACACCCCACCCACAACACTCACGACTGTCCCATAACCAACCTAGCCGACCAATTTTGTGTCAGCTGCAACACAAAAGAACACCCATCCTGGTCCTGCAAAACTGCCTGACCTTCCTAGAAGAGAAGAGGAAACTCCAACTGCGAGGGAAATCATCCAACTACAGATTCTTCCCGACAGCCGCCGACCCCACCTCATGGGAAGAACTCCATGTACCGGCACCACCAATGGCCCCCCCTCTCCCCCCCTCTAACACAACCAATCCGCTAACGTTGTTATTCCTC